>Ga0209487_1003787_pt1 | contig 11780 bp, 6 predicted proteins | sample Poulit2012_FD_187524 | JGI IMG/M metagenome (GOLD analysis project Ga0209487, IMG submission 187524) | Agricultural soil microbial communities from Georgia to study Nitrogen management - Poultry litter 2012 (SPAdes) (version 2) | ecosystem: Environmental > Terrestrial > Soil > Agricultural land... | reverse complement strand
TCAACGCGAGCTTTCCCAATAGAGTGTCTGACGATACGGACACCGCTTTGCTGACCGACCGCCCCGCAAGCGATGGCGGTTGAAACACACTATGTGCAATGGCAATCACCGCCACAATCGAAAGCATTGCCAAAACAACTTTCTTCAACACATTCGTATTCCACTTACGTTTGTTCAACAGCTGGGGATAATTCAAGTACCGTTGCGACCACCCGGTCATCAACGAGTCACGGTTTGCGTGGGCATCAACCTATTAACGACAATGAACCGGACAATACCATAAAACCGTCTTGGCGCTATAAAACGTTCTTGTATACGATATGGGTCGGGAAAACGCTTACGGCGCAGCTATGAGCGATCAGGATGCGCTCGCGCACCCGAATGAAGGGGCGGGGTACTTTGTCGTTGAACGTCCAGTATTTGTAAGTGGTGCCGTTAGCAAGCTGGCCAATCACCTATGTGGTTTCAAGGTCCACTGTCACGTGCTCTGAGCCACGTTTACCCACCGGTGTCGCCGACATATACCAGTTTGCCGTTGGCAGCAAAAGCGGGCGCGCTAAATGCTAAAGATGCGACCAAGGGCCCTCTTACGTTCAATCTGATAGCCTCCGCATTTGGCTGTGGTAACGCCGCCAGTGCTTGTCAACAATGACGGGCCTTTTATTGACTGGACGGTATTGACTGGACGGAAGCTTAAACAAAAAAGCCCGCTGTTACGCGGGCTTTTTTGTTTAAGCTATTTGATGCCTGACCGTGCCAGACGCGGGATCATTCCCACTCAGTTATAGATAGAAAGAAAAAAACATTTAAATTCAATATCATAGAATCTTTCACACGAAAGGTGCCATGAAAAGTACCATGATCGAAAGCCACCTTTGACCACATCGGAATCTGCCGTCTTCAACTCTGATTTTGTTGGGCTGTACTCCGGCAGAAGCGTGCCCACGTCAAAGATTATCCACCTTGCGACTGCCGCTCCCCTGTATCCGCCTCTCCTTGATCAGAAACGGTGCTGTCTGGCGATGATCGCTTCTGACCTCGCCAAATATGTGGTGGTACAGGCATGCGATAATGGCGGCAGGCCATAAGAAATATTGGAGTCAGGTGATTTCGGACAGCACTTATTCGCTCATCCAGCGGATGCTCTTTCATCACACGGTTCAGTAGGCTCAAAACAGCGTCTAGCGAATCGTTGAGTGGCAGGCCAGGCACCGACAACCCGTGATCTCGATCACCATCCCAGAAAACCTCATCGGTTCGTGCGTCGGGAATCCAGATTTGGTGGGTCATGTGCGGAGCGTACTCTAACAGCGTGCTGCGCAACTGCTCTGCTCGCTCCTGATCTCCTATCATCGCAAGCCAGGCGAGGACGAAGGTATAAAGAATCCCCGCACGCGTATGCTCTTCGAAGTATGCGTCGCTGCGATCTCTTGGATGGGCGAGTACATCTCGATAATCTGTGGTCCACGTCGGATAGTGCCGACGAACCCTTAGTCCGTAGGATAGGCGGTCGGACATGCTACGGATGTAATCAGCAACATCGGGTAGGCGGCCACGCACGTCTGCAAGACGCATGAACAGAGCCAGCTCAATCGTGAAATCGTCACGGATCGGGGCGGCAAGTGCCGGGTTCGCGTTCAGCATACGGATTGCTATGTTGAGCACCTTATCCGCCCCTTCACTCATTGCCTGCGCGAATGACTCGTCCTCCCCAGCACTCATAGCATCCAGCCATAGTCCGTGGAGCGACAATCTCCCCAGCGTCTCGAACAACGCAATGTTAACGTCTACCGCGTTGCGTGAATTTACAGCCATTGAAAGCGCATAACGCGTGTCGACGAACGGACCAATCTTCTCGACGAGTAAAAGGTGAGCGATGATGAGGTGCAGCTTCAAGACCTGATCGAAATGAGCTAGCCTCTCTTGTTGCGTCGTTCCCTTGCGCAGACGGGTACTATCGCAGTAAGGCCAGCTATGCAGGAGCACTAGCTCGGATGCTCGATACGCTGCTTCAAGGTTATCGGCATCACGAGCCCACACAAAGAGTATCCAAAGGCACAGGTAGGCCTTGCGCAGCTGGCGCGTGCGCTCTGTCTGGTTCTTCGGCTTAAGAAAAATAGCATTGAGTAAGTGACGGAAATGCCGATAAGCAACATCCGGCTGGTCAAGCATCGCTAGGGCCTTCTGAAACAGCCCCCGGTTCTCACTCTCAATTAACTCAGCACGTAACATGCCGCTAAGGATCAGATCTGAAAGGCGATCCCCGTTCCATTCGGCAAAGTGAATGTTGGCTTTCTCGTTCGTCCGACAGTAACCGCTCCACTGTGCTCTAACATCCTCCCGCATCTCACCGCCCATGCAGACACATATAACGATGGGCAGATCCGCAAAGTGGGGCGGGATGCGGTTCGGAATATAGTCATCCAAAACCTCATTCAGCGACGGCCGTACGGCTTGCTGGCCAGTATCCCAGTGCTCTCGTGTCAAATCACCGGACTTGATCGTGAATAGGAACAGACTTCGAGTGCCATCCCGATCGGGATTAGGGCCAACTGCTGCTACGTCGACACCAGCTTGCCGAGTGCCACGACGGGGACGAGTTAGAACTTCGAAACCACTCTCAGCCAAAAGATCAGGCAGAATAGCGTCGAGTTCGTCACGCTCACGTAGCGAGCGCAGATAGTGCATCACGACAAGTTTCATCTCGGTTTCCGCTGTTCAAGCCTGAAGTGAAGGAGCATATGATCAAGTCCAACTGGGTCAACGATGTCGAGGATGGGCAACTCGGACGAGACCGAGAACGAATGCATCGTTGTCTCGGTGAGATATGGGGTGCCCTCTCCTGTGTGGACCGACGTCAACGATGATCGGCCATACAGTATGTATTGTTTGGCGACGAGACTCTCAATAATAGAGTTCCGACGCCCCTGCTCCATGCTTAGCTCCATCTGCTCGTGCCATTGGACATGTGCCGACTCTCGCTGCATTTCACTAGGGTGCAGCTCGACTAAACGCTCAATACCTTCCATCGCATCCTGAAGTGCTGCCTTTCGTGTGAGCACTTCAGCAAGGTCCGGGATGTCCTCAGTGTAACGCTCAAGGTAGTCCCTCAACTTTCCCCCATAGCTCACAAGCAAGGGGTGATAGATCAGATCCAGGACGTCGTTTTTGATATCTGCAGACCCATCGCGAAGTACCGCTAACGGTATAGCAACTGCGGCCAGAGGATCAATGAAAAACCACCCAATGGCCTTGCGGCAGAGATATAGTTGATCCGATGGGTCCAATGGAAGAGATGACGTAGCGATGGAGAAAGGAGGATCGTCGTTACCGACACCGCAAACCTCGCTAGCCACGCATTGGTGAGTGTGCTTACTCCCATTCAGCAGCCAGTACACAACTGCGCTACCCAATATCTCAGAGCCGGCATTTTGCAGCGCGTGGTAAGTGCTCCGGAACGCGTCCAGCGTAATCCGACCTTTTGAGCGATCAAATAACTCTCTAAGCAGGCGAACCACTTTTTCCACATACCCAGCGCCCACGAGCTGATATGCGGCATGGTCGAGGTGCGAAATCGTTCCTGCGCTATCTGGGTCAACATCCGCAGCGGCATCAAGGCACAGGCTCATAGCATTTTCTGTGAGACCGACCTGGTGACGCCACAGCAGGTCCACTGCCAAGTGGATCGAGAAGGGACTCCTCGTCTGAACGACCCGTTCAAGTTGTTCGTCAAAATCGACTGGTGCGAGTGTTTTTCGCTGTGCAGCAGCACGATAGCCCGCTTCGAGGGACCGGAGTGCGATGTCTTCGTCATTACTGGACGCCTCTTGGAGCAGGATGTTGAGCACCTCATCGTAGCGTTCACCCAGCTCCATGGCACCCAAAGCAGAGAGGGCGGCGAGCTTCGCCTCCCTCTCGTGAGCCTGCGCGAAAATGAGGCCTTCTTCGATATCGGCGTTCATTACGAGAACCGTGAATAGCTGACGCAGAGCCAGGTTATCGCCGGCACGAGTTGCTTCGTAGACCTTGAAAGCTCTGACTGGGTTCTTCTTCGTCCATTCCCCAAAAGCAGTACTAGGGGCGCCTGCAGCCAGGTCGTTGCCGCCCGCATCAAGCAGGCGCGTGATGAAGACCAGAAGGGCGCCCTGATCTACGTTCAAAAGGGGTATCAGATCGCATAGAATATGCTGAACAAAGAAGAAGCGTGGTCCCTTCAACTCCGCCAGCGCTTCTTCGATATTGAGGTCAATCGGTGGCGCATCAGTAGCATTCAATATTTTTGCAAGAGTCTCGAGCAGTGCAGAATGACCATCATCCAAGCGACGATACCCACGATCCGCAACAGTACGAACCAAACCGCATGTGCGAAGCTGCGCAGCCAATTCCGTCTCGTCTACCGATATCCCATCCGCTGTCATTACTTTACCCCTCGCATCCGTAGCGTGAAGACTGCTTGTTTTGTCGGCGCTCGCGTTCCTGCTCTGCGGTTTCTCCTGGCTGCAATGCCAGCTCGGCATCAGTCATACGCTCCAGCACGCCGCCCAGGCGAATGGTACAAGCAATAGGTGGCGGCTCGAACTCGTAGCCGGCAGCGATCAACTCCGCTTGAACTTCCTCAGAGATGAAAAACGGCTCGATCTGGTCTTCCTGATGCTGCTTCATCATGCTATCTCCACCTGGCGTTCACCCAAGCACGATGCCAGGGCTATTGTACACTTGCAACGCTCTATGCCGTCACTAACTTCGCAGCCTTCGGATCGTACACATACCCTGTGATACTCCCATCTTTAATCCGCGCAACAGCCTCATCAATGACGAACAACGGAACAAGAAACCACTCCTCAGGCTGCACCGGATGGCCAAAGCGGTCGTTGATGGTGATGTTCAAGCGCGCGGGTGCGAACAGCCTGTGGAACAACCTCTCCAGCCCGATGCGGTTGATGCCTGCGAGTTTGTAGGTGGCTACCACCTCGACCTTCGCCAACAGGTAGGTGGAATCGTGTTCGGCATTGGCGATGCGCGTCTCTACCTTGCCACCGGTGACACCAATTTTGTGGATGACATCACGATGCTCGGCCACATAGGGGTTATCAGATAGCGAGCGCAACACATAAATAGTGCCGCTTTCCAGATCACCCTCTTCCAGAGAATCGCTGAACAACGGCCCCATATCTGGATCAGTAATTCGACGTGCAGTTTCGTCCTTGTACAAAGCACGCGCCAGGGACAGGCGCAGAAGATTGCTCTCGGTACCATTGGAGAAAATGACCCGCAGCCGGGCGTCTTTCTTGCCTTGTGGCGAATCGAACTCTTCGCCCTCTTCCGCCACATAGGCTGTTTGTCCGTCCAGGATGAACCAGTGGCCCACTTCAATCGTGGCGTACTGGCCAAAAGGCCTAGTCACTCTTAAACCTGCTCTCAGATCACTGCGCACCTGATCAAATAGCGGTTTGAACGCCTCAAAATCCTCGCATGTCTCTCGGTTGGCAATTTCTTCTGCCGCCCGCTTTTCAGCACTGGTACGCACGTGGCGCAGTTCAGTGATATCAGCGGAACCTGCAGCCCCGGCCAACTCGGCAAACAAAGCATCATCGTCCATCGCTTCCACTGCGTCCTCATCACTGGCGCCATCACCACTGAGCAAACCCTGATGATCAAGGGATGTCAGCAGCTCGCGACACTCCTCGAGCGTGCGCAAACGCTCCAGACGCACAGCATACAGCCGCTCAAAGATGTCTCTTTCCTCACCGTGCTGTGGAGCACGCTCATGCTGCTCGACAAAACGCTGAATCTCCTCAAAACCAGCAATGATCCGTTCTTCACGGGCAGAGAGGCTTTTTTTCTTTTCCGGCTGGGCGAACTCATCCAGTTCGGCACGCAAATCGTCCAGATCAGTCATAACGCCCCTCATCTTTGAAACGCACAAAGGCCGCTGCACCTTCGGCCATACGCTGCTCCCAAGGATCTGCTGAACTCACCGATGGCAGGCGGCCTCGCTCCTTCTTGAACTTGACCGCCCTCAAAGCAAGCTCCTTGGCCTCCTCTGGCGTCAGACTGGTGCGCTTGCCAGAAATGGCAGCGGCCACTTGCTTCAGGCTGTCCTCGCTCATGGATTTGGCCAAAATCGCATAGGCCTCGCTGAAAGGATTAATGCGGTCGATCAGGTCGATATCCAGTTCGCGTACGTCCATGGCGAACTTGCGCACGCCAGCAAGCAACGCGGTATTAGGTTTCGGCTCTGAGCCACCCACCTCTATCGTTTCGCCACCGACCAGAAGCTGCTTGGCTTGCTGAGTGAGATTCAGCGCGGCAATAGCGTGCTGACGAACCGCTTCCTGATCTTCCGCATCCAGGTTGGGGTAACGATCCTTGATGATCTTGCCCATGCGTACTTGTGTCAGCTCTTCCGGCACCAGTTCTTCATCGAACAAGCCACGCTCGATGGTGTTTTTGTCCTGTACAAAACTGGCAATCACCTCGTTAAGATCTTCCTGGCAAATGCGCGTAGCCTCATCGCTTTTTGGTTCCACCAGGCCCTTGATTTCGATCTGGTACTTTCCGGTCTCTTCATTGACGCCCACATTGCACTTGTCAGGGTCATACCCACCATCGCCATAGTCAAAGCCCGCCTGCGGGCCACTGGTAGGGTTCTTAGGTGTGAACTCGAAGCGCGGAGCCAGCACCTGCTCCATCAGAAGACTGGCCGCGATGGCCTTCAAAGTATCGTTCACCGCCTCGGTCACTGCCTGCTCCACCGCATCCGGCTCTGCGATCAGGTTGGTGAAACGCGCGCGGGCCTTGCCCGGAGCATCCCGAGTTGCACGGCCAATAATCTGTACGATTTCTGTCAGGCTGGAGCGATAGCCGACCGTCAGCGCATGTTCGCACCAAATCCAGTCAAAACCTTCCTTGGCCATCCCCAAGGCAATAATGATGTCGACGTGGTCGCGGTTGTGTTTCTGCTCGGGGTCTTTTAATGCAGAGGACACCCGATCCCGCTTCACGACATCGTCGTCCACCAAATCGGCAATTTTCAGTAATCGGCCTTCTGGCGTTTTGACTAATTGGAAACCCGTCATCGGGTCAGTGCCCTGCCATTCGCCCAGCTCCTCGATGATGTGCTCCACCTCGCGGATCTTGTCCTTGGTGCTCTCTCGGGAATTTACGCTGGGAATATGGACGATGGTTTTCTCGGCTGGATTAAGTACCTTGAGAATATCGTCAGCGTAGGAGCCGGAATAGAAGTAGTAACCGATATCCAGATTCTTAAGGTGTTCGTAGCCGTTGAGCTGCTCGTAATAGGTATAAGTCACCGTATCGAAGCGCGACTCGTCCTGAGGGGCAAGCACCGCTTCCGCATCACCCCTAAAGTAAGAACCCGTCATGGCCACGATATGCACCTTGTCACGGCCAATCAGCTCACCCAAGTGGGCACCCAGCTTGTTGTCAGGGTTGGCGGATACGTGGTGAAACTCATCCACCGCAATCAGCCGATCATCGAAAGCAGCAATGCCAAACTGTTCGACAGCAAAACGGAAGGTGGCATGGGTACACACCAAAATTTTATCGTCACTGTCTAGAAATGCGCCCAGCGATTTAACCTTGCCACCGTTATCGGTACCCGGAGCATTGCACAGATTCCACTTGGGCTCTACCTGCCAGTCGGCCCAAAATCCGTACTTCGACAGCAGTTCATCGTTAAAGCTCGCGCCGATAGACTTTTCCGGCACCACGATAATGGCCTGCTTCAACCCCTGGTTATGCAGCTTGTCCAGCGCAATAAACATCAGGGCGCGGCTCTTACCGGACGCTGGAGGCGACTTGATCAGCAGGTATTGCTCACCCCGCCGCTCGTAAGCACGCTCCTGCATAGGTCGCATACCCAGTGCATTGGACTTGGTGGAGCTGCCATTGCTTGCATACGAGACGGAAACAGAGGGTACGATTTTTGTCATAGTGCGATACCTGTCAGGGCCTTCCAGCCTTATGTTTAAGGTCTTGTTCCAATTGTTCGATTTCCTTCAGATCCGCAGCATCTGCGGCTTCAGCCTCTGCAATGCGTCGCTGCTGATCGAAGACTTCATAGCGCTCACGAGCAATCTTCTCCATGTGCTCTCGGCTGACTGAACCAGCATCTTTGAGGATCGCTTGGTCATTAAAAGCCAGCATTCGGTCGATGTTGTTACGCCAGAAGTCCAGGGTCAGCTCCTTCTGCTGCTTGACTCGCAACTCGGCCTGCTCCAGGAAGATCACCACCAGCCGATTCAGCGTATCTATTTCATCTTCGTTCAGGTAGTTCTTGGCGATGATGACATCCTGCTTTCGTACCCGCGAGCCACTCCAATTGGTCAATGCCATATTGGGTTGGCTGGGATCGGAGCGTTTCAAAATCAGCTCGGCGGCGGTATACCCGGTGGTGGCATACAGCAGCTTGTTCTGCACCTCAGCAAAGAACAACGCGGTTTCACGCTCACGAGCCTGATAATCAGAACTGAGTGAAAACAGATCGCGAACCTTCTGATAAAAGCGCTTTTCCGAGGCCCTTATGTCGCGGATGCGTTCCAGCAGCTCATCGAAGTAATCCCAGCCGCCGGGGTTTTTCAGGCGCTCGTCGTCCATCACGAAGCCCTTGCGCAGAAACTCCTTGAGATGAGTGCTGGCCCATTGGCGGAATTGCACGCCACGCGGCGAGCGCACGCGGTAGCCAATGGCCAGAATCAGATCGAGGTTGTAATAGCTGATTTTTCGTTTGACCTGACGCCCTCCCTCAGACTGAACTGTCAAGGATTCCTTGACAGTTGCCTCCGGCGCTAACTCATTGTCTTCAAAGATATTTTTGACGTGCAGGGAGACATTCTGCTTGGTCGTCTGGAACAGCTCAGCGATTTCCAGCTGACTCAGCCAGATGGTCTCGGTCTCCACCCGCAGGTGGAGCCGGGTTTGACCATCGTCGCTGGTATACAAAATCAACTCGCTCATGCCTTTTTCCCTTTGGCTGTCTTTTCGGTCATCTTGGTATACAGCTCAAACAGCTTTTCCAGCCGCTCAGTATCGTTTTTAAAGCGGCGGCCGATGTAGATGCGCTCCAGCACTTCGTCGTTGCGCTCGTGGGCGGCGCGTAGGTTATCCGGCATGGTGTCGGGGTTGTAAAGATCGGCGATGGTGGCGGGAAAATGCGCTTCTCTGGCCAGCAGAATTTCTTCGGCGCAGCGAGTTAGATCCGCTTTATTCTTTTCGGTTAAAGTCGGAACGGGGAAGGTGTTCCAGCCGAGGGTGTTGGAGTAACGAAAATCCGTTTTCATCTTGCCGCAGACGGTAGCGATCCAAACCAAGTGCAGGCGTGAGGCGATAAGTGCCATGTTCCAAAGCGGAGCGTCGTAGAGGGCGAAGGCGAGATCCGTGATGATTGAGCCAGGTGGAAGTAAACCAACAGGAAGAAACTCGCGTGATTCGGAAGAAACCTTTGGAATAATTGTTACAACCTCGGCGCCGGTTTGTTTTACCTCCTCAAATCTATGTGGGTATGCAGCCCCTTTTTTTGTTGCGGCTTTTGGGCTTTTAGCCCTCACTTCAGCTACACGTTTTAATCTAGCTTCTATCTCAGGAATTAATCTCGCTTGCTGACTAGCGTTATCACCAATCCAAAGGCAGTGTCGTACATCACCACGAATATATTCACTAGCGCCATAAACAGTCTTGATAAAACCTGCCGCTTGAGTCTGTCGATTCAAAAGATCACGCTTCTCACCTGGACTCAAAAACAAGTTACCACCTTCCACGGGCTTTCCACCGGCATCCATGCTACTGCGCTCATCAGTAAGCGATGAAATCCTCTCTACAACAACATTCGTGCCTGCTACCAAATAAGCATTGATATGATCACACCGTTTCTCCACAACCTGACCATTATCAGCCAGTTCAAATAGCCGGCGTGAATTACGGGGCTGGGTGGTAATGGCAATAATGGCAACAGTAACGCCAGCATTATGACTGGCCAGATTCGCCCACTTAAAACTGGTATGGGCAAAGGCGATTTCGTTACCAGTAGCAAAAATCGCAGGCCATAAAATAGGCACTTGCTGGCCCTGACAAATGGAATTGGTGGACACAAAAGCCGCGGTGCTGGGTGTGTGACGACTGTAGTCCGCTGCCTTCATAAACCAGCCAGTCACATAATCCAGTGATTTCCAGTTTTTAACGCGCTTCGCAAAAATACTTTCCAAATCGGCTTTTTGCTCCGCACTTTGCCAAGTGCTGCCCAGATACGGCGGGTTGCCGCAAATAAAGGTTTCCCCACCCTCATTCTCAAAGTCGATCTGCGCCTGATCAAGCGGCGTCGCAAACAAATCGTCGCTCAGCAATTTAACGCCGGTGCCGGTCGGTGGGCAGATGGCCAGCCAATCCAGCCGCAGTGCATTACCGCAGGTAATCCAGTTATCCGCACTTAATGGCAGGAACTCATTCAGCGCTAACTGTTTGCCCCGGTACTGCACATTGCATTGGTATTCGGCAATAATCAGCGCCAGCCGGGCAATTTCGGCGGAAAAGTGGCGCAGCTCAATACCGCGAAAATTAGTTAGCGGAATATCTGTCGGTCGATCAGGTTCGCCTCGACGCTGGTTGATTTCGGCTTCGATCTCGCGCATCTGTTTGTAGGCAATCACTAAAAAGTTGCCCGAGCCACAGGCAGGGTCGAATACGCGGATTCGCGCCATGCGGTTGCGCAGGTTGAGCAGCTTACGGGAGTTATCCCCAGCTTCTTCCAGCTTTGCGCGCAGATCATCGAGAAACAGTGGGTTCAGCACCTTGAGGATATTGGGCACGCTGGTGTAGTGCATGCCCAGTGCACCCCGCTCTTCTTCGTCGGCGACGGCTTGAATCATGGAGCCGAAAATATCTGGGTTGATCTGCGTCCAGTCCAGTCCGCCAATGTGCAGCAGATACGAACGAGCTATCTTGCTGAACTCCGGCACTGCCGCGCCGCCGGAAAACAGCCCCCCGTTCACATAGGGAAAAGCATCGGCCCAACGCGGAATACCGGCAGCCACACGTTCGGCATGTTTGGTGTTCATAGCGCGGAAGACAGTACTGATTACTTCATGAGTATTAGTGGAATCCCTAGCACTCATTTGCGCTACGGTATCGGTAAACAGGCTGCTGCCACTGAAGATGTCGGTATCTTCGGCAAAGAAACAAAAGATCAGCCGCGCCATAAAGTGGTTCATTTCATGGCGCTGCTCCTCCGTACCCCAGTCGGGGTTATCCTTCAGCAGCTCCACATATAAGCGGTTCAGGCGGCTGGTAGCACGGATATCAAACGAGCTATCGCGCAGTTGCTTGACCGTGGTGATGCCCGCCAATGGCAGAAAGAAGCCGAAGTGATCTGGAAAATCCTGGTAGCTACAAGCGACGGTTTCGCCGGTGTCCAGATCCTCGGCTTCGAAACTCTCGCCGTCTGTGGCGAGGATAAAACGTGCTTTAGCGCGGCTGGTGGCTGGACTGGCTTTGAGTGCTGTTAATATTTGCGTAACGGCACCGGCCTCTGCTACAGCTATATGGATGTTTTTGGTCTGTAGCACACCGCCAAGGTCTGATTTATTAGAGGTGCCGGAACGCAGCCTTTTGATGGTGGTGGCCTTGTTGCCAAAAGCTTCCAAAAAAGCATAGGGAAATTCAGCCGGGTCAAAAGGCTGCAGGGCTAAATCTGAAATCGCTTGTTCGATTTCTACTGCGTTCATAATATTTATAATTAAAGGCCCCGCTATAAAGCGGGGCAATTT
>Ga0209487_1003786_pt1 | contig 11782 bp, 7 predicted proteins | sample Poulit2012_FD_187524 | JGI IMG/M metagenome (GOLD analysis project Ga0209487, IMG submission 187524) | Agricultural soil microbial communities from Georgia to study Nitrogen management - Poultry litter 2012 (SPAdes) (version 2) | ecosystem: Environmental > Terrestrial > Soil > Agricultural land... | reverse complement strand
CCTCGGCCTCGCCATCGCCCGGCTCCTGGGTCGGCGCCTCGGTCTCGCCGTCCCCCGGCCCCTCGGCCTCGCCATCGCCCGGCTCCTGGGTCGGCGCCTCGGTCTCGCCGTCCCCCGGCTCCCCGGCCTCATCGTCACCGGGCCCCTCGGCCTCATCGTCACCCGGCTCCCCGGCCTCATCGTCACCGGGCTCCCCGGCCTCATCGTCACCGGGCCCCTCGGCCTCATCGTCACCCGGCTCCCCGGCCTCGCCGTCACCGGGCCCCTCGGCCTCGCCGTCACCCGACTCGTCGTCCTCAGCCGAGCCCTCCGTCTCATCCTCGGCGCTCTCCTCGTCCGGGTCGAGGACGGTGTCGTCGTCGCGGTCGAGCAGCGCCACCGGGTTGGCTGTCGGGGTCCGCGGGACGGTGCTCAGCACGACGTCCTCGGTGTGGATCTCGAAGTGCAGGTGCGGGCCGGTGGAGTTGCCGTTGTTGCCCACCTCGGCAATGACCTCACCAGCGCGGACGCGCTGACCCACCTCGACGAAGACACCGTCCGGGTACATGTGCACGTACCAGCTGTAGAAGGTCGTGTCCCCCACCGTGTGTTCGAGGATGACCAGCTCACTGGAGCGCCCCAGCCGGCCGGCGCCGGTGTACACGACGGTTCCATCGGTCACGGCGTGGATCGGGGTGCCGAGCGGGGCGGCGAAGTCCACACCGGCATGCATGGCGTAGCTACCGAAGATCGGGTGGATGCGATACCCGTAGGGAGAGCTGATGCGGTAGCTCCCCGGCGCCACCGGATAGCTCAGACACACCGGATCATCGGCCGGGTCCGCCGGGCCGGCCGCATCCGCTTGCTCGAAGGGGTCGGGGCCGGGCAGCTTGGCCAAGGTGATCGACACCGGGATCGGGCTGAGCCCCATCTGCGGCTCATCGATCGCAGTGACCTGGTCGCTCTCCAGAAGGACGGGCTCGCGGAGGTAGTCCACGACCGGTTCGGGCTCAGGCGGCGTGGCCTCGGACATCACCGTGGTCCCGGCCAGGAGCGCCGCGGCGCTCAGGAGCGCCAGTCGACGGCGCATCGGGCGCACCATGGCAGGCTCGGGCGTCTCGTGATCGCCGGTCCCTCCAGGACCAAGCCCCCCTGGCTGCGCCATTCCTGTACCCCGCTCTGACCAGCCGGCCGACGTCGCGGCCGGCTCTCAGAGTAACCGAGGTCACACTTGGCGACTAGACGGGTACTGACGCTCGTTTCCGGAGCGCCGCGGCGGAGTGGGGGTCAGCAGCTGGCGGCGAGCATGCTCGCCTGCCGGTCGGCGAGGAAGGCGCCGGGGTCGGTGGTGGTGCCGTGCTGGTCCAGGTGGATCTCCAGGTGGAGGTGCGGCCCGGTGGAGTTGCCGTTGTTGCCGACCTCACCGATGACGTCGCCCACGCCCACGCTCTGCCCCTCGGTGACGTAGACACCGGCCGGGTACATGTGGACGTACCAGGAGTAGAAGGTCTCGCCGTCGACCTCGTGCTCGATGATGATGAGCATGCTGGAGCGGCCGTCCTTGCCGAGGCCCGCGTGGATCACGGTGCCGTCGGCGATGGCGTGGATCGGGGTGCCCAGTGGGGCGGCGAAGTCGAGGCCGTGGTGCATCGACCACCTGCCGTTGATCGGGTGCACCCGGTGCCCGTAGAGCGAGCTCTGGGTGTAGCTGCCGGCTTTGAGCGGCATGACCATCCGCTCGGCTCCCAGCGCTGCGCCCGCCCCGTTGCCCGCGCTGCCACCGGGGACGGTGCAGGTGGGGGCGGCGTCGCGGTCGTAGCTGCGCGAGCTCTGGACCAGCGCGCGGGCGGTGGCGCTGTTGTCTGCCAGGAGGGCCGCGGCGCTGCCGGCAGTCTCGGCGTCGTACTCGAGCGCGGCGGAGTCCAGGGCGTCCAGGATGGTGCGACCCGCGGCGACCGTGTCCACGGCCGGCGACTGGCTGGTCTCCCCCGAACCGGGGCCGGCGAACCCCACGATAGGCGCCACGATCGTGGCGGCACCGAGTGCACCGACGACTGCGGCCCGGGGCATCCACAGTGGCGCACGCCGGCGAGGCGGGCGCTGCGCGGCCCGCAGCTCGGCGCGGGAGGGGCGCCGGGCGGGGCTGCTCACTGGAGCGGTGTGGGTTGCGACGTTCGCGGGTTCCGACAACCGCCCGATCGGGGCAAACGTGCCGTCCAACGGAATGGTGACCACCCGGGCGGACGCGAGCGATGCACTCGCCTGGGCCGCCGCCTCTCGGATGGCTTCCTGGGCGGCACGCCGCTCGGCCTCTCGGATCTGGCGTCGCGTCAACGGTGCCGTGGGCGGCATCGTGGCGCGCTCGAGCATGGGGGACCTTTCAGGGCAACTGGAGGGATTCACCGGCACGCCGGCGAACATCACGGAACAATAACGACACGAACCCTACGGAGTCCAGAATCGCGTCGGGACCTGTGCACAAGCGGTTCAGGGCAGCGCGGTGTGGCGTTGCATCGAGTCGGAAACCTCCCCCACCAGCTCCTCGAGGATGTCCTCGAGGAAGACCACACCGACGAGGTCCCCGGTAGCGGCGACCACCCCGGCCAGGTGCGTGCCGCTGCGCTGCATCGCGCGCAGCACCTCCTCGATCTCGGTGTCGGTCGAGACCGTCGCCAGGGCCCGGACCCGCCAGTGCGGGATCGGCGTGGTGCGGGAGGTCTCGTCGGCGTAGAGCACGTCCTTGACGTGCAGGTAGCCGAGCACCTTGCCGGAGCCGTCACGCACCGGAAGACGGGAGAACCCGGTCCGGGCCACCGCGGCTTCGAGGTCGGCCGGGCTGGCGCCGGCGTCCACCGTGATGAGGTCGTCGTCGCGAACCATCACCTCCGAGGCGTCCTTCTCGGAGAACTCCAGGGCTCCGGACAGCAGCCCGAGCTCGTCTTGCAGCACGCCCTCGGCCTGCGAGCGCTCGATGATCGCGGCGACCTCCTCGGCGGTGAAGGCGGAGGTGACCTCGTCCTTGGGCTCGACCCCGACCATCCGCAGCATGAGGTTGGCCAGGTCGTTGAGGCCCTTGACCAGCGGTGAGAGCACCCGGGTGATGAGGACCAGCGGCGGACCGAACCACATCGCCGCCTTCTCCGGGTGGGTCACCGCGAGGTTCTTGGGCACCATCTCCCCGACCACCACGTGCAGGTAGATGACCAGGCCCAGCGCCACAGCCACCCCCACGACGTGCGAGGACGCGGCCGGCAGCCCGAGGCTCACCAGGGGCCCCTCGACCAGGCGGGCAACGGCCGGCTCGGCCACCGCACCGATACCGGTGGAGCACACCGTGATCCCCAGCTGGGCGGTGGCCATCATGAGCGTGGCGTGCTCCATCGCCCACAGCACCGTGCGGGCGCGGCGCGAAGTCTCGGCGAGCGGTTCCACCCGGCTGCGCCGTGCGGACATGATGGCGAACTCGGCGCCGACGAAGAAGGCGTTGAGCGCGAGCAGGATGAGGCCCACGGTCAGGGCGGTGCCGGTGCTCACGGCGCCACCTCCATCGCGCTGACCCGGACTCGTTCGATCCGCCGTCCGTCCATCACTTCCACCCGGATCCGCACTCCGGGCACCTCGACCTCGTCCCCGACGTGGGGGATGCGGCCCAGGCGGGCCATCACGAGGCCGCCGAGGGTCTCGTAGGGGCCGTCGTCGGGGACGGTGAGGTGCGCGGTGTGGCTGAGCTCGTCGGGGCGCAGCACCCCGGGGACCACCCAGCTGCCATCAGGTGCCCGGTGGGTGGCCGCGCGCCGTCGGTCGTGCTCGTCGGAGACCTCACCGACGATCTCCTCGACGGCGTCCTCCAGGGTGACGATTCCCGCGGTGCCTCCGTACTCGTCGACGACCACCGCCATCTGCATCCCGTCGTCCCGCAGGGAGACGAGCAGCGCTGCGAGTCCGAGCGTCTCGGGCACGCGCGGCGCGGGGATCATCAGGCTGGTGGCCGTCACGGGCACCTCCGCGCGACGCTCGTGGGGCACGGCGATCGCCCGGCGCAGGTTGACCAGGCCCACGACGTCGTCGTCATCGTCCCCGACCACCGGGAACCGGGAGTGTCCGGTCGCCCGGGCTGCGGCGACGATGTCCGCGGCCGTGGCGGTGCGCGGCAGGCTCACCATCCGCACGCGGTCGGTCATGACGTCGACGGCGGTCAGCGCACCGATCCCGATCGATCGGGTCAGCAGGGTGGCGGTGCCGATGTCGAGCGTGCCGTGCTCGGCAGAGCGCCGCACGAGCGCCGCCAGCTCACTGGCCGAGCGGCCGCCGGCCAGCTCCTCCACCGGCTCGACACCGAAGCGGCGCAGGATGGCGTTGGCGTTCCCGTTGAGCAGGGCGATGACCGGGCGCAGCACTCGGGTGAAGGCCTGCTGGAGCGGCGCCACGACCCCCGCGGTCGCGAACGGGTCGGCCAGTGCCATGTTCTTGGGGACGAGCTCACCGAAGAGCATCGAGAAGCCGTTGACGGCGATGAGCGAGAGCACGACGGCGGTCCCCGCTGCGGCCGCGGCGCTGAGCCCGGCGCCCTCGAGCGGTCCGTCGAAGATGGTCACCAGGGCCGACTGGGCCGTGTAGCCGAGCAGGATGGTGGTGAGCGTGATGCCCACCTGCGCGCTGGACAGCTCCGTGGACAGCTGGCGCAGCGCCCGCTGCACCCGGACCGCGCGCCGGTCACCGGCGGCCACCCGCCGATCGACGGTGGCCGGGTCCATGGCGACCAGGGAGAACTCGGCGGCGACGAAGATCGCCGTGCCGGCGGTGAGGACCACGCCGAGCAGGACCATCAGCCAGTCGGTCAGCACCGGCTGCCTCCCACCGGGGCGAGGTCGTCGAGACTTCGGGGCTCGGCGTCCGCCTCACCATCTGGTGTGTCGGCGGGCGGCGTCCCCTCGGGACTTCGAGGCTCGGCCTCGGGCTCGGGGCCGCCCGCTGCGGGGGCTCCGGTGTTGCTGTGCGAGTCGTCCATGGTGGCCACACGATACGACACCTCCCCTGCCCGGCGCGGGCGGGTTGTGTCACAGTTCTGGCATGGCCACAACGTCCGCCGAGACCACCCGGGTGCTCGTCGTCGAGGACGAGCCGGACATCGCAGCACAGATCGCGCACCGGTTGTCCGCCGAGGGCTGGCACGTCGAGGTCGCCGGGGACGGTGCCGGCGGCATCGCCGCCGCCCGCTCCTTCCTGCCCGACGTCGTCGTCCTGGACGTCATGCTCCCGGGGATCGACGGCCTGGAGGTCTGCCGGCAGATCCAGGCCGAGCGCGAGGTCCCGGTCCTGATGCTCACCGCACGCGATGACGAGACCGACATCCTCGTCGGGCTCGGCGTGGGGGCCGACGACTACATGACCAAGCCCTTCTCGATGCGCGAGCTGCTCGCCCGGCTCAAGGCCTTGCTGCGCCGCGCCGAGCGTGCCCACCGCGCCGCGGGATCCGCAGCCGACCCGCCGCTCGTGCTGGGTACCGTGCAGATCGACCGCAGCCAGCGCCGCGTCCGCCGCGGCGGGGAGGAGGTCCACCTCACCCCCACCGAGTTCGACCTGCTCGTCTGTCTGGCGAGCAGCCCGCGCACGGTGTTCTCGCGGGAGAAGCTGCTGGCCGAGGTGTGGGACTGGGCCGACGCCTCCGGCACGCGGACGGTCGACTCCCACGTCAAGGCACTGCGGCGCAAGCTGGGCGCCGACCTCGTCCGCACCGTGCACGGGGTGGGCTACGCACTGGAACCGGACAGCACGGGCACGCCGTGAGTGAGCCGGGCGGCGGGATCCGGCACGCGCGCGGCGGCCTGCGGCTCCGCCCGCTCGACCGGTTCGGTTCCCTGAAGATCAAGCTCGGGGTCCTGGTCGCGGTGACGGTCACGGCCGCCGCCTTCATCACCTGGCTCGGGCTGCGCTACAACCTCGGGCCCACCCGCACCTTCCCGCTCGCGATCATCTCGGCGCTGGTGGTGACCCAGGTGCTGGCTCACGGGATGACCTCTCCCCTCCGCGAGATGACCAGCGCCGCCCAGGCGATGGCTCGCGGGGACTACTCCCGACGTGTGACGGCCACCAGCCGGGACGAGGTCGGCCAGCTGGCCGCTGCGTTCAACCAGATGGCCGAGGACCTGGCCTCGGTGGACACCGCCCACCGGGAGATCGTGGCCAACGTCTCCCACGAGCTGCGGACGCCGGTGGCGGCTCTGCAGGCCCAGCTGGAGAACCTCGCCGACGGCGTGGTGCCCGCCGAACCGGCGGCCCTCGAGGCGAGCCTGCACCAGACCGAGCGGCTGGGCAGGCTGGTCGGCTACCTGCTCGACTTGTCCCGTGTCGAGGCCGGGGTGGTCGGGCTGGAGCTGGCCGAGGTATCGGTGCGAGAGCTCCTCGACGACGCGGTCGCCGAGGCGGCCGCAGCCGCGCGCAGCGTCGGACGAGACGTGCGCTGGACCGTGTCGGTCGACCCGCCCGAGCTGCGCTTCCGGGTCGACGAGGTCCGGATCTCCCAGGTGCTCGCGAACGTGCTGGGCAACGCCGCTCGGCACACGCCGCCGGGCACCCTCGTCGCGGTCCGCGCTGAGCACGCCCCGCTGCGCGGCGAGGTCGTCATCGACGTCGTCGACTCCGGGGCCGGGATCCCTGAGGCCGACCGCGAGCGCGTCTTCGAGCGCTTCCATCGGGGCAACAGCCCGTCGATCACGGGACGGGCCAGCACCGGTGGAACCGGCCTGGGACTGGCGATCTCGCGCTGGGCGGTGGGAATCCACGGAGGGACGATCGAGGTGGCGCCGTCTCGTGCGGGTGAGGGCGCCACGGTGCGCATGCGCCTGCCCACCCGCGGTCCCCGCCCCCCACGGACTTCGGGGGCATTGCAGGCCCCCCGGTGACGTTGCCTTGACCGCCGTTTGAGACTGAGGTCCCTGGTCGGGTGAGCCGGGCCCTGATATGGCTCCGGAGCGCCTCGCGAGGGGGCTGTGGAGATCTCTATCACCTAGGCTGGAAGGGCACTTTCTCTCCACACATACCTTCTCGGAAGAGGGCGATCCCCGAAGTGTCCACCCAGGAGCACCCCGACCCTGTCGCCGCTGCGTTCGGCGCCAACGAGTGGCTCATCGAAGAGCTGTTCGAGCAGTACCAGAAGGATCCCTCACTCGTCGACCCGGCGTGGTGGGACTTCTTCAAGGACTACGAGCCCGGCGGCACCGCCAACGGCGCCCCCGAGCCGGCCCCCGCTGACCGGTCCGGCGACCAGGGCAACGCCGCCCAGCCCGCCTCCACGGGCACCAGCACGCGCGACGACGCGCCCGCCACCGACCCCAGCCCGGCGCCGTCCGCACCGGCCGCGAGCAGCCCCGGTGAGAACGCCCCGGCGGTACGCCCGGGCTCCGACACCGTCGACGGCAAGCCGGCGCCGACCCCGCAGGTGGCCCCCTCGCCCAGCTCGGCGGCGGCCGCCACGGAGGAGCCACCGCCCTCGCCGACGGCGCAGCCGGCCAGCGCGGCCTACACCAGCAGCCCGGCATCTCGTCAGAAGGACACCGCACCGCCCTCGGACGGGACCGTGCGCCTGCGCGGGCCCGCCGCGCGCGTGGTGTCCAACATGGAGACCAGTCTCGAGATCCCCACCGCCACCAGCGTGCGGGCCATCCCGGCCAAGCTCCTGGTGGACAACCGGATCGTCATCAACAACCACCTCGCCCGCGGACGCGGCGGCAAGGTCTCTTTCACCCACCTCATCGGCTATGCGGTCGTGGAGGCGCTGGCCAAGCTGCCGGAGATGAACTCCTCCTACACCGAGCTCGACGGCAAGCCCGCGGTGCACCAGCCCGAGCAGGTGAACTTCGGCCTGGCCATCGACCTGCCCAAGCCCGACGGCACCCGCCAGCTCCTTGTGCCCTCCGTCAAGGGTGCCGACGAGATGGACTTCGCCCAGTTCCGCCTGGCCTACGAGGACCTCGTGCGCAAGGCCCGTGGCGGCAAGCTGGCGGTGGACGACTTCGCCGGCACCACGATCACGCTGACCAACCCCGGCACCATCGGCACGGTGCACTCCATGCCACGCCTCATGGTCGGTCAGGGGACGATCATCGGCGTCGGCGCGATGGATTACCCGGCCGAGTTCAAGGGCGCCTCCGAGGAGGCGATCGCCCAGGCCGGGGTGTCCAAGGTGCTCACGCTCACCTCGACCTACGACCACCGGATCATCCAGGGGGCGGCGTCCGGGGAGTTCCTGCGCATCATCGAGCAGAAGCTGCTCGGTGAGGACGGCTTCTACGACCGCATCTTCGCGGCACTGCGGGTGCCCTACGAGCCGGTCCGCTGGCAGCGTGACCGGTACGTGGACCCGGAGACCGAGCTGGGCAAGCCGGCCCGGATCGCCGAGGTCATCCACGCCTACCGCTCGCGCGGCCACTTCATGGCCGACATCAACCCGCTGGCCTACGAGCAGCGGCGCCACCCGGACCTGGACATCACCAACCACGGCCTGTCGCTGTGGGACCTGGACCGGACCTTCCCCACCGGTGGCTTCGCGGGCACCAGCCGGCTGCCCTTCCGCGACATTCTCGGCATCCTGCGTGACACGTACTGCCGCACCGTGGGCATCGAGTACATGCACTTGCAGGACCCGGTCGAGCGCCGGTGGATGCAGGAACGCCTTGAGCGTCCCTACGAGAAGCCCAGTGCCGAGGAGCAGCTGCAGATCCTGCACAAGCTCGGCCAGGCCGAGGCCTTCGAGACGTTCCTGCAGACTAAGTACGTCGGCCAGAAGCGCTTCAGCCTCGAGGGCGGGGAGTCCCTCATCCCGATGCTCGACACCATCCTCACCGGCGCCGCGCGCGACGGCCTGGACGAGGTCGCCATCGGCATGGCCCACCGCGGCCGGCTCAACGTGCTGGCGAACATCGCGGGCAAGTCCTACGCCCAGATCTTCTCCGAGTTCGAGGGCAACCAGGACCCGCGCACCATCCAGGGCTCCGGTGACGTGAAGTACCACCTGGGCACGGTCGGTGAGTTCACCGCGCACACCGGGGAGCAGACCCGGGTCTACCTCGCGGCCAACCCCTCCCACCTCGAGGCCGTCAACGGGGTGCTCGAGGGTGTCGTGCGGGCCAAGCAGGACCGCATCGACCTGGGACCGGACGGCTTCTCGGTCCTGCCGATCCTCATCCACGGCGACGCTGCCTTCGCCGGGCAGGGCGTGGTCACCGAAACCCTCCAGCTGTCCCAGCTGCGCGGCTACCGCACCGGCGGCACCGTGCACATCATCGTCAACAACCAGATCGGTTTCACCACCGGCCCGTCGAGCTCACGCTCGACGCACTACGCGACCGATGTCGCCAAGGGTCTGCAGGTGCCGATCTTCCACGTCAACGGGGACGACCCCGAGGCGGTGGCCCGGGTCGCCGAGCTCGCCTACGCCTACCGGCAGGAGTTCCACAAGGACGTCATCATCGACCTCGTGTGCTACCGCCGCCGCGGCCACAACGAGGGCGACGACCCGTCGATGACCCAGCCGGTGATGTACTCCCTCATCGAGAACAAGCGCTCCACCCGCAAGGTGTACACCGAGTCCCTCGTGGGCCGCGGTGACATCACCCAGGAGCAGGCGCAGGAGGCGCTGCAGGAGTACCAGGCCGAGCTGGAGAAGGCCTTCACCGAGACCCGGGAGGGCTGGCGTCCTCCGGTGCGCGAGGACGAGCAGGTCGCCGGGCTGGAGCTGCCCGAGTCCCAGCAGGTCGACGCCGGCACGATGGTCGGCTGGCAGACGGCGGTGCCGCAGTCGGTGCTGGCCCGCATCGGCGAGGCGCACGTGCGTCCGCCGGAGGGCTTCACCGTGCACCCGAAGCTCGCCAAGCTCCTCGAGCGGCGCGAGGCCATGTCCCGCGAGGGTGGCATCGACTGGGGCTTCGGTGAGCTGTTGGCCTTCGGCTCGCTGCTCATGGAGGGCACCCCGGTGCGCCTCGCCGGCCAGGACTCGCGTCGTGGCACCTTCGTGCAGCGCCACGCGGTGTTCCATGACGCGAAGACCGGCGCGGAGTGGACCCCGCTGATGTACCTCACCCCCGACCAGGCCAAGTTCTGGGTCTACGACTCCTCGCTGTCGGAGTTCGCGGCGATGGCCTTCGAGTACGGCTACTCCGTCGAGCGGCCCGACGCGCTCGTGCTGTGGGAGGCGCAGTTCGGCGACTTCGTCAACGGCGCCCAGACAGTCATCGACGAGTTCGTCTCCTCCTCGGAGCAGAAGTGGGGCCAGCGCTCCTCGGTCGTGCTGCTGCTGCCGCACGGCTACGAGGGCCAGGGGCCCGACCACTCCTCCGCCCGCATCGAGCGCTTCCTGCAGCTGTGCGCCGAGGACAACATGACCGTCGCACAGCCGAGCACGCCGGCCAACCACTTCCACCTGCTGCGCCGGCAGGCCTACGACCGGCCGCGGGTGCCCCTCGTCCTGTTCTCGCCCAAGCAGCTCCTGCGGCTGCGGGCGGCCGCCTCGGCCGTGGAGGACTTCACCGAGGGCACCTTCCGTCCGGTGATCGGCGACCAGGGCGCCCAGGGCGAGGTCTCGCGGGTCCTCCTGTGCTCGGGCCGGGTCTACTACGACCTCGCCGCGCACCGGGAGAAGTCCGGGGCGTCCTCGACCGCGATCGTCCGGCTCGAGCAGCTCTACCCCCTCGACCAGGACGCCGTGCAAGCCGAGCTCGACAAGTACCCGGGTGCCGAGCTCGTGTGGGTGCAGGACGAGCCGGCCAACCAGGGTCCCTGGACGTTCCTGTCCGACCACCTGTCCTCGCAGGCCCTCGGCGGCCGTGAGCTGCGGCTGGTGTCGCGTGCCGCCGCGGCCTCGCCGGCGGCGGGCACCGGCAAGATGCATGCTCAGCAGCAGGCAGAGCTCATCGAGGCTGCCTTCGCCTGAGGCGACACGCTGAACCGGGCCGGCCCTGCCGAGGGCCGGCCCGTGGCGTTGGTAGGTTCGGGCTGGACGAGGGAGGACATGTCGTGAGCGACCGGGAGATCCGGATCTGCGTCATCGGTGACGAGCTGTCAGCGGGGATGGGCGACGCCCGGGGGCTGGGCTGGCTCGGTCGGGTGGTTGCGCGCACGCAGGCGGAGGTCCCACTGTTCGCGACCTCCCTGGCGGTTCCACAGGAGACCTCCACTGCGCTCTCGGGACGCTGGGAGGCCGAGTCGCACCGGCGCTTCGCGGCGGGCTGCGACAACCGCCTCGTCGTCGCGCTCGGCTCGGCCGACCTCGTCGCCGGGCTCTCCCTCGCCCGCAGCCGGCTCAACCTGGCCAACATCCTCGACACCGCACGCTCCCAGCAGATCGAGGTCTTCGTCGTAGGCCCCCCGCCGCGGCCCGACGTCGACCCGGCCGCGCTGGCATCGCTATCGGATGCCTACGCCGATGTCACCACCCGGCGCCAGGTGCGGTACGTGGAGACCTACGCCCCGTTGCGCACCCACGACCAGTGGCTGGCCGATGTCGCCGCCGGTGACGGCGTGCGGCCCGGGCAGGCCGGCTACGGTCTGCTCGCCTGGCTGGTCCTGCACAACGGCTGGCACGACTGGCTCGGGCTGCCCAACCCGGCCTGAGAGCCCGCACCGGCGACTGGCACGAACGCGACCAGACGCCCCATGCGCCCTCCGCGCACCGCCGACGGACGTTCCGCCCGAACGCGTGCAGCCTGCGTCAGTTGCTGCGGACCCAGCCGGACAGGCCCATCGGGTCGATCGTCGAGCCGTTGCGCCACACCTCGAAGTGCACGTGGCAGCCGGTGACGTTGCCGGT
>Ga0209487_1003785_pt1 | contig 11784 bp, 9 predicted proteins | sample Poulit2012_FD_187524 | JGI IMG/M metagenome (GOLD analysis project Ga0209487, IMG submission 187524) | Agricultural soil microbial communities from Georgia to study Nitrogen management - Poultry litter 2012 (SPAdes) (version 2) | ecosystem: Environmental > Terrestrial > Soil > Agricultural land... | reverse complement strand
CTGCCTCAAGCGCTACCTTGCCCGCCGGATCTATCGGATACTCGAAGCTCTCCACCGGCCTACAGCCACGGCTTGACAGACATAGAAGAGTCCATCGGCCCCACACCGCCTGCGGCGATCAGCCCCCCGGCCTCACGCCTCCGCGCCGGCGTCGACAACGTTATGGCCAACTACACCTAGTCGGTGGGGGACACGTCTCGCGGTGCAGGGCGCATCTGGCCTGCACAAACATGAACACCGTTAGTGACGCAGGTCACCGTCGAGATCGGGTGCGCCATTTAGCTATACCCCACGGCGCAGATCTGTCACGGAACTGCCGTTTTGGACCCTGTGTGACGGGGGAGCCTACGGCGGCGTAGCTGTCACGCAGGGTGGCCCTTAACGGGACAGGACTGTCCAGTTGAGGTCGCTTACCGCGGGTGCGCTACGTTGTCGCCCGGCCGTGCTTGGTGGCGTAGTAGCTGAGCGCATCGTCGAGGTCAGACTCGCTTAACGCCGGCCACGGGTGCTGCACGACGTAGAGCTCGGCGCTCTTGGTCTGCCAGGGGAAGAAGCCCGAGGTGCGACTGTCCCCGCCGGTGCGGATGATCAGGTCGATGTCCTTCACTGGGCCACCGGCAAGCTGCTCCGAGACCGCTTCCACGGTGAGGTCGTCGAGCTCCCCGGTCGCGAGGTGGAGGATGGCGCGCTGAACGGCAGAGACGATGTCTGCGTGAGCGTCGTAGCCGATAGCGAGCGTGAGATGCCGGGGCCGATCGGACGTTTCCTGGATCGCGCGCTCGAGCGCTGCTCGGGCCGAGGCAGGAAGCAGGTCCAGATCGCCACTGACGTGGAGCTGCCAACTCTGAGCCGCCTTCACCCGGTGCGGGATGATCTCCTCGATCAGCCTGAAGAGGTAGCGGACCTCTTGGGAGTCACGCTTGCGGATGTTGCCGGCGGACAAGACGTAGGCGCTGGCATGGTCGATGCTCCGCGCGCTGAGCCAGGCCATGAAATTGGAGAGGTGCTCCGCCCCAGCCTTGTGGCCGAAGCCCACGTCAACATGCCGTTGAGCCTTCGCCCAGCGTCGATTGCCGTCCATGATCACCCCGATGTGGCGTGGCCGCGGGACGGCCAGAGATGCAGGTCGGCTCGACGCGTCGCGGAGTTCCATGACCTCACCGTAGGACGCACAGCACGCCGGCGACCGGTGTCCGCAACAGTATCGACAGGATCTCCATCAACGGACGCTTCCAGCATCCCGTCGACGGGGCACCCATCCCGTACGGGTGTCTCACTGGCGCAGCTGTCACTCACGGCCAAGGCGTCGGGCGCGGCCTGCTCCCTACCGCCCCACACCCCATCTGCGGTGGCTGAGACGGCTAGCGAGGGGCGGACGCGGCTACCGATTGACTTTCGATAGATAGCGATTGATACTCAACGCATGACTCGTAGCCTCGCTCGAACCCTTCAAGTCGTTGCCGTCCTCTCGGGCCTCGGCCTCCTCTTCGCCCAAGTCGTGGTCGTGCCGGTGGTCTCCGGGTGGATGGCAGACGCGTACCCGGAGTTCGCTTGGGCACGCTGGCAGCTGGCCATCTCGCTGATCGCCTTCCTGGCCTGCATCCAAGCCACACTGCTGGCCACATGGGAGCTGCTGGGCCGCGTTGCTCGTGACGAGATTTTCGACGCTGAGGCACGGCGGTGGGTCGATGTCATCCTCGGCGCCCTCGGTGCCGGATGGTGCATCGCTCTGGTCACCAGCGCATGGCAGACGATCCAGGGTGTTTCTGCTCCGTGGATCGTCCTGACCGAGTTGCTCGGTCTGATGGTCGGTCTCGCTGTCGTCCTGCTGATCGTCGTCCTCAGAGGCCTACTCGTCCGAGCGACCGCGCTCAAGGTCGAGATGGATGCGGTTGTCTGAGCGATGGCCATCGTCAGTCGCATTGATGTGGAACTCGCTCGACAGAAGATGAGCGTCGGGGAGTTCGCCGATCGGGTGGGCATCACGCCGGCCAACATCGCAGTACTCAAGAACGGTCGCGCCAAGGCCGTCCGCCTGTCGACGCTGGATGCGATGTGCCGCGTGCTCCAATGCCAGCCGGGCGACCTGTTCGAGTGGATCGACGACGAAACTGAGGACGCAGATGCCGGCGATACCGGCATCAATGACTCCCGGTGACCAAGAGTCTGGGCGGCGAAGATCCGAGCGGGCCGAACGGCGCGTCCTGAATGGGTATACCCAAAGGGGGCACCATGATCGATCCCCCAGGCCGGCCCGCAGAAGACCGAGATCGCGCGCCGTTCAACGATTCGCGTCATCCCTCGCGCCCAAGTTGTGCCGCCACGGACTACACCTCGACCGTGTACCCGAGTGCGAGATCCTCCGCATTGCGACCACGGATGCCCCAGTTGACCTTCGGGGTCTCGGTGATGGTGATCTCCACGCTGTGCGGAGCGATGCCCACTTCTTCCTCGACCCGGTCGAACAGCTCCTGAATCAGCTGCCGCTTGGCCCCGTCAGACCTGCCCGCGAACATGGACACCTCAATGATCGTGTAGTCGTCACCTCGATCGTCGGGATGAACGAAGTCTTCGGGCTCCAGAGCGATGAAGCGATGAAACCGCTTCTCGGGCGGATATGCAAGAGCCGCCATGACCGCCCCGTGGATGGCGTCCGACAGCCTCCCGCGGTTCCTGTGAATGGAGTCGGATGCGCCGTAAACGATGATCTGGGCCATGGCCACACGCTAACCCGTGCGTAGCGCCTTTACGGGCGGCCGGAAGTGCTGCACGAGTCGAAGACGCCTCAACGACACACATCTGCCACATTGAGCACCACCCTGCCTGACAGCTACGACACCGTAGGCTCCCCCGTCCCACAGGGTTCAAAACGGCCGATCTGGTACAGATCTGCTCACTCGGGTATACCTCAACGGAGCGACCGCGTAGCCAAAAACCGACTGACCCGCCGCCGGAACCGGCTGCTGGAGCAGGAGAACGAGGTCCTGCGTCGTGCTGCCGCCTACCTGTCCCAGGCGAACCTGCCGGGAAAAAGCTCTACCCGCTCGTGAGCGAGCTCGCCGCTGACAACATTCCCGTCGCGGTGTCCCTGCGGGTCTTGAAGCTCTCCCGTCAGCCCTACTACCGCTGGCGGAAACAGCAGGTCACCAATGCCGAACTGATCGAGGCCTACCGTGCCAACGCCCTGCTGGACGCCCACGTCGACGACCCCGAGTACGGCTACCGGCTCCTGGTCTACGAAGCCGCCGACGCCGGCGAGAAGATGTGTGAGCGGACCGCGTGGAAGATCTGCCAGGACAACCAGTGGTGGTCAGTGTTCGGGAAGAAGCCTGGCAAGAACGGAGCGATGTGCTCTAAGGAGGGCTCCCGGGCACGGGCTGGGCTCACCATCCGGCGTCAGCCAATGCCGCCACAGGTCTGCGAGCTCACGCTGGCCTCCGATCACAGAATCCATTACCTTCGTCGATGGTGCCGGGGAGAACATGCTGGTAGAGCTAGTTGCTGCAGGTCTTGACTCTGCAGTCACCGTGCAGGCGATCACGGAACGGGTCCCTGATCGGCACGATGGGTGGCGCTGAAGCCGTCCCTCCGCTGGCAGCGGCCCGCCTTGCAGTGCAGATCGTGATGGAGGGCCATGTGGGAGATACGAGCTCTGCCTGGCACCGCGAAGCCGCCGGCCCCCGCGGCCCCGCTCTCACCGCGGGCGCTGATCGTCGGTCGTGAACCCTTCCCTCCCCTCGCGCTCCTCGAGCGTCTCGAGCTCCTGGAAGAACGTCACCTGCCACCCCGCCGGCCCCTGGACCCTGGCGTTGATCGTGCGGAACGGGGTGCGGGTGGGAGGGGCGAGCAGCTCGGCGCCGTGCTCGCCGGCAGCGGCGACGGCCTTCTCGGTGTCCTGGACCTCGAGGGCGATGCGGAGCGTCGGCCCGTCGGTGCTCGGCGCGTTCTCGACCTCGTCGATGGCCCGGGCGTGCGCGGGGCTCGCGAGCTCGAGCGTCGCGGTTCCGGCGTGCAGGATCGCCACCCGGTCCTCCCCGTCAGTGGCGAAGGCGGCCTGCTCGGGCATGCCGAGCACGTCACGGTAGAACTGCAGGGCCTCGTCGAAGTCGTCGGTCTCGATGATCAGTCGCAGCTGGCGGGGAACGTTCGTCGTCATGCCGCCCTATGCCCGGCGAGCGCGCAGACACGACGGGGAGGGCTGGGTACTCACCCCGGCCCGCCCCGTGTCACGCAGGCTTCACGCCCAGTGCTTGCGGGCCGACGTCTTCCCCACCCCCGCGTTGAACATGTTCAGCGGATCCAGCTGTTTGAAGTGCTCGACCATCGGATCCGGGGCGGGGTAGATACGGCCGTAGTTGTGCTCGGCGGGGACGGCGGCGCCGCGTTCCTCGAGCAGCGCCGTCATCTCCTGCTTCAGCGCCACGGGGTCCACGCCCTTCTTCGCCACATGGTCCTGGTGGAGGACGTGGCAGAAGAAGTGGCCGAAGTAGACGCTCTCGAGCAGCTGGTCGGCGATCTCCGTCGGGAGCCGCTCCAGCCAGTCCTCGTCATCGCGGCGAAGCGCCACGTCGAAGGTGATCATCTCCGAAGCCTCCGCGCGGTGCATCGTGTAGTAGCGGCTGGCGGCGCTGGCCACGCCGAAGCGGATCAGGGTGGCGCTCTTGGCCTCGTTAGCGTCGCATTCGAAGAACTCGCCCTCGTGCGCGGGCTGGGCGAAGAAGTCGGTGAGCAGGCGCTGGGTGGTCTCGCGCTGGCTGCCGCTGACCACGAGCAGCAGGTGGTGGGCGAAGCGGTCGCGGAAGTCGAGGAGGCGGGGCGGGAACTTCTCGGGGATCGCGGCGAAGAGCTTCTGGGAGATCGCATCGGCCGTCGCGGGGCCGAAGCCGGGCAGCTTCGCGAACACGCCGTTGGCCCAGGATTTCAGGGCGAACATCTTCACCAGGGTGCTGGAGCCGGCGTGCTTGAGGGAGACGTAGGTGTCCTTGCCGTACTCGATCGCGAGGTCGAAGGCGTGGGAGCTCATGTACTCCCCCGAGATCGGCAGCGGGGAATCCGCTGCGAGGAACGCGCGGCGCAGGGCCTCGAGGTCCGCAGGATCATCGGTGCCGATGTAGAAGGTGGCCTTGTCCGCCTCGAGCGGGAAGGTGCGGGTGCGCACCGCGAACACCATGATCTTGCCCGCGGAACCCGAGGCTTCGTGGAGGAACTTCGGGTTCGCGTTGTAGCGGGCCGGGGTCTCTGCCAGCTCGCGCACGTGCTCGGCGTAGTCGGTGCCGGTCCCGTCGGCCGGGGGCGGGGTGACGCCGGCCGGATCCCAGTCGCCGCGCTGGAGGCGGTCGAGGATGTGGGTGGGGTCGGTGCCGAGATCGATGCCGAGATGGTTGACCAGGTGGATCTGCCCGTTCTCGTCCACCCTCGCGAAGATCGCCTGCTCGGTATAGGCGGGGCCCTTGCGGATCTGGGAGCCGCCGGAGTTGTTCGCGATGCCGCCCACCACGCTCGCCCCGATCGAGGTGGAGCCGATCACCGAGTGCGGCTCGCGCCCGTGCGGGGCGAGCTTCTCCTCGAGCGCGAAGAGGGTGGCGCCGGGCAGGCAGACCGCCTCACGGGCGTCGTGCAGGAGATGGATCTGGTCGATCCGCAGCGTCGAGATGATGACGATGTCGCGGTCGTAGTCCTGGTCGCCGGGCCCGGAGCCGCCCGTGAGCCCGGTGTTGGCGGCCTGGGTGATGACGATCAGGTCATGGTCGACGCATACCTGCAGGGCGCGCCACATGTCCACCAGCGAGCCCGGCCGCAGCACGGCGAGCACCTCTCCGGCGCCGAAGCGGTCGCCCGTAGCGTACGGGGCCGTGGCGCGCGCCGAGGTGAGGACGTGCCTGCGCCCCATGATCTCGGTGAAGGCCTCGACCGCCCCTGCTGATCGGGGATTTCGCGGTGCGTGCATGTGCGACAGCTCCTTCGACTCGGTGGTCGAGCACGCAGAGTGTTCAGGCCCTCGCGTGCCTTCGGCCAGCGTAGCCCCAGGGACCCCTCGAGGTGTTCGATGATCTGCTCCGAGACGCCCCGGGCACCGAGCAGTCCTGAGGGCGACAGCTCCTTCGCCTCGGGGCCTGAGTCGAGGTCACTTGAGTCGAGAGGGCCCGCCCTTCGAGCGCCGCACCAGCACGACCCCCACCCCCAGGAGAGCCAGGACCAGGAGCGCGAGCGGCGCCGCCTCGGTGCCGGTCGTGGCGAGTCCACCGCTGTGCCCCGTGGCCTCGTCGCCCGTGGCGCCCGTCCGGTCTGCGCCGTCCCCGGTGTCCGCCCCCGGCGCGGAGTCGTCGTCGGCGGGGTCCCCGTGGGAGGAGTCCTTGCCCGTCGCCTCCCCATCGGATGGGCCGTCATCGGCCGGGCCGCTACCCGGTGCGTCGTCGTCCGCCGGGCCGCCGCCCGGTGCGTCGTCATCGGCCGGGCCGTCGCCCGATGTGTCGTCATCGGCCGGGTCTCCCCCGCCGGCGTCGTCGTCGCTGTCCTCCTCGCCGTCATCGTCCTGGCCGGGGGTGACCGTCGGGAACAGTTCCAGCTCGGTGGGGTCCGGGTTGGTGTTCAGCCGGGCGCCCGTCTCCGCAGGAGCCGCGTCGGTGAGTTCGAACAGGCCGTGCATCTCGATGGAGCCGTCCGTGGCGATCTCCGGCCGGATGGTCTCGTGATCCGTGGAGACGAACCAGTCCTCGGTGACCTCCGTGAGCTGCTCGGCGGCGTCGACACCCGCGCCGGCGGCGGTGGAGCGTCCGTTGAAGTAGTTCGTCGGGTCGGAGAGGAGATCGGCCTCCTGCTCGACGAACTCGATGCGGTCCCGGTCCGAGTTCGCGTAGGAGAGGACGCCGCTCGCTCGGAAGTCCGTGGCGGGGGCGTTGTTGGTGTAGAGGCTCACCCCGGCACCTTCCCGGTCCTGGCGGATCAGTCCGTTGAACACGGTGGTCACCTCCTGCAGGCGTGGGTCCGGCCCGGAGTTGGAGGTGATGCCGTTGCCGACGTTGTCGTAGGAGATCGAGTTGCGCAGCAGGTGATCGCCGGGCTGGGACTCGCCGCCGAGCTTGAACCCCTGCCCGTCGGCACCGACCGTCGCCTCGGGGTCGTCCTCCAGGCGCCCGTTGCTGTAGGCCACCGACTCCTCGATCAGCACCGTGCCGATCGGGCCCTCGGTGGACTTCGCGTAGAGGTCGAAGCCGTCATCGATGTTGTGATGGCTGATGGTCCAGCGGAACACATTGCCCTCGCCCACGGTCAGCTTGGCGGCGAACCCGTCGGCGCCGGTGTTCTCCGTGTCCGCGTTGTTGTGGGACACCGAGGAGACCACGGTGTTGTAGGAGGGCCACATCGCGGGCGGTTCGGTGGAGGAGCCCGAGATCTGCACCCCGGCCTCATGGTTGTGGTGGGACTCGATCCGTTCGATCACATTGTGGTGGCCCTGGATGTGCAGAGGCTTCTGTCCGCTCGCCGAGTGGCGGATCTCCAGATCGTGCAGGTGCCACCAGTCGCCCCGCAGGATGATCCCTCCCCCGTCGCTGTTCTCGAGCTCGAGCACCGCGCGGGTGCCCGGCTCGGACATGAGCGTGATCGGCTGCTCCTCGGTGCCCGAGTTGCCGCGGTCGATCCGCACCGCCTCCTCCAGCGCGTAGATGCCGCCTTCCAGCACGATCTGCTGGCCCGGCTGCACGTACGCCACAGCGGTGTGGAGGTCCAACGGATCCTCCTCGGTGCCCTCACCCTCGGCGGTGCCCTCCGGGGAGACCCGGAGCGCCTGGCCGGGCTCGCCATAGGAATGCACGGTGAAGGTCAGCTCGATCTCGACCGGGTCGGTGGATTCCAGCTCCTCGTTGTCATCGAGCTGCGGCTGCTCCTCCGCGGGGTCCAGCCGCGCAGTCACGGTGTTCTCCCCCGGATCCAGCCCCTCGAGCGCAAACAGCTCCTGGGTGCCGGGCTCCATCGTGCGCGGTTCGGTCAGCGGCGTCCCCTCCTCGTCGAGGAGCACGGCCTCGCCGTGGACGCTGGAGACCAGGGGCACGTCGATCCGGTCCTGTGACGTGGTCGAGGTGACGTCGCTGCTCAGCCGGGGCGTGACATAGCGGGTGGGCTCCTCCTCGGGCTCCTCGTCCTCATCGGGGTGGAGGGTCTGGAAGGACCAGTCCGTCACCGTGACCGCAATGCCTCGGGCCGCGAAGAGTCCGACGTAGAAGCGGTCCCCGTTCTGGGTGAGCAGAAGGTCGGGATCGTAGTGGATCACTTCCTCGACCTGCCCGTCGCGATGCCAGATCGCGTGGAAGCCGGTGTTGGAGCGGCGCAGGGAGAACTCGTAGGTCTCCCCCGCTTCGAAGCGCGGCGGATTGGTGTTGGAGCCGACGGTGTAGTCGGATTTGTAGTCCCAGTCGAAGGCCCTCGAGTCGGTCATGTCCCGTTCGGCGCTGGCGGTGGTGGGCCCGTCGGTGTAGCCGTGGACGAACCTGCCGCCGGGAGTGCCGTAGCGGTTGCCCTCCTCCCCGTCGACGCCGAAGGCGTACTTCGCGGTCATGGCGCCGGCGGAGTTGAAGTAGCGGGCCGAGGTGTCACCGGGGACGAAGTCGTCCACGGCGATGACTCCGAAGCCGGACTGGTTGTCCTTGCGTGAGTCGTCGTCCACTTCGAAGGTCGCATCCAGCGTGAAGTTCTCCGTCTGGGGATCGATCTCGGTGTAGTGGTACCAGAAGCCGTCCTCCGAGTCGGCGATCTTGGCGCCGCTGTCGAGCAGGTCGAACTCGAGGCTGCCGTCCTCGTGCTCGATGACCTCACCGCCGGAGCCGACGCCGGCGTGCGCGGTGTCCCAGCGCTCGACCTCACCGGCGACGGTGAAGGTGTAGGGCTGTGACGTCGCGGAGTCCTCATCCCGCAGCGCGGTCACCTGGACCTCGTAGTCCTCCCCCACGCGGAGGCCGGAGACGTCCGCCTCCGTGCCGTCCACGCCCTCGACGGCGGTCTCGAAGTCCTCGCCCGGGATGCGGGTGGAGACGGTGTAGTTCTCCGCCTCCGGCACTGCGGCCCATTGGACCGCGGCCACAGCGTCCTCGCCGTCGACGTCGCTGGTGAGGGCGGAGATGACCTCTGGGGCGTCCAGGGGCAGCACGAAACCGGTGTGGGGCACGGGGTCCGAGCCCACCGGCACGTCCTCGCTGTGCCGCTCGAGCTGGACCTCGACCGTGTAGTCGCCGGACGCCGACGGGGTCAGGGCGATGACGCCGCCCTCCCCCGGCGAGACGCTGATCTGCTCGTCCACGGCGCTGCCCGTCTCATCGAGCAGGAAGGCCCGGGCGACATCGCCGCCCGCGGCGCCGACGATGCCGCTGAAGATGACCTCGAGACTGCCGGGGTCCTCCTGGCTCACGGAGATGTCCTCGATGACCGGGGCCGGGACCTCGTCCCAGGGGATGCGTTCCGGGGCCTCGCCCGCCTCTCCGAGCTCGATGCGGTAGATGTTCACGCCGGAGCTGGGCGAGGCGATCCAGTACGTGCCCGCTTCCTCGATCGTGAAGCTCTGCGCGGGCAGGACGGAGCCGGAGTCACCCCGGTAGGCGGGCACGCGGTCCAGCTCGGTCCAGTCCCCGTCATAGAGCCCGAGCGTTCGATCCTCGTCGCTGCTGCCCGACTGAGCGTGAACGGTGACCTGCTGTCCGGCTTCCGCCTCGAACTGCACGGAGCGGGACTCGGCGTCACCGGAGCCCTTGAGCTCGAGGCGCTGAGCGAAGTCATGACCCTCCTCCGTGGTGCGGCTGTGCTCGCTGACCGTGACCTCGTCGGAGTCCGTGGCCCGGACCGTGAAGTCCCCCGCCGCGATGTCCTCGGTGTGGTCGCCGAGCTCCAGCTGATCGGCGTCGAGGGCACCTACTGGGTCTGCGACCGCCTGCGGAGCCAGACCGACCAGCACGAGGGCAGCGACGGCCGCTGCGGCGATCGGCAGGCGCAGTAGGGCGAGGATGCGCGAGGGGTACAGCATGGATCTCCTCATCGAGATTCGGGTGCGGCCGGGGAAGGCGCTGTGCACGGGCGTCGACGCTCGCGCAGGACAGCTCAGGCGTTGCCCGCCGTGCTCGCGGGAGAAGCAGGATCCTGCGCCAGCGATCTCGGATCGGTCACCCTCGGCGTCGCCAGATCGTCATCGACCGTGCATGGAGATCAGCGCGACACGCGCGGGTAACCGCTCTCCCAGATGTTGACATCATCAGATGAGTGCAGGACGTTGTCGACACATCGACAAGAAGACGCCGAGCGGCGGGCTCCCGGGAGGGGCATCCCCGTCGCCGTATGCGGAGAGCCCGGCGCCCGGGTCACTCATGGGCCGAACCCGGCTGATCCAGCTCGCCGCTCTCCGCGCGAGGCTGCAGCTCGCTCTCCGCTCGCCCGGCTCCGCGAGCGACGACGAACAGCCCGATCCCGCCCGCGATCGCCGCAGCGCCGGTTGCCGAGATCAGGATTCCGAGGAACCAGGCCAGCTCGCCGCCCGAAGCGTCACCTGCCTGGATCGCCCGCCATACGTCCCTGAGCGTGCGAGCGATGTCCTCGGTCCCGCGCGTGGCGGCGAGCAGGAGCCCGCCGAGCGTGAACGCGCTCAGACCGCAGACGACGAGCGAGATCGACACCTTCCGGGCCCGAGCAGAACCGACCCGTCGCAACCGGGTCTCCGCGGCCACGTCGGCCGGCATCCGGAGCACGAGGAGGGGAAGGGTGACCAGGATGAGCACCAGCAACGCGACGCACGCCGACACGATCACCGTGCCGATCGTGGTGAGCATGAGGTGCTCACCGAAGCTGCGTACGTAGTAGTGGCTGCCGTCGTAGCCCTCGACAGCGGCCCGGTTGACAGGGAACATCCACGCGACGACGACGAAGAGGCCGTTGGCGAGCGCCAGCGGGATCGGCAGGGCCACCCCGAGCCGAACGGTCCCGGCCACCGCCCGCCCGAAGCTGATGCCCTCCCTCCATGCCTGCGCGATGACGTAGTACGACACCAGGAGTACGGGGGCCAGGAGCGTGAAGGTGCCGTAGAGGCGATCACCGGCACCGTCGGAGAAGGAATCCCAGGTCCCCCAGCTGGCCGCCGCGAACAGCGCGAGGGGGAAACAGGTGCGCGGCCACCCGTAGGCGCGGCGGATCTCCTCCCACGCGGCCTGAGTGAATCCGCTCCGGGCTCCTTCACCCAAGCCCTCGTGCACTGCCCCGTTTTCCACCCGCTCGACCTCGTTCATGGCTCAGCACCGTAGCGGCAAATCGCTCGAGACTCGGGCCTGCACCCTTGGCCGCGGGACACGCCTGCTCGCCCTGGAGCGCGCCGACGACGCGCCGCTCGGCGCTGACGATGTGCTCCACCAGCAGTTCCGCCAGGAGGCCGGCACCCCGTTGCCTTGTGAGTGCCCGTGATCGTCGGGGGTCTGGTCGCTCAGCCGGGTAAGGCTTTGTTGCCCTGCCGTCGTCGGTCCGGGGGAGTTTCCGCCCGGTCGAGAGACACGCGTTGACCGCTGATAGGGGCACGGCCCCGCATCGCTGACAACTATAGGAGCGTCAGCGCCCTCATGGAGACGGTGAACGGCCTGAGGGCACCGCCCGCGGCTCTGCCGTGGGGAAGTCAAGACCGAGTGCACCCGCACCACCGTCTTCCACCCCCGGCCGTTCCGGACGCTCGCGGACGTCGAGTTCGCGACCGCCGGCTGGGTCGACCGGTACGACAACCGGCGCCTCCACGGCTCGCTGGGGATTCTCGCCCCGGTAGAGTTC
>Ga0209487_1003784_pt1 | contig 11786 bp, 10 predicted proteins | sample Poulit2012_FD_187524 | JGI IMG/M metagenome (GOLD analysis project Ga0209487, IMG submission 187524) | Agricultural soil microbial communities from Georgia to study Nitrogen management - Poultry litter 2012 (SPAdes) (version 2) | ecosystem: Environmental > Terrestrial > Soil > Agricultural land... | reverse complement strand
CCCCAGTAGCCGGGACGCCAGTCCAGCAGGCGGGCGGCGGTGTCGTCGTCGATCGCCTGCGGCGCAGCCGTGATGGCGATGGCCTCGTAGGCGCCGCCCCGGGTGCGGCGCAGTGCTCTCATCACGGCGCTCTCCACGTCGGCCGGGTGCAGGCAGGGATGCGGCGTGCCGTCGTCCAAGTGCGGCAGTTGCGCCTCCCGCTCGGGGTGGACCGGGTCCGTCCAGCGCGGCCAGTCCGCGGCGGTGGTCGGGTAGGCCAGGCGCAGGGAGGTCGCCGTGATCGGCCCCTCCTCGGCAGTGGGCGCGTCCCCGTCGACGCTCATCCGCAGCGCGTTCTCGGCCAGTCGCTTGGTCAGGCCGTACAGCCGCGTCGCATCCGGTCGGGCCCCGGCCGGGATCGGCTCGTAGCCGTAGCGGTCGAACACCGACAGCGAGCTGATGTGCACGAAGGAGCGGGCTCCGGCGTGGCGCGCCAAGCGCAGGGCCAGCAGCACCGCCCCGACGTTGACCTCGATGGCGCGCGCCGTTCCGGGCAGCTGCTCGGCCTCGCTGCCCTGCGGTAGGAGCGCAGCCAGATCGACCACCGCCTCGGCGCCCTCGAGCGCTTCGGCGAGCGCTTCGGGATCCTCGACCTCCCCCACGAGGTCGCGGACCCCGTGGGTGGGCTCGGTGCGGCGGTCCAGGACGGTCAGCTGGTGATCGTGCCTCCAGGCACTGACCAGGGAGCTGCCGACCCCGCCCTTGCCGCCGATCAGTGTGATGCGCATGGGGGCATCCTCGCCGCCTCCCGGCCACCCGTCCAGAGCAAAGGGGAGGTGTCGGGCAGGTGCGCATCGAGCAACAAGTCGGCGTCACAGTGGACAAAACGGTTGATCCCGGCCCGTAGTGCGTCAAGACTGGGAGCGAAGGAGGCGGTGACCATGGCCCAGGTCCGCGTGTACAACAAGGGGTACGACCTCGACACCGGTGTCGGCGAGCTGCTGCACACCACCACGGTCCGCCATGCCTTCGGGATGATCCGCCGCGGGGTGGCCGATCCCGTCGTGCTCGCCATCGTCGAGGACCGCATCGTCCCCACCGCTCTCGAGCTCACCCGTCAGCTGTCCGGGGCCTGGGTCGAGGGCGCGGGCCGGCGCTCGATCGGCTTCTCCTACCAGGCGATCCACGAGCGCGACCACTGGTGCTGCACCTACTGCGGCCGCAGCGTGTCCAAGACCCCGCCGTGCGAGGCGCTGCTGGCGACGGTCGATCACGTCGTGCCGGTCTCCCGGGGCGGCCCCTCCTCCTGGCTGAACCTGGTCTCGGCCTGCAAGGAATGCAACAACCGCAAGGGGGCTCGCACGCCCGAGGAGGCCGGGATGCTGCTGCGGGTCGACCCCTACGACCCGGCCCGGTCCTACCGGGTGGGCGGGCACGTCGAGGCGCTGCCGGACGCGATCGCGTCCTGAGACCGTCCCCGTCCCCCGCCCGTGACGGGGTCGGCGCCGCGCCTCTCGCGCCCTCTTCACGCCTGCTCCCGGGCGCACTACCGTGGGCGCACCACCCGGCGCGCTGCCGAGGGAAGAGGATCCATGACCACCGACGACGTCCCCCTGGACGAGCTGCCCCTGATCGAGGCCGACGTGCTCGTGGTCGGCGCCGGCCCCACGGGGTTGATGGCCGCCCTGGTGCTGGCCCGGCGCGGCCTGCGGGCCGAGGTGATCGATTCCAAGGCCGGGCCGACGAGGGAGTCCCGTGCCATCGTCGTCCAGGCGCGGTCGATGGAGATCTATGACCAGCTGGGGCTGGCCGAGCAGGTTCGGGACGGCGCCCAGCCCGCGATCGGGCTCCAGCTCCGGCCGACCACGGATCGCGGGGCGGTCGATTTCGCCCACGTGCAGTCCGGCTGGACCTCGTATCCCGGGGTGCAGATCTTCGAGCAGAGCCGGACCGAAGAGATGCTGTCCTCGGCGCTCGCAGCAGAGGGTCGGCCGGTGCGCTGGGGCCACCGGCTGGTGGCCCTGCACGAGGGCGCGGAGGAGGCCGATGAGGGCGTCGATGCACGGATCCTCGGGCCGGGCGGGTCCTCGCGGATCCGTGCCCGCTGGTGCATCGGCGCCGACGGCGCGAGCTCGACCGTGCGTCACCTGCTCGGCCTGCCTTTCGAGGGGGTCACCGACGACGCGACGTTCTGCGTCGCCGACCTGCGCGGGGTGACCGGGCTGCCCGACGACAGGCTGTCCGCCCGCTTCGGCAAGGAGTCGTTCGCGATCATCTTCCCCCTGGGCTCCGGCGGCCACGCCCGTCTGATCTGCCTGAGCCCGACCGACTCCCCGGACCAGCAGGAGGTCCTGGCCGCGGCGCGGGCCGACCTGGGGCTCACGTGGACGAGTGTGGACTGGTTCTCGGCCTATCGGGTCCACCACCGCATCGCCTCCCACTTCCGCATGGGCCCGACGTTCCTCGCCGGGGATGCCGCCCACGTGCATTCCCCGCTCGGAGGCCAGGGCATGAACACGGGGCTGCAGGACAGCCACCATCTCGCCAATCTCCTCGCGGACGTCGCCCGCGGGCGCCTGGCCCCAGCGGCGCTCGAGCGGTACGAGCGCGAGCGCCTGCCGGTCGCGCGGAAGCTCATCGCGGTGACGGACCGGGCATTCGGGCTCATCGCCCGCCCGGGCCGGGGCGTCGCTCTGCTGCGGCGCGGGTTCAGCGGCGCCTTCGCGGGTCTGGTTCCGACCGTGCTCTCCTCTCCGCTGGGTCGGCGGCTGGGCGGGCTGCTCGGCCAGTACCGCATCCGCTACCGCGCGGTGCCGAAGGGCCAGCGACCTCCACGGTGGGCGGCGGATCCGGCGGTGGGCCTGCGACTTCCGCCGACCGCGGACAACAGGGACTCACTGCGATCGCTGGGGTGGCAGCTGCACACCTATGGCTACGGCCCCGGCACCGATCGTCCGGTCGTGCCCGACTGGGTCGAGGGCCCTTCGGCCTTCGGGGCCGACGTGCGAGGTCGCCTGCGATCGGACCGGCTGTACCTGGTGCGGCCCGACGGCTTCGTCGCCGCGTCCTTCCCGCTCCACGCCGGTGCGACCGCGACGGCCGAGGTGGCCGAGGCCCTCGCCGCCTACGACGTGATCGGCTGATGCTCCGGGCGCGGGACTCCCGGCTCGAGGCTCCGGGCCGCAGCCCGGGCTCACGTCAGCGGCGCACCGTCGTAGGCCGCCAGCAGGTTCTCCATTCCCTCCTGCGCGGTCCCCGCCACCTCGGTGGGATCCTTCCCGGTGAGCTGGCAGGCTTGGATCGCATCCGAGATCAGCTTGTTCATCTCGGAGGGGAGCCGGGGTTCGCCGAGCGCGCCGGGGAAGATCTCGTCCCGGAAGGTCCGCATCGGGCCGTCGTCGAAGAACCCCTGTTGGGTCGCGTGCTCGGTCGCCGACCTGCGATAGGGCAGATAGGACTGCGCCTCGAGGCACCATGAGGCCACGCGGCCGATGGACTCCTCATCCATGGACCCCAGCGCCCAGACGCAGAAGCGGGCGGCCGCATCGGGGTCGCGCCCGCGCGCATTGGCGGCGAAGGCCCAGCCGCCCGTAGCCGTCACGTACTCCCCGTCGTCCGGCACCGGGAGCCGGAAGACGCCGTACTCGAGGTCGGGCGACCCGGCCGCGAGCGCGGAGACGCCCCACATGCCCGCGTTCTGCATCGCGCAGTAGCCCGAGCCCAGGTTGCTGACGATGTCGGAGCCGCTTTCGCCGAGCAGGGTGCGCGGCGCCACCCCGCTCTCGATCATCTCCTGCCAGAGCGTCAGGGCGGCGATCGCTCCCTGCGAGTCGAAGTCGCCCTGCGGGTTCTGGTGACCGGGGATGCCGCCACCGGCCATCCACAGGAACGGGTAGAAGGTGAAGTTCTGGTAGTAGGTGGGACTGGTGTCCACCACCAGTCCGAACTGCTCGTCGGTGGTGAGCTTGTCCGCGACGTCGAGCAGCTGGTCCCAGGTCGCGGGGATGTCCCCCTCGGACAGTCCGGCCTGCTCGAAGGCGGGCACCGAGTAGTACATCGCCATGGGTCCGCCACCCATCGGAAGCGCGTAGATCGCCTCGTCGACCGCGCGGCTGGCGAGCAGGTCCGGGTAGAAGTCCTCCCGTGCCTCCGGCGTCATGTGCGGGGACAGGTCCTCGAGCACTCCCCCGTTGCTGTACCGCAGGAAGTCACCCGGGCTCACGACGAACACGTCCGGGCCGTCCTCCGCGCTGAAGGCGGTCTGCAGCTTCGGTCCGCCGACGTACTGGGAGTTCGGCACGAACTGCAGGCGGACCTGCGCCTCGTTGTTCTGGTTCCACTGGGTCACGAGCCGATCGAACCATTCGTTCTGGGCGGCGCTGGCCCCGCGCGGCGCGAAGAACTGCCAGAAGCTGAGCGCTGCGCTTGAACGGTCGCTCGTCTCGGGTCCGCACCCCGGCAGCGCGGCCGCCGCCGCGGTGGCGCCGAGCCCGCTCAGCACGGCTCGTCGTGACGGGTGCGAGGGGCTCGATGACGGGGGCGAGAGGCTCACGAGGCGGCCCTCCGCTCGGCCTCGGCTTGCTGCGCGGCGATCTCCGCGGCGAAGGCGTCCCGGCGCTCCTGCAGGTCGGCGAGCACCCCGGGATGGAGCGAGGCGAGGTTGTAGCTCTCGGCGGGGTCGGCCTCCAGGTCGAACAGCTGCGGCAGCTCCCGGAGGTCCGTGCTGGGGAACCGGTCCACATGCAGCTTCCAGCGACCGCGGCGCACGGCGTTCAGGTGCCAGTGGCTGAAGAAGTGCAGGGTCCGTTCCGCGACGTCGCCTCCGAGCAGGCACGAAGTGAGGTCGATCCCGTCGATCGGTCGGTCCTCGGGCATGCTTGCGCCGGTGAGGTTCGCCAGGGTGGGCATCAGATCGATGAAGCACGAGGGCGTGGCGCAGGTGCTGCCCGGTGCGATCCGGGCCGGCCAGCGGGCGAGGAAGGGCATCTTGATGCCGCCTTCGTAGGTGTCGATCTTCCGGCCTCGCAGACCTCCGGTGCTGCCCTCGAACCAGGGGCCGTTGTCACTGGTGATCATGACCAGTGTGTTGTCGGTCTGTCCTCGTGCCTCGAGGTGATCCAGCAGGCGACCGACGTGGTGGTCGAGGCACTCGATGACGTCGCCGTAGGTGCCGGCGGCCGAGGTGCCCCGGAACCCCTCCTCCACGTGCAGCGGGATGTGCGGCATCGTGTGCGGGAGGTAGACGAAGAAGGGCTCGTCGGCGTGGTCGTCGATGAAGTCGATCGCCTCGTCCGTGTACCGACGGGTCAGGGTCGCCTGGTCCACGTCCTCCTCGATCTCCTGGTCGACGTGCAGGACGACGGGATGCATGTCGTTGCTGTACGGCAGCCCCACGAAACGGTCGAAGCCATGACGCAGCGGCGAGTGCTCCGTCCGAGCCCCCAGATGCCACTTCCCGAAGGCACCGCAGGCATACCCCTGTTCACCGAGGACCTCCGCGATGGTCACCTCCTGGTCCGACAGCCCTGCGGGATCGTCCGGGAAGATCACCCGGGGCAGCCCCACCCGCTGCGCATAGCGTCCCGTGAGCAGGGCGGCGCGCGAGGGGGTGCAGGTGGGCGCCGCCGAGTACATCTGCGTGAAGGTCATGCCGTCTTCGGCGACCGAGTCCATGCGCGGGGTGCGGATCAGTGGAGAGCCGGTGCAGCCCAGATCCCCGTACCCCATGTCGTCCATGAAGATCAGCACGATGTTCGGACGCTGCGGGGACGTCGTCGTCGAGGTCATGGGGTCCTCATTTCAGGCCGGTGGTCTTGATGGATTCGATGATCTGCTTCTGGAAGACCAGGAACAGTGCCAGGGTCGGGACGGTGGCGACGGTGGCGCCCGCCAGGATGTAGTTCCAGGCGCCGGCGTGCTCGCCCTGCAGAGCGCTGATGCCGACCTGGACCACCCATTTCGATTCGTCGCTGGTGGTGGTCAGGGGCCACAGGAAGGCGTTCCAGGCCCCGAGGAAGACGAAGATGGCCAGCGCCGCGAGGATCGGCCGGCTCAGAGGCAGCGCGATCCGCAGGTAGATCCGGAACGGGCCGCAGCCGTCGAGCCGGGCGGATTCCTCGAGCTCGGTGGGCAGCGTCAGATAGAACTGGCGCAGCAGGAACAGGGCGAAACCCTGGAAGATCATCGGGGCCGCCACCCCCGGGAGGGTGTTCAGGAGGCCGAGCTCGCGGACCACCATGAACAGCGGCACGATGATCATCGGCATCGACACCAGGATCGTGGAGAAGAACGCGAAGAAGATCCGGTCGCGGCCGGGGAACTCGAGCCGCGCCAGGGCGAAGGCGGACATCGAGTGGAAGGCCATCGAGACCACGGTGACCACCGTGGCCAGCAGGAGGCTGTTGCCCAGGTAGCGGACGAAGGGGACGGTCGCGAACACGTACCGGAAGTTCTCCCAGGTCGGCTCGGCGGGGATCAGCCTGCCGTCGAACACGGCGTCGGCCTGCTTGAAGGCACTCGCCGTCATGAGCAGGATCGGGGCCGCGGTGAGCAGCGCGAGGAGCAGCGCCGCCGCGAGCAGCAGCGGCCGTCGCAGGTCACTCATCGTCGAACCTCCCAGCCCGGGTGACGGCGAACAGCGCACCGGTCACGATCACCAGGGACAGCACGACGGTCGCCGACATCGCCGAGGCGTAGCCGTAATTGTTGAACTGGAACGCCTGCTGGTAGATGTAGAACATCCCCAGCGAGGTGGCGTTGGCGGGCCCGCCCTGGGTCATCACGTAGATCAGGTCGAACGCCTGGGCGCCGCTGACCGCTGCGACGGTCGAGACGACGAGCACGAAGAAGCTGGTGGGTCGCAGCAACGGCCAGGTGATGTGGCGGAACATTCCGAACGCGGAGGCGCCGTCGACCTTCGCGGCGTCGTAGTACTCCGATGGGATGTCGTTCAGGCCCGCCAGGAAGATGATCATGTAGTAGCCCATGTAGAACCAGATGCTCACGGCGAGCACGGTGGCCAGGGCATATCGGCTGTCGCCGAGCCAGGAGATCCCTCCCAGGCCGATCGGCTCCAGGGCCTGGTTCACGACTCCGACCTTGTCGACGAGCAGGAAGCGCCACACCAGCCCGATCACGACCAGGCTCACCACGTGCGGCAGGAAGAAGGCGGCACGGAACAGGCCCCGCAACGGGAGCCGGGCGTTCACCAGCAGAGCCAGTCCGAGGCTCGCGATGAAGACTCCGGGCACCATTCCCAGCACGTACAGGCAGGTCACCAGGAGGCTCTGCCCGAACAGCGGATCGCCGAGCATGCGACCGTAGTTGGCGAGCCCCACGAAGTCGTACGCACCGAACCCGTCGGCGTCGAACAGGCTGAGGACCAGGCTCGTACCGATCGGTACCCCCAGGAAGAGGCTGAAGCCGATGACGTTCGGCGCGAGCAGGACGGCCGCGGCGACACGGTCCCCGCCGGCGCCCGGCGCCCCGCGCGGACGGGAACGGCTGTCCGCCCTCGGCGCGCCGTGGGCGGCATCGGGCACGGCGACCCTGCCGTCGACAGAGGCGCTGGGCACCATCGTCATCATTCCCCTCGGTCCCGCAGCGACGTCCGGTCGTCGCACAGCATAAACCTACCGATCACTCGGCAGGCTATGGATCGGCGGGACCATCCGTCAAGGGTTAGGCTCGCGACGACCATCTACGGATTCACGCAGGAACAGGATCGCTATGCGACGGCCTACACGGACCACCCCCAAAGGCGCCCAGGCCCGAGCGCGAGTCATCAAAGAGGCGACCCGCGTCTTCGCCCGTGACGGCTATCGGGCGGGCTCGATGAGCAAGATCGCCGATGCCGCAGGCCTCACCCAGCAGGGCCTGCTCCACTACTTCCCGAACAAGTCGGCCCTGCTGCTGGCGGTGGTCGCCGAGCGGGAGCGCGCCACGGCCGCGTTCCTCGAGGACGACTCGGGCTCCGGCTCCGTCCTCGACGGCTTCGTCGCTGCGCTGCGGCACAACATCGAGGAGCCGAATCTGGTGGAGCTGATGGCGGTGCTCTCGGCGGAGAGCACGAGCCCCGATCATCCGACCCACGACTGGTTCGTCGAGCGGTATGACGGGCTGGTGGCGCGGCTCGCCGAAGGGGTGGCTCAGGAACAGGCCTCCGGCCGATGGATCGGGGTCGAGCCCCCGGAGCAGGCAGCCCGGATGATCATCGCGATGGCCGACGGGCTGCGCCTGCAACGGCTCCTGGGGCATCCGGAACTGGATCACGCCGAGATGCTCGAGACCTTCCTGGACGGGCTGCGCTCCGGGGTCGGCGAGCCGCCGAGCAGGTGAGCATCCCACGGGGCGCGGTGTGAGGCGGCTATCGCTGCAAGGCCCCTTCGGGGAGGGGCAGCCTACGCAGCCTCAGCTGAGCCAGGCCAGCGCTTCGTCCCGCTGGTCGGTGCTGAACGTGAGCATCTCGACCGACGTCACTCGGCCCGCGGCCGCGCCCAGCTTCTCGATCCAGTTCGAATCGGTGACCAGCGCGCAGCGCTCGATGTCCCCGAGCATGCCGGCGGTCTTGAGGTCCTTCCACAGGGCCTCCGGTTCGATACGGCCGATGTCGATGTCGCCGTACTCCATCAGCAGGCGCACAGATCCGTGCGCGGCCTTCGTGGCCTGCAGGTCGGTGCGCACCGCGTCCATGTCCTCGGCGCTCAGCGAACCGTCGTAGGTGGCCGTGACGATGTTCGTCCCCTCGATGGTCGAACTGGTCAGCATGATTCCTCCTGGCGCTCGCAACCCGATGCGTGGCGTGCGGATCGGATGCATCACCAGCCTGTCAGCGTCAGCTCGAGAGGCAAGGACGCTGAGCGATTGGTCGGTCCGTGGGCCAGTCGAGAGCGGCCGACGGCTCGGGTCCGTCCTGCTCAGACCGCCAGGGCTCGAGCCGACTGCCGCATCTCGCCCAGCCACTGCTCGTGCGCGGCCGTCAGCTCCTCGACGACCTCGGGGCGCTGCTCGGCCAGGTCGATCGTCTCGTCCAGGCCCGCGAGGGTGCCGGTCGCCGGGCTGAGCTGCAGGCCCTGCCCGATGTCGGTGTGCTCGACCTGCAGGATGCCGGCGCTTTCCCGTGACCCGGGCTCGGCGTACCGCAGCTTCCACTGCGGGGTGCGCACCGCCCACTGGAAGTTCGTATCGAAATGCAGCACCTCGTGCACGGGTTCGGAGGGGTCCTCGAGCGATGCCCGCAGGTCGATGCCGTCGCACAGCGCATCGTCCTCGAGCCCCCGGCCGCTCGCGGCCAGGAACGTCGGTGCCAGATCGAGGGAGCTGACCAGCGCCGCGGAGACCGACCCGGGCTGCGTCACGCCGGGCCAGGACACCAGCATCGGGGTGCGGATCCCGCCTTCGTACAGGGTGTACTTCGAGCCCTCGAGCGGGGTGTTGCGGCCGTAATTGCAGCGGGAGCCGCCGTTGTCGGTCAGGTACACCACGATCGTGTTCTCCGCCTGGCCGGTCTCCTGCAGGTGTGCGCGCAGGCGCCCGATCTCCCGGTCCATGATCTCGAGCTGCGCCAGGTAGTACTCGCGCCCGTTCTCCAGGTTCGGCTCGATCGCGCCGTCGTACCAGTCCACGTACTCGGCGGTCTCGGCATCGAAGTCGGGGTGCTGCGGCAGCCCGCGGGCGTCGAGCTCGTGCTGCGGCAGCTGCCAGGTGAAGTTGTGGACGGCGTTGAAGGCGACCATCGCGAAGAAGGGGCGCTCGTCGGGGGCGTCGACGAAGTCGATGGTCCGTTCGATGAACTCCTCGGTGAGGTGGCGCTCGCAGTCCACCTGCTCCTGTCCGTCCCACATCGGGGAGACGCCGTGCCGGTGGGCGGCGTCCCCGTAGGCCTCCTCGTGAGCGCGGGAATGATGCAGGTAGTGCAGGCGACCCATCGAGTGCGCGGCCAACCCGTAGAAGGAGGTCTCGAAGCCGTGGTGGGGTGGGCAGGCGCGGCTGCCGACCTCGTCGGGCCCGTAGTGGATCTTCCCGAAGTATCCGGTGCGGTACCCGCGCGCGCCGAGCCGCTCGGCCAGGCTGGGGACCGACGGCGGTGCCATCGCCGAGTCGGTGAACCAGTGGGCTCCCCAGCGTGCCTGGTGGACGCCGGTGATCAGGCCCGCCCGGGAGGGGCTGCAGATCGGCGCGGTGACGTACGCGTTGTCGTAGACGCGGCCGTCGGCAGCCAGAGCATCCAGGTGCGGGGTCGACACCGCCGGATCGGTGCCCCGGAAGCCGAGGTCTCCGAAGCCGTGGTCATCGGAGACGATCAGGACGATGTTGGGAGGCCGGTCGGCTCCGATCGTCTGGTTCCGCTGGGGCTCACTCAGCTGTCTCTCCTCCTCGAAAGGGTGCCAACGGGTCATCATGCTGTCACGGTCTCGGGCGCATCCGCCCTCGGGCCTCGGGCATCGGGCATCGGGCATCGGGCATCGGTCGGACGGTCAGGCCCCGACGGCCGCCTGGGCGGGTTGGCCGTTGTCGAAGTACTCGCGCAGCTCGGGCGCGAGCGCGGGGACGTCGTAGGGCATCCCGCCGTTGCGGATCGACTCCGCCCCGTAGACGCCGGTCGCGACCGCCTCACGGGCGGCGACCACCGACACCTCCGTGCTGCCTCCCGCGCGGGCGAAGCGCAGGAACTCGGCGACCAGCTCGGGGTCGGCGCCTCCGTGGCCGCCGTCGCCGCGGGAGATCACCTCGACCGCGTCGGGCTTGCCCGGTCCGGAGCGACGGGACTCGAAGATGTGGATCTGGTGCCCACCGCCGTCGCCCATGTTCTCGATCCGGCCGGCGTCGCCGATCACGGTGTAGTTGCGCCAGTAGTCGGGGGTGAAGTGACACTGCTCGTAGGAGGCCAGCACCCCGTTGTCCAGTGTCATGTTCAGCATCGAGATGTCCTCGACGTCGACCACCGGGTTCAGCTCCTTCTGAGCGGTGGGCGGCCAGATGTCGGCGTCGTACCAGTCCCTCATCCGACGGTCGGAGTTGTCGCGACGGTCGGTGATGTCGCCGTAGACCGCCAGGTCCCCGATGCCGGCCACCCGGCGGGTGTAACCGCCCGCCAGCCAGTGGATGACGTCGATGTCGTGGGCGCCCTTCTGCAGCAGCAGGCTGGTGGACTTGGCGCGGTCGGCGTGCCAGTCCTTGAAGTAGAAGTCGCCGCCGGTGCCCACGAAGTGCCGACACCAGATCGCGCGCACCCGGCCGATACGGCCGGAGTCGACGATGTCCTTCATCTGCCGGATCACCGGCATGTGGCGCATGTTGTGACCGACGTACAGACGGGCCCGCTCCTCCTTCGCCAGGGCCAGCATCGCATCGGTGTCCTCGACGGAGATCGCCATGGGCTTCTCGCAGAAGGTGGGCAACCCGGCCCGCAAGGTCTTCAGGGCCACCTCGGCGTGCGCGAAGTCCGGGGTCAGGACCATCACCGCATCGACGTCGTGACCGGCCAGCAGCTGGTCGACGTCATCGACCAGGGCGACCCCCTCGCCGATCCGCTCGCGAGCCAGTGCCTTGCCGCGCTCGCTGGGATCGGCGACCACGGTCACCACCGAGCCGTGGCCCGGCTGGTGCGCGTGCACGGCGACACTGGAGCGCAGTCCGAAGCCGATCACGCCGATCCTGAGGTCGTTCGAATCCTGCATGGTGTGAGTCCTTCCTGGTCCGGGGCGGGCCCGGAGAGCGTACCGATGAGGTGGACGACGAGGTCCCGAGGCGGGACCACTTCGAGAGCGGCGGAGGAAGCGCGCACGGATAGCAGAGAGCAGGTCAGC
>Ga0209487_1003783_pt1 | contig 11786 bp, 14 predicted proteins | sample Poulit2012_FD_187524 | JGI IMG/M metagenome (GOLD analysis project Ga0209487, IMG submission 187524) | Agricultural soil microbial communities from Georgia to study Nitrogen management - Poultry litter 2012 (SPAdes) (version 2) | ecosystem: Environmental > Terrestrial > Soil > Agricultural land... | reverse complement strand
TGTGCTGGCAACGAGGGTCATATCCAACCGGCGGATCCTTGAAGTCCACACCCGAAGCGGTAAAACCATCCGCTGCACCCCCGATCACCGAATTCACACCCCAGACGGTGGTTACCGACCTGCGGCAGATCTACGGCCTGGAGACCAGATCTCTGCCCTTGTGGGTCAACCTGCGCTGCCAGGTGTGCAGATAGACCTTCTTCCATGTGCACCACATCAACGAGGACGTGAAGGACAACCGGCCCGAGAACCTGATCACCCTGTGCGGGACGTGCCACTCAGTGCACCACCACTCGGAAACGACACCATTTCCCTGGTTCGCGACCTACGCGACGAGAGCGAGCCGGTCTATGACCTCCAAGTTGAAGGAAACAGCAACTTCTTTGCTGACGAAGTACTCGTCCACAACTGCGCCATAATCGATGACCCCCATAAGTCGCGTGCTGAGGCGGACTCGCGCACCATGCGCGACGGGGTGTGGGACTGGTACTCCTCCGATTTCCTGACCCGCCTGGCGCCGGGCGGGCCGGTGGTGGCGATGCTGACGCCCTGGCACGAGGACGACTGGTCCCACCGGGTCCTGGAGCGTGACGGGCGCGTGGAGGAGGGCGGCGAGTGGGAGGTGGTGCGCATCCCCGCCCTGGCCGATTCCGACGATGACCCCCTGGGCCGGGCCCCGGGGGAGCCGCTGCCGCACCCGATGCTGGAGGAGTCCGACACCGACGCCGCCCTGGCGCACTGGAACGAGCGCCGCCGTCAGGTCACCGCCCGCGACTGGGGCGCCCTCTACCAGCTCGACCCCAAACCCTCCGAAGGCGCCCTGGTGGACCGGGATATGCTGCGCCGCCAACGCCACACCCCGCCCCCCGCCGACCCGGTCAAGGCCGCCGTGGCCGTGGACCCCTCCGGCGGGGGCCGCGACACCGCAGGCATCATCGGCGGCTACCTCGGCGACGACGGGCGCCTCTACATCACCGACGACGCCACCATGATCGGATCCTCCGACACCTGGGCGCGGTCGGCCTGCGAGATGGCCGCCGCCCTGGGTGCGGAGGTGATCGTGGTGGAGAAGAACTACGGCGGCGACATGGCCCGCAACGTCATCCGTTCGGCCTGGGACCACCTGGCCCGCACCCGGGACGATGACGAGCGGTTCCAGCGCCTGGCCCCGCAGGTGAAGATGGTCTCCGCGAAAAAAGGCAAGCTGCTGCGCGCCGAGCCGGTCGCCCAACAGCTCATCGAAGACCGGGTGCGGCTGGGCGCGAACCTGCCCGAGCTGGAGGAGGAGTGGGCGTCCTGGCAGCCCACCGACCCCGACTCGCCGGGCCGGATCGATGCGTCCTGCTACCTGGTGTATGCGGTGCTGCCGGTGCCGGGCGCGGAGGCGCTGATCTCCTCGCCCGCAGGGGTGCCGCGTTCGCGTACGGCCCGGTCGGGTGCGGCCCGTATCCAGCGGCGCCGCACCTGAACCGCTGAACCTCCACCCGCCCGGGGGCGTGGCCGTGCAGGCCGTGCCCCCGCTTTTTATGCCTGAGGGTTCTCCACACCCCTGATTGTGTGGTACAGTAGTAGACAGAACGGCAGGGGGAAAAGAACCCCCACCCCAACCACCAGGAGGCACCATGACCAGCAACGCCAAGATCTTCGTCCGCTGCAAGGACTGCAAGCGCAACGCCTGGGTCCACCTGCTGGCCACCGAGCAGAACGGCCGCACGACCTACACCCACGAAGGCACCGGCTACACCCAGATCGGCGACGACAAGCGGCGCCTGATCCAGCTCGCCTACACCGTCGCCGTAGCCTCCTCACCCAAGTGCCAGGACCACATCCGCACCGCCCACACGGTGGACGGGACCTACAACCCGGACCGGACCTGCAACGCCCGCTGCACGGGCGCGGTCGGCCCCGCGTGCTCCTGCTCCTGCGGGGGAGAGAACCACGGGGGCGGGTTCGGCTCCTGGTAACCGCGCCCCGCAGGCACCCCCCGGTTCGGGTGCCTGCGGGTTCTCCACACCCCTAATTGTGTGGTACAATAGAAGACAACAGGGAGGGGGAAAAGAACCCCCACCCCAACCACCAGGAGGAGCCATGAACAAGTTCACCAACCCCGCCACCGGACAGACCTACACCATCGCCGAGCGCGAGGTGAACGGCATCCTCTACCTGGTCCACGGCCTGACCGAAGGGACCCTGCGCTGGGACCCCCACCTCTTCGCGGAGGACCGCAACGAAGCCCGAGCCGAGAAGAAGGCCGAACTCCTCGCCTGCGGCTGGGTCTCCGCCTAAAGACCCCAACCCGGGTGCCGCACCGGCACCCGGGCTCACCCCCTGAACCGCCACCAGGAAGGAACCAGCATGACGACCATCAATGAGCACTTCGACCAGCTCCTCGACCAGGCCAACGTGACCGAGGACGAGGCCCGTAGCTACGCCTACAACTTCCAGCACGCTGCGGTCGAGCGGATCTTCGAATCCGACTCCACCGAGACCGAGCGCTGCGACCTGGATGAGCGCACCCGCCGCGAGCTGGTGGAGCAGTCCGTGGACTTCCTCTTCAGTGAGGACCGGGACACCTACGAGATCTTGCGCGGGCACAGGATCTCCGCCGAAGACGCGGGGAAGGCCTTCACCGACATCCGGTCCGGCCACGACGGGTACCTCATCAGCGAGGAGCTCACCGCCGCCGCCAAGTCCTACGGCGACACCGGCGTCCACTAACCCTCACCGGAGCGCCCGGCCGCCCCCGCGCAGGCTCCACCACCAGAAAGGAACCTCCCGTGCAGAACCTCTTCGACTACGACACCGTCCACCAGGCCACCCGCCAGGCCCTGGCCAGGGTCTCCGGACGGGACGAGCTGACCGCCCGCCAGATCGAGGCGTACGCGCCCGCGATCGCGCTTTTGATGATCGAGTGGGCCCACCTGGGCGCCCAGGACCACGCCGACGCGCGCGCCGACAGGCTCAGCGCCGAGCAGGCCTCCTGCCTGTTCCTGCTCCAGCCCGCAGGGACCCCCATGGAGAAGCAGATCGAGGATGCGTTGGGGGCCCAGATCCCGGGAACGCGGTTCGCCGCCTGGATCTACAGGCACTACCAGCGGGGCAGGCACGCCGCCGGGGATCTGGCCTTGTCCAATTGAGTCGCTGAACCTCCAAGGGGGACGTGGCCGTGCAGGTCGCGCCCCCCTTTTTTCTGTGTCTGCGTTTTGCCCCCACCCCACATTGTGTGGTACAGTAGTAGACAACAGGGCAGGGGAAAGGAATCCCCGCCACCACCAGAAAGGAACCACCATGAACCTCTCCGACCTCGCCATCCACGCTGACACCCTCGCCCTCTTCGCCGCCGCCTCCCCCGATGGCGTGGTCGAGGTCGTCGACACCACCATCGAGGAGGTTCAGGCCCCCGCCGGTACCCGCCTGGCCGCCGCCCAGCTGGCCTCCGGCGACCGGGTCGCGGTGGAGCTGGACACCGGCCGCCGCGCCACCGGCACCGTGCACACCGTCGCCGGTGACGCCTCCTCCTTCGTTCTGGACACCGCCACCGGCGCCGCCCTGGTCGCCGCCCAGAACATTGCCGCGATCATCAGCCTGGGCGCCGCCGAGGACGTGCCCACCACCAGCCGCTGACCCGACCGCCCCCCGGGGGGGGCGGACCGGAGTCCGCGCCCCTTCGGGGAAACCGGAGCGGTCGCCCCGCCCCCGCCGTAGGATGGTGGCGTCCGTCCAGCGCAGGCAGATGCAGGCACGGACTCCTCTCACTCGCACAAGCGGGGAAAAGGGGTCTCCGGATCTTCGGCCCGGGGACCCCTTTTCTTTTCCCAGTCGCCCCCCACACACCCAATTGTGTGGTACAGTCAAAGACAAGGCAGGGGGGTGCGCCCCCCACACCCCCAAAGAAAGGACCACCATCATGCTCCACTCACGAGGATGCTCCCGCCGCGCCGTGCAGGCTCTCGAATCCCACACCCCCGCCAAGCTCCCCCGCGACCGCGACACCCGCATCGTCCTGGTCGCCCGGCGGGAAGGAGGGTTCTACCTGCGCCAGGCCATCCGGGTCCAGGAGAGCGAGCACCCCCAGATGGTGGAGAAGGCCATGAAGAACCGCCGCTGGATCCCGGTGACCGGCACCCTGGGCGAGGAATACATCAGCATCGGGACTGCCGTGAAGCTGCCCCACCCGCCCCGCCGCGACATAGACGAGCGCCTGCGCGAAGCCGAGGAAGCCGGACTCCTGCACGAGCCCGACGAGCACACCATCGCCTTCTACGGCGGCGACCGCGAGGACGCCCGCGCCGAAGTCCGCTCGCAGGTCCGCATCCGCCTGGAGAACGACACCTCCGACGACGCCTACGACTGGGACGCCATCGCCCCCGAGTGGGGGCGCATCCTCGACTCCATCGAACCCCGCAAACTCACCAAGCTCGAACGCGTCTGGGACACCGAAGTGGAGCTGGACCACGCCCAGCACCGCGTGAGCGGGCTGCACGCCAGCCTGGAGCACCTGAAGCGCCGCGCGGATGTAGGCTGACCCCGACGCAGTCACCCCCCGGGGAGGTTCTGATCACCGGCCTCCCCGGGGTTCTTTTATGCCCCGCCCCTGCCCGCCGGATGGATACGACGATGACCCGCGCCGCCTCTGGGTGCCCCCTCTGATGCAGGACGTGCTGCTGGCCCTGTCCTCCGGCCTGATCGGGTTCATGGGCGGCTGCTGGGCCACCCTCATCGTCCTGGCCCGCACGCAGGACGAACCCCCAGGCCCCGCCGCGCGGGACGGGCGCGGATAAGCGGAGCGGGGGCGGAGGGCGGGGCCGCCCCCGCTCTTTCCTTTCCCGGAGGCCTTCACTCCCCGCTTTCGTGTGGTACATTAGGGGGCAGTCAAGAGAGAGGAACACACCATCACGGACCTGACCACCATCACCGACGACCCCACCCGCGCCACCACCAGCCGCACCCCCGGCCTGCCCCCGCTCACCATCCCCGACCTGGAAGACATCAGGGCCGCCAGCCCCCCGGACCGGATCAGCGGCTGGATCCTCATCCAGGAATCCCAGTACCGCAAAGGCGCCCACGCCCGAGCCCTCCACGGCACCGCCCTCCTCTCCCCCCAGCAGGGCCACTACTGGCTCCTGGCCTGGGCCGAGTACAAGCACGGCACCCGATGGGAAATCGACCGCGACTCAGCGGTGCTATGGAAGGTCCTGCCCCAGGGCGAAGCCACCACCTCCACCGCCTGGACCAAGGACCCCCACCACCCCGCACCCAGTCCCGCACTGACCACCTGACCGAGAACCAGAACCACAGGAAGGACCGCATGCCCTACCAGCCCAGCACCAAAAAGCTCCGCGACGACATCGAAGAGGTCTGCGCCGCCCGCGATGCCGCCAGGCTCGCCGCCCTGGCCGCAGCCTTCTACAGCTTCTGCGACGTCGAGCCCGGCGTGCAGGAAGACCTCGACCGCCGCCAGGAGGAGGCCAAGGCCGAATACAGCCGCCTTCAGGGCACGTTCGCCGCCGCCCACCCCGGCGTGGTCCTGGAGAGCATCCCCAACCCCCGGTAGGACCCCGCAGAACGGCGGGACCCGCCCCACCACCAGAAAGGAATGCCAGCATGCGCTACATCATCCAGAACCCCACCGGCGAGCAGGACATCATCCTTGAGCCCTCCAATGAGGGAGCCCCGGGCCTTCGGACGGGCCTGGACGGCAACGACATGGTGGTCAACACCTACGAGACCGCCGCTCAGCGGGACCAGGCCCTGACCAACCGGCTGAAGATGTTCGAGGGCCAGGGCATGGCCATCACCAAGGCCTGACCCGTCCCCGGGGGGGGCGGCCTGAACGGGCCGCCCCCCGTGTTGCACCAACCACCAGAAGGAGTACCGCAATGTTGATCATCCTCAGCTACATGAAGGGCCTCAAGAAGGCCGACGCCAAGCAGGCGAACCGGATCGTGGTTCACGCCAACAGCAAGCACGTCATGACTCTGGAGCGCACCGACAACCCGACCCTGCGCGTGAACGGCTCCGCAGTGCCCGAGTACCGGGTCACCGGCTATGACCCGAGCCGCCTCGTCGAGGGCGGAATCGAGAAGATCCAGAACCGGGTGTGGGTCGACGCCGACATCCCCCGGCCCAAGGGCGCCTATATCCAGTCCTGGGACTTGCTCGGGAACCTATTCGACGCCTTGAAGCCCCTACTTAAGGACTAGCAGCCCCCGACCACGACCAACCACCAGAAGGAACACCATGAACAGCCAGGGGCCCCGCTCGTGTTGAGCGGGGCCCCTTTTTTTGTGCCTGCTGGACTCACTTCCGGGGGCCGGTGGTGACCCTGCGGTAGGAGCCGCCCTTGATCGATGTCGCGTGCTCGGCCTGCCACTTGGCGCGGAAGACCTCCACAGCCCCGTCCGGGTAGGTCACCTCCCACGTCTCGCCTGGTCCGGGTTGAGCCGGAGACGGATACAGCCGAGATGCGGACATTCCCCCACCGCCGCAATTACAGCCCATACAACACCCCTCATCAGTCAATAACACGAAGCGTTTACGTGCCGATACTGTAGGTGCGTGTTGGATCTGCTGACCCTCGCCGCCACCATCGGCGCCACCGCCCGCCTCACCCGCCTCGCTACCACCGACACCCTCCTCGACCGGCCCCGCACCGCCCTCCTAGCCCGCATCGCCCAACCCCGCCGCCACCGCCAGCAAGCCGCCCAAGGCCACGACATCCCACCCCCCACACCCACCCGCAGCATGCTGATCACCCTGTTCACCTGCCACTGGTGCCTGGGTTTCTGGATCGCCTGCGCCCTCACCGCCACCGCCGCCCTGATCGGCCACCACCCCGCCTACCAGCTCCCCGCCCTGGCACTCACGGTCTCCTACGCCACCGGATGGCTCGCCGATCAAGAAAGGGATTGACATGGCCTTGTTTCGCCGCCACACCCGCCAAGGCACGGCCACCACCCCCGACACCGGCACCGAACGCACCCGCCAGGTCACCGTCGCCTCCGCCACCCTGGTTGGCCGCACCCAGATCCGCCGCTCCACCTCCGGCGCTGACTGGCAGGACGAAATCTGGGGCTACTTCGACACCGTCGGAGAGCTGCGCTACTCCGCCCGATGGCTCGCCAACGCCGTCTCCCGCTGCACCCTCTTCATCGGCCAAACCCCCGACAGCTCATCCGAACCCGTCCCCGCCGAAGTCGAAGAATTCCCCGAAGCCGCCCCCGCCCGCCAGGTCCTGGAGGATCTGCACTACGGGCAGGTCGGCCAGGCCGAGATGCTGCGCCGCATGGCCATCCACCTGTCCGTGCCCGGCGAGACCTACCTGGTGGGCCTGGATCCCCAACCCGACCAGGGCATCACCGAGCGGCGCTGGTACGTGGTCTCCATCGACGAGATCAAGGTCTCCAACCGGGGCGAGACCCGCCTGACCCTGCCCGACACCGGCCAGACCGTCACCATCACCCCCGACAATTCCACCGTCATCCGGATCTGGATCCCCCACCCCCGCAAGGGCTGGGAACCCGACTCGCCCGTGCGCGCCACCATCCCCGCCCTACGCGAGATCAAGGGCCTATCCGACCACATCGCCGCCTCCGTGGACTCCCGCCTGGCCGGGGCCGGGGTCCTGGCCGTGCCGCACTCCGCCACCACACCCTCCCCCTCCCAAACCGACCCCGGAACCGGGCGGCCCCTGCACGAGGACCCTTTCACCGGCGCCCTGATGGACGCGATGCTCACCCCCATCAGCGACCGCGACGATGCCTCAGCCGTCGTCCCCATCGTCGTCAAGGTCCCCGACGAGGCCGTCGGCAAAATCCAGCACCTGACCTTCGCCTCGGACCTGTCCACCAACGTCTCCGATATGCGCAAGGACGCCATCTCCCGGTTCGCTGGGGGAGCGGACCTGCCCGGCGAGGTCATCACCGGCATGGGCGCCATGAACCATTGGGGCTCCTGGGCACTTGAGGAAGCCTCCATCAAGCTGCACGTGGAGCCGCTGGCCGCCGTCATCTGCGACGCCCTCACACAGGAATACCTGTGGCCGACCCTGACCGCGCTGGGCGACCCCGACCCCACCCGGTGGGTGGTCTGGTACGACTCCTCCGAGCTGGTGCAGCGCCCCAACCGCTCCGCCGAAGCCCAAGCCCTCTACGACAAGGGCGTCCTCTCCCGTGAGGCCGTCCTGCGCGAAAACGGATTCTCCATCGAGGACGCCCCCGACCCCGACGAGCTGGAGCAGTGGATGGCCACCCGCCTGGCCATCTCCAACCCGGAGCTGATGCCCTCACTCATGCCGATCATCACCGGCAACACCGGCCCCGACCCGGGAGGGGAAACCAACACCGGCCCCAACACCCCACCCGAGCCGCCCACCGGCCTCCCAGCCGCAGCCGCCCCCCGCGACGAGGTGGAGTCCACGTGGTGGCTGCGCGCCGTCGAACAAGTCGCCCTACGCGCCCTGGAACTGGCCGGTAAACGGATGCTGTCGCGCTCCCAACGCGGATGGCGCTCACCCGCCCAACAGGTCCACCCCTGGGACGTGCACACCGTCACCACCCGGCCCGAGCCCGACCAGGTCGACCGGCTCCTGGACGGGGCCTACACCACCGCCACCGTCAACTTCGCCAACGACGAATGCGTACTCGCGTCCGTGGACGCCTACTGCCGCCACCTGCTCACCACCGGCCAGCCCCACCGCCGCGAGTACCTGGGAACGATCCTGGTGGAACGGGGCTGCACCCCCCACGCCCAGACCGGGCAGGAGGCCGCCTGATGCCCGCCTACACCCCCGACCGGCTCCTGGAACGCGCCGAAGCCGACATCGCCCAGGCCGCCCACACGGCACTGGACCGGTACCTGCACCTGGCGCGCCAAGCCATCCTGGACGGGCGCACCCCCGGATCCCAGATACGCGCCGACGCCTCCCCATCCGACCTGCCACCCAACCTGGAGGCCTGGCCCGACTCCACCGTGTGGGCCCAACTCGTACAGGAGCACCTGAACCCCGCCATCGGCGCCGCCTTCGATGAAGCCTTCGACGCCGCCGCCCGCTCCGACGCGCTCCAAACCCACCGGCACCGCCAAACCTTCATGGACGAGGTCTTCGACCGGCTGTCCCTGGGCCTGTGGACCGACGGCACTTTCGACCGCATCCGGGGCGACCTGGCCGAGGCCATGGACGCCGGAGACAGCATCACCCGCATGCGTGAACGCATCTCCGACCAGCTCCAGGTCGACCGCCACTCCTACCTCGCCGAGCGCATCGCCCGCACCGAATCCCACGCCGCCACCGAAGGCGGAACCTGGTCCTCCCACCGCGCCTGGCAGGAAGAGACCGGCGAAGCCCTACTGCACCAGTGGATCGCCACCGCCGACGAACGCACCCGACCCGCCCACGCCGCCGCCTCCGGCCAACGCGTACCGCTGGATGAGCCCTTCAGCGTGGGCGGGGCCAGCCTCCAATACCCCGGAGACCCCAACGGGCCCGCCGAGGAAATCGTGAACTGCTTCCCTGGTGAGGTGTCAGTCCGGATTCCTGGGGGTAGCCCGAGCGCTATATTCCGGCGCTGGTACAAGGGTCCGCTGTACAAGATCAGCACGAAGAACGGCGTGGAGCTGCCCGCTACCCCGAATCACCCTCTGCTGTCCGATCGTGGATGGGTCGGAGCGCAGCACATCCAGGTGGGCGATAAGCTCATCCACCCCCATGCTGGAGAAGGGGTGGGCTTTGGTGAACCAGGTGTAGCACAAGCTCCAGCCCGACTCGATGAGTTGTACCGAACGGTGAGCCAGTCTGGCGTGGTGGGACGGATCGACGGGCGACGTGTGAACTTCCACGGCGACTGGGCCAACAGCGATGTCGATGTTGTACGTTCCCGCAGCGACTTGAGTGCGCACGGCAAGCCCGCGCTCAATCAAGGCATCGACCACGGCATCTTCGTGCCTTTGGGCCACGGACTTGTTCCGCTCGCGGGTCTTGGCGGCCTTCCTGGCGGCGGTGAGTCGGTCCCCGGCCCCGAGGTAGGGCGACCCCCGGTAACTGGCCGGGGTAGGCCCATCGGGCTTGCGCCTGGCCTTGTGAGCGCTGGATGCAAGAGTGGCTCGTTCCTTGAAGTCAAGCCTCTGCATCCGCAGTCGATTGGCCTCACTCGCCGATCTGAGCGTGCGCCCGGAGTCCTTGATGCGCTTGGTCACGGCAGTTCGAGCAAGACTGAACTCTCGACTCAAGGCCAAGATCGAGGCGCCTTCGTCGTATCGCCTAACCAGGTCATTCAGGTCAATGTCGGTTCTCAGTCTTCCTCTCTTCTTGACGTAGGTGTGGGGCCTTCGCAGTTCGCTGATTCCGCGATGGGTGAGTCGGTCCCGGACAACGTCAGCGCTGACCTGGTGGACCCGGCCGATGTGTGTGCAGCTCTCGCCGGAGCGGTAGCGCTCGATGAAGTCATCGACGTCCAGGCCATCGATTTTTCGGGGCATGTATACAACCTCGAATCTCCAGAAGGATGGTACACCGCCAATTCTATAGCAGTTTCAAACTGCCGGTGCAGCACCCTCACCGGAACCCAATCCGAGCTGGACGACCTTCCCGCCTCGGACGCCGACCAACTACAAGGGAGCGCCATGCCCACTACCGACCACGACCCCACCCCCGCCCACGCCCACGCCGAAGAAGAAACCGCCACCCCCGAGGCCCCCACCGGCCACTGGGAAGGCATCCTCGCCCCCCTGGGCGTGCGCGGGGACTTCCGTATCCTGGCCGCCCCCCACGACGGGACCGTGCTCACCTCCGACCACATGTGGCTGTCCTGGCAGGAGCACGCCGACGGCGGCCACGACGGCAAGGTCGCCGTCGGCGTCATCGACCAGGTGTGGGTCGAGGACGAGAACCTGCGCGGGCGCGGCCGGTTCGACATGGCAGATGAACTGGCCGCCGGGGTGGCCCGCAAGGTCGCCGACGGGTTCGCCGGGACCGTGTCGGTGGACACCACCGACCTCATCGACGCGACCATCGAATACGGCCTCTACGACCGCGACGACAACCCCGTCGACTCCGACGACATGGACTTCGACGACCTGATGGACGCGCTGGAGTCCGGGGACCTGCGGGAGCTGGCCGTCATCTCCAACTGGCGCCTGGGCGGGGCCACCCTGGTGCAGGACCCCGCCTTCCACACCGGCCGCGAAGGCCAAGGGTCCGCGTTCATCCACACCACCCCCGCCCCCGAAGAAAGCGCGGTCGAGGCCACCACCGCTTCCGCCGCCGAACCCGACCCCGCGCCCGTCCAGGAGGAGCACGTGGCCACCCTGACCGCCGCCGCAGGCATCGCCCCCGAATCCACCACCTGGGCCGAGAAGGTCGCCTCCGGCGCGCCCATGGAGCCGCCTTCGGAGTGGTTCACCAACCCCAACCTGACCGGCCCCACCAAGGTCCGCGTCACCGACGCCGGGCGCGTGTACGGCCACATCGCCTGCTGGGACACCAGCCACATCGGCTTCACCGGCCAGCAGGTCCGCCCGCCCCGCTCCCGCACCAACTACGCCCACTACCGCCGCCACCGCGTCCGGTGCGCCGACGGGTCCGCGATCCTGACCGGCACCATCGTCATGGGCACCGGTCACGCCGACCTGTACATGACCTCCTCCACCGCCATGGACCACTACGACCACACCGGCTACAACGTCGCTGACGTGGTCGTGGGCGAGGACCGGTACGGCATCTGGTTCTCCGGAGCCCTCAAGCCCGGTGCGAGCGCACTCCAGGTCCTGACGCTGGACCGCTACAGCCT
>Ga0209487_1003780_pt1 | contig 11789 bp, 8 predicted proteins | sample Poulit2012_FD_187524 | JGI IMG/M metagenome (GOLD analysis project Ga0209487, IMG submission 187524) | Agricultural soil microbial communities from Georgia to study Nitrogen management - Poultry litter 2012 (SPAdes) (version 2) | ecosystem: Environmental > Terrestrial > Soil > Agricultural land... | reverse complement strand
TGTCGATGAGACGTCCACAAGCGTTACTTAAGTTCATGGCTCAGCTCCGGCAACCCTGCGGCACACAAGAAGCACCACTTACTGCTGCTTCCTTCCGGACCTGACAGGATTCATGGGTTCCTGTTGCGCAGGACCTGAGCGTCAACACCAATTCCTTAAGGCAGCCTCACAGTCGCCTCACCTAAAGTGGGAATTCAGCCTTGCTATAGCGGATTGCAAGTGATAGGGCGCCGCTACTGCCCCGCTTAGCACGACATTATTCATTATAACGTTTTTAGCTATATAATGCAATTATATTTGTAAAATTTAATATCAATATGCCGTTAAATCGTGTGGTAGAATGACCTTTCAAGTATTCGAAAATAGTGTAAAAAAAGATAATTTTATACGTGCTCGTTCTTTATTTCCTTTGTTCCCGCATGTTTTTAAAAAAATCCGTTAACAATTGTGCACATGTTGATGCACATACACCTGAAGTCACATCAACCTGATGATTAAAACGCGCTTCTTCTAATAAATTCATTAACGTCCCAGCACAGCCAGCCTTCGGATCTGAAGCACCATAGACAACGCGTTTAATGCGTGATTGGACGATGGCACCCGCACACATGGGGCACGGTTCAAGTGTTACATAAAGTGTACAATCTTCTAACCGCCAACTTCCAATATATTCATTCGCTGATTGGATAGCTGTTAATTCCGCATGTGCCAAGGCAACCTGTGATGTTTCACGCATATTATGTCCGGTGGCAATTATGTCATCATTTAAAACGATCACCGCTCCTATCGGCACTTCATCAATGGCTTGTGCTTTATGGGCTTCCTCAATCGCTTTTCCCATATAAAAATCATCTAACAATTTTATCACAACTTTTCTTTGTATGGTTTTTTAATATGAAACAACTATCTGTAACGCGCATATATGTCTATATCTTCTCATAAATATAAGTATCAAACACAAGTGAGGAGGGATCTTTTGCAAATCCACGTTGTGAAGCAAGGTGATACATTATTTGCAATTGCGAATACATATGGCACAACGACCGAGGCACTCATTGCTGCCAATGAGCTTGATGCACCAAATCAACTGGTCATCGGCCAAGCACTTGTTATTCCAATCGTAGGTCAGTTTTATTTTGTTCAGCCTGGTGACAGTTTATTTGCGATTGCTCAAGCATTCGGTATCCCTTACCAAGAATTAGCCCAAATCAATCATATTCAACCAAACGCACCATTGTCCGTCGGTGAGCGTATATATATTCCACCACGCACTAAAAGTGATTTGACTGCTTTAGCTTATATTGAGCCATTTGGTTCGACTGTTTCAGAAACGCTTCAAAATGCTGCAACGAAAACAACACCTTATTTAACATATCTCGCTTTATTTAGCTATTCGCTAAACCGGGATGGTAGTTTAAACCCGCCACCCATAAATAATTTAACTCAAATTGCAGCTTCAAACCAAGCCGCTTTAAGTATGGTCGTCACGAATTTAGAAGAAGGGGCTTTCAGTACAGAGCTCATCCATATTATTTTAACTGTTCAAGCCGTGCAAAACAATCTCTTAGACCAAATCATTAATATTGCTACAGAGGTCGGATTCAAGGATGTACATTTTGATTTTGAATTTATTTCACCTGAAGACCGTGAAGCATATAATAACTTTTTAAGAAAAGCACAAGAACGTTTATCACAAGCCGGTTTACTCATGTCCACAGCGTTAGCACCTAAAACAAGTAGTACACAGCAAGGGTTACTTTATGAAGCTCATGACTATGCTTTTCATGGGGAGATTTCTGATTTCGTTGTGCTTATGACATATGAGTGGGGTTATAGTGGCGGCCCACCAATGGCAGTCTCACCAATTAATGAAGTTAGAAAAGTGGTTGAATACGCTATAACTGAGATTCCTGTTGACAAAATATTAATTGGTCAAAATTTATATGGTTATGATTGGACATTGCCCTTTGTAGAGGGAGGAGAGCAAGCCCGTGCATTAAGTCCACAACAAGCCATCGCATTAGCCAGGCAACAAAATGTCGCGATTCAATACGACGAGACGGCTCAGGCACCTTTTTTTACGTATTATGATTCTAATGGCAGTCAACATGAAGTTTGGTTTGAGGATGCCCGGTCTATTCAAGCAAAGTTTGATTTAATAAAGGAATTTAATTTACTTGGTATTGCTTACTGGAAATTAGGATTGGCTTTTCCACAAAATTGGCTCTTACTGCGTGATAACTTTAATATTACAAAATTGGAGTAACGGTTCTTTATGGCAGATCAGTTTGCTCCAGAGAGACATGAATATACGGTATGATTTGTGTTAAAAGCAGAAAAAGCCTAGTTTCTACCTTCTCTCAGGTAAAATTAGGCTTTTTCACGATTCATTTATATCTGTAATCAACCTGTATTAACGAGCCCAGCAGCAACACCATTAATCGTTAGTAACACATCTGTCACTAAATCTTCAGGTGGATTTGATGTTTTTCTTAATTCATGAATCAAATTGACTTGCAAATAATTAAGTGGGTCAACATATGGGTTACGCAAATGAACCGACTCTTTGATATTCGGTTTATGACTGAGTAATGCGTCATTACCAGAAATAAGCAGCAATGCTTTTTTCGTCCGCTCGTATTCATCAACGATATCATCAAAAATACGTTTTGCCACTTCAGGGTCTTCAACCAACTCTAAATACTCTTTGGCACTATTCATATCAGCTTTCATTAAAGCCATTTGTAAATTGTTAATTGTTGAGTGGAAGAAAGGCCATTCTTGATACATCGTTTGTAATGTTGCTAGATGTGTCGCATCTTCATCGATGAAAGCTTGTAAACCTGTACCTGCTGCATACCAAGCTGGGATCATATGTCTAGACTGTGTCCAAGCAAATACCCAAGGAATCGCTCTTAAATCCTCAAAGCGCTGGCTATTTTTCCTACTCATCGGGCGTGATCCGATATTCAAATCACCCAATTCAGTTAGTGGTGTCGCCTGATGGAAATAGGATAGGAAGTCTGGATCGCCAAATACGAGCGATTGGTACTTCTTCAAGGATACTTTCGAAATGGCTTCCATTGACATTTCCCATTCTTTCTGGCGTAGCTCTACTTCATCTGGTGCATTTGAGACTCTTGCACAAGCTTCAAATAAAGCCGAAGCAGCTTGTTCCAAGTTCCGGTACGCAATATCCTCCAGTAGGTATCTAGAAGAAAGTACTTCCCCTTGTTCAGTTATTTTAACGCCATCACCTAAAGTTTCTACTGGTTGGGAGAGAATACTTGTATTCAGTGAACCACCGCCACGTCCGAGGGAACCGCCACGTCCATGGAAATATTTCAAATGGATATCATAGTCTTTTGCCATACTATGAATTTCCTTCTGAGCTTTAAACAATTTCCAGTTTGCACTTAACGTACCGCCATCTTTACTTCCATCTGAATAACCAAGCATAATTTCTTGGTGATTGTGACGGGCTTCTAATTGTTTACGATAGATGTCAGTCTCAAATAATGCTTTCATAATTTTTGGTCCTGCAATTAAGTCCTCGATGGTCTCTAGTAATGGTGCCACATCGAGATTACTGTCTACCGTTCCGTCTGGATTAAGACTAAAGGTACCAGTTTCTTTAGCAAGCAATAAAACTTCTAAAAGATCACTTGGCGACTCTGCCATACTAACCAAATAAACTTCAATTGCTCGTTTACCAAATTCCTCGTGCGCTTTTTTAATCAATCTAAAGACTTTTAACATGTTCTGAGTAGCTTCGGAGTATCGGTCATCGAAAAGTAATACAGGTTTTGGATCATTCAAGACTTGGCATAATACCTTTTGTTTTTCTTCCTCAGTAAGTGCAGAATAATCCTCTGTAATTTGAACTGTTTTTAAAATTTCACTGACTGCCGCTTCATGCTCACCACTATGGTTACGCACATCCAGCGTCGCCAAGTGAAAACCAAACATTTCAACTTGTCGAATCACTTTCCGAATGGTCTTCATTTTTTTCGTGTTTTTCAAATGTGCTTCTGCATTTTCCTTAATCTCTACAAGATCTTCAACCAATTCTTCTGCGTCGTCATAACCATCATTGGTTTTTCCAGTTGCACGCAGACGTTTTAAAATAACTGCAAATTTGCGACGATATATTTCTGATTTAATCAGCCATTTTTCATCGTCTTTTAAATACTTATTCTCTGCAGTTTCCACACGATCTATAAATTGTTGTTTGATAGGTACACGTTCACTTGATTGGCTAAACCGTTTCATCAATTCAACAATAGAAGCATCATACTTTTTCAAAATTAACTTTCTTTGCATTTGCAATGTTTCCCATGTGATTTCTGGTGTCACATTCGGATTACCATCACGATCTCCGCCAATCCATGAACCAAAACTAATAAAGTTAGGCACTTGCCATTCTACATCCGAAATTTGTTCTTGTAACTGTGTCTCCAATTCCTGGAAAACATCAGGCAATGTATTGAATAACGTCTGATCAAAATAATAAAGACCATTTTTTACTTCGTCTAGTACTTTTGGTTTCCGGTGACGTAATTCATCCGTATGCCATAGGGCTGTAACTTCATTAAAAAGACTTTCCTTAACATCTGCTTTTTCTCTCTCTGTCTTCATAGGATTGTCCAATTTTTCCAAATGTGCAGATATTCTTTTTTGGATTTCCAAAACAGTACGCTTCGTTGCCTCTGTTGGGTGTGCTGTCATGATTAGTTCAATGGATAAATCATTAAGTACTTCTTGAATGTTATCATTTGAAAGATTATAATCCTTTACCTGAGCAACCGCCTTTTCAACAGAGAAAGGTTGACTTTTTCCTTCCTCTAGTAAATATTGGCGTCTACGTCTTATTCGGTGATTTTGCTCTGCGATATTAATTAAATGGAAATAAATGGAGAATGCGCGGATAACTTGCTGACGCATGGGTGATTCTAGGTTACTGATCTTACTTTTTAATTCACGATACGTATCTTCATTGTATTCTTTACGGATACTCTTTGTCATTTCACGAATTGCTTCAACCTGATCAAACAGTCCCGTACCGCCATGAAGTACTAAAATTTCTCCTAATATATTTCCAAGCATTTTAACATCATTGCGTAATGAAGCATTGTTATCTTTTGTTACTATCATTCAGTTTCCTCCTTATCCTCTTTTCATATTATCATAATAACAGCTATAGTAAAAAAATAATAAACCTCAGATGAAGAAGTGCCCACCTCTATTCCAATGTTTCACAAGGGATGATAAGGCTCTTCTTATCATTAAAATTTATATAAAAAGGCAGCAACAGATTGGTAAATGGAAGGGGTACTACCAAAAATTGTGAGACCTTTGCTGTATCATTTCATTGTTAAAAATATGACATTATCAACCAGGGTAGGGAATGAAATACTATGAATGGGCTCATAGAAAATTGTATGATAACGCCCCTGGTAGGAGTCGAACCTACGCACCCAGCTTAGGAGGCTGGTGCTCTATCCACTGAGCTACAGGGGCCTTTTGAGGGAACAAATTCTATTATACAAAATCAATTGCCATTTGAAAAGTTACTTTTTCCCGAGTTCCGCAGCTCTATCCGCTGCACTTTTTACACAAGATCTAATCGCTGTTTGGAAATCAAAAGCTGCCAATGTATTGAGTCCAGCCTCTGTTGTGCCATTCGGACTTGTTACATTTTCGCGTAAATCTCTTGCTGTTTCATCAGACTGTGCGAGCATCTGCCCTGCACCGATAACCGTTTGATTGATAAGTGCTTGTGCAATATCTGATTCTAATCCCAAGGCAACTGCTTCAGCCGCCATGGCTTCAACTAAATAATAAATATACGCTGGGCCACTGCCAGAAATACCCGTAACAATATCTATGTTTTTTTCAACCACTTCAACAGTAATCCCAATTGTATTAAATAATTTTTTAGCCATATCAATATGTTGATTCGTCGCATATGTCCCTTTAGCAATCGCTGTTGCAGAGTAACCAATGGTTGCTGACGTATTGGGCATAGCCCGAATAACTGGAATCTCCAAGCCAATTTCTTTTTGAATGGTATCTGTTGACACACCGGCTGCAACAGAAATAATAAGTTGATTTGGACGTAATTCAGACTTGATTGACTGAATCGCAACTGGTATATCTTTAGGCTTTACTGATAAAATAACCACATCTACTTCATTTAACGCACTTTTTTTATTTTGAATATATGTAATCCCATATGTTTCCCGCAATAATTTTAAACGTGCTTCATCGCTTTTATTCATAACCAAAATGTGCTCAGACGGTATAAACGCTTGTTTAACCATACCAGCAATAATCGCTTCTGACATCGACCCTGCACCTATCATTGCAACTGTTTGAACCATTGTGACGTACCCCCTTTACATATCCCCTCACCACTGATTGGTAAAAACGGAGAATAGCATTCAATTAATATGAACAATGGTTATAGTTTAACATGTACCACATATCACGCCAATATAAGTTAAAAATGATTATAAAAAAACACCATTACACAATCGTAATGATGATTCGTTATTCTCCAATTTTATACACTTAAATGGAGGAGGAAGAGGGATTCGAACCCCCGCGGGCTTTGACACCCCTTTCGGTTTTCAAGACCGACCCCTTCAACCGGACTTGGGTATTCCTCCATGTCCAACGTTTAATAATATACAATATTTTTTTGTAGTTGTCAACGATTTATGCATTTTTGTTTTAGTCTTTTGAAATCAGTACACATTTTATGTAATCATCTAAAAAATAAACATGATCATAACGAACAACCCCATAGACCAAGCATATGTCTGATGAATCACATGATTTCTATTATCACTCAGCATATATACAAGTGACATTACGAAAAAATAATACAATATGATGACATAAATAAAAATAACGTATATGATCCATTTGCCCTGGTCAATCCAGTTCATTAGAGGACCCATCGTTACGAGCATAATAAATCCGATTAAAGATAACACACTTACAATTGTAATAATAATAGGCATCTTTCGCCATCGTTTATGATCTAAAAATGCCGGATGTTTCTGTTGCTGTAATAACATCATCGTATATATCCATGTTATAACTAGAAAAAATAAAATACCAAATGGCATTGAATAATTGCCTGGTTGGATACCGCCCTGATCAAACCATTTGTATAATATAAACAAACAGAAAAAAAGTACGAAAAAAGTGATGACTTGATATAAAGACCATTTTGTATCGTGTTTCATTTAGTATCCCTCCCCTTTAACATTAACACAGTAAAGGGAAAATGATGAGGTTTTATATTAAAAACCCTCTATATACAATCAGAGGATTTTTCTAACAATCGATTCATTTTTAAACGATCCCATGTTCATTATTCTTTCAATCGTAAGAGTAACATGATGTATAACATATGCTCTTAATGTATGATTAATAAAAATAAGGCTATGTTTCATAACCGCGCCTTCTAAATAACAACCATCTTATCGCCCCACCTAAACCTAGTCCAAATGGTGTAAAAAAGATGAACAGCCACATGGGACCAAGCAAATATCCAAAAACAGTGAATATCGGAGAGAAAATTAAGCCTATTGTGACTAAATAGGCTGAAAAGACAAATGGTAAATATGCAAAAGGTGTGCTTCCCCCTCCCGCATCTTTATAGGCATCCCAGATAGCGAAGAAATATAAACAGGGATAAAACATAAGCCATAAATAATCCGCTTGATGAATGGCTTCTTCAATTTCTCCATGAAAACTTAATAAAATAACCTGATTAACCTTTCCCAGTACATTCACTATGAATTCTAAACTCACTAAAAGTATCCCTTTCACATATTTACGATTTAATAATTGACCAAATCCAGGTAAAGCAATACTCCATAGCAGTACTTCTAATTCTCTACTTTTTTTATTTATCTTCTCCATTTTTCTACATAACCTATTTGGCTAAATCTTTTCGATTAGCCGCCATTGGTGGTTGCTCCATCCACCCATTGTCAATTAAAATCTCTGCTCCGTCATTTGAATATTTTGTAAGTTCTGCTATGAGTCGTGCATAATGAACACCTAGATCTCTTCGTGGACTTGTAGAAACAGAAATACCATATTGTCCAATCCCCGAAGCAATTAAAGTTGTAACAAGTGTCATCATTAATTTATCGGAGAACGGCGATTCAGTAGAATTTGTGACTTGTGGTGTCAATAATAAAGCGCCATCTGATAAATAATCCTCATGTAAAATAGATGCAAAAACGTTGAGATGTTTTCCTGATATTTCTCTACCTCTTGAAAAATAACTCCTGACTTCTTTCGATTTTGCTACTTGACTAAATCCAGTAATAACTGCTTGTCCTAAAGCATTGCGTTCAGCATTAAAAACAATGCTCGCTATTTCCGTTCCAAGCAATGGACGACGGTCCGCAAACCAGCCTGCTAAAAAGGTTTGCTTCTCTACGAAATCAATTTGGTTTGGCGTCGGTATATAGGGTGCACGGATATAAATTCCTTTTTCTTTTTGTAGTTCTTTCGTTTCTATGTGTAGATGCTGTGCATTTTTCAAAGATTCGGAGAAGTATTGCATAACATCCAATCGGCTCGCACCCATCAATGACACACCAGTAGCTGGGATTTTCAATTTAGTCAAATTAAAAATATATGCCAGATAAAGTTGATCAGAAAATAACCGCGATGCATCTAAATTTACATCCTCTTCTGTGAATCCTTGTGGAACGGGATAGTTTTCTTTATTAAATATATTCGTAATTTTCGTTTTTTCACTTTCTACTAATGACAATGTCTTTTCAAGTACTTCTTGGATTTGTTTATCGTCAATGTGTTGCAAGAAAAAGCGAATACCACATATAGCTATGGTTACTTCTTGATAGGCTGTCCAAAGACTTGATATTTCCGATGAAGTTAATGAAATGTGCTTATCTTGATTGGTTTCCATAAGTGTTTTTCTCCCTTCTATTAATGGTTTTATTCATAACTAATCAATATAGCGTAGTGTACCTTAAGTTTAATTTATTTATACAACAACAATGACAATTATCTATTTATCAATTTTCAATGCATAAAATTAACCACAGATGGGCAAAAAATAAAGGAGCAAAACGACTGAAAATGTGAGGTGAATAATTTGTCATTAATCTCATTGTTTAACCGAATAAAGAAGGAAAAAATGAAAAATCATCAAGAAGATAATGAAGAGAAACGCCTCTCATTAAAAATATCGAAAAAATTAGATGTCAATTTAGATAACCTTAAAAATCTGCTACAAGATCCAAACGATCTCGTTATTAGAGAATTTACCGTTCGGGGAACGAACCATCAAGCAGCAATTGTTTACATGGATGGTTTGGTTGATAGTCGACTCGTACATAACGATATTCTAAAAACAATGCTCGTAAAACAAGACACATTACCCGAAGAGTCCGAAGCGTTATTTAATGTGTTATATGAACAAGTTATTTCAGCTACAGATATAGATGTGGGATATGCTTTGGCTGATGTTTCAAATGCAATGCTATATGGAAAAACCATTTTTTATTTAGATGGTATTGATCATGTATTACTTATGGATACGGCGAAATGGGAATCTCGTGCTGTTGAAGAACCATCTACAGAAACGGTTGTTCGTGGCCCAAAAGAAGGGTTTATTGAGAATATCCAGACGAATACAATGCTCTTACGACGCTATATTCGTGATCCAAACTTACGCTTTAAAAGCTTTAAAATTGGACGTCGTTCTAAGTCAATGCTTTCCTTAGCCTACATTGATGACATTATTCATCCAGACCTCGTTAAAGAAGTCACCCGAAGACTAGAAACAATTGATATGGATGCTGCTCTTGAATCAGGCTATATTGAACAATGGATTGAAGATAGTTCTCTGTCTCCTTTTCCACAAACGCTCAATTCGGAGAGACCTGATAAAGCAGCCAAAGCGCTATTAAGGGGAAAATTTATCATTTTATTAGATGGCACACCTTTTGTTCTCATTGCACCCGTAACAGTCGGATACTTAATGGATGCACCGGAAGATTATTATGAGCGTTGGATGATTGGCACTTTGCTACGCGTATTACGGTATTTGGCTTCCTTTTTGGCTATCTTTTTACCCGGAATATATATCGCCTTGGTGTCATACCATCAGGGCATGATACCAACAGATTTAGCGTTCTCAATAGCAGGAACGCGAGAGACCGTTCCATTTAATGCATTTATTGAGGCAATGGCGATGGGAGCAACAATGGAGTTATTACGTGAGGCTGGTGCTCGGTTACCAACAATGGTTGGACAGACGATTGGTATTGTTGGGGGATTAGTTATTGGTGAAGCTGCTGTACAAGCAGGTATTGTTAGTCCAATCATGGTTATTGTGATCGCACTTACCGCCATTGCCTCATTTGCAGTTCCATCGTACAGTGTCGTAATCTCTTTTCGAATCATCCGTTTTGGCCTGATGATCATGGCTGCTTTTTTGGGTCTTTTCGGACTCATACTTGGTTACGTTATGATTAATATTCACATTGTACATCTTAAAAGTTTTGGTGTACCATATACCGCGCCTTTTACGCCAACTTTCTGGCAAGATTGGAAGGATCTGATTTTACGCGTTCCTATTCCACTATTAACAAAGCGCCCGCAACATTTGCAACCTTTGGATGATACATCCGTAGATAGGAGAGATTAAGAAAATGGAAGAGTTTGAATACGCGGATGAAAAAATAAATGATGGAGAAATAATGATTGCCGTCGCTTCTATGGTCATTGGTGTGGGTGTATTATCACTACCTAAAGAGTTAGCCACTGCAACAAAATTCGCCGATGGATGGGTTGTCATTCTTATCGGTGGCGTAATAACTATTTTTTTTACATGGTTGGCAGCTCGGTTAGCAATAAATTTCCCACACCAATCTTTTTTGAGCTATACGACGCTCATTACAACAAAACCAATAGCAGTCATACTGACATTCATTTTTTCACTATTCTATCTCTGTATAGCAGCCTTCCAAATCCGTAAAATTGCGGATATATCAAAACAATATCTTTTTGAACAAACACCCATGGAGATCGTTGCTCTTGCCTTTTTTCTAGTCGTTATCTATGCCGTTTCAGGTCCGTCAGTCGGATTATTGCGTTTAAATATGATGTTTTTGCCCATTATTATATTTATTTCTCTCATTATCATCGCCTTTAATTTGACTTGGTTTAGTGTAGACAACTTATTACCAGTGTTTGAAACACCGTTAAACGGCTATGCTAAAGGTATCCATGCTAGCTTGTTGTCTTATGGTGGGTTTAGTATTGTATTGTTCTATATTTCACTTGTAAGGAAACCGAAGAAAACAGCTAAGAAAGCGACAATAGGCATTATTATTCCTATTGTGTTATATTTGCTCATTTTTATATCTGTTATGAGTGTCTTTGGCCACTCTGTTACAAAGAATCTACTCTATCCTACGGTTGAATTAGCTAAAACAGTCGATATTCCGGGTGGTCTTTTGGAACGATTCGAATCGGTGTTTTTTGTTATTTGGATCATGGCTATTTTCAATACAACCGCAATGGCATTTGATATTGCTCTCATTACTATGAATGCTATTTTTAAAAAAATGCATAAAATAAAATTGATTTTCATTTTGGCACCGATTATATATTTTATAAGCATGTTCCCAAGAGACATCATGGAAGTAAACACGTTTGGAACTTATCTGAGTAGCACCAGCTATATATATGTTGTCTCTGTCATCATCCTATTATTTATCATAGCA
>Ga0209487_1003779_pt1 | contig 11789 bp, 11 predicted proteins | sample Poulit2012_FD_187524 | JGI IMG/M metagenome (GOLD analysis project Ga0209487, IMG submission 187524) | Agricultural soil microbial communities from Georgia to study Nitrogen management - Poultry litter 2012 (SPAdes) (version 2) | ecosystem: Environmental > Terrestrial > Soil > Agricultural land... | reverse complement strand
GGGCTAGCTCTTTATTTAGACGTCGCTACCAACACTGTTTACAATTGGTCGAAAGGGGATAACGAGGATTTTTTGCGCATTTTTACGCGCGTAGAGCAGATACAGCACCAAGGGTTGGTGAATGGGGGATTATCCGGCGACTTTAATCCTGCTATTACAAAGATGATGTTAACCAAGCACGGCTACAGCGACCGTCAAGACATCGCGCACACCAGCCCTGACCGAAGCATGTCTCCAACTCGCATTGAGTTAATAGCATTTGATGACGACGAGCACAGCACGCATTGAGTTACCAAAAAAGCTGATACCTGTATTCAAAGGCGAAGCAGACGTTCGTTGGGCGTGTGGCGGTCGTGGCAGTGCAAAGACACGCAGCTTTGCTCTCATGGCAGCAGTAGAAGGGTATCGTTTCGGGATGGCCGGAATCAAAGGCCTTATACTTTGCGCACGTCAATACATGAACAGCCTGGAAGACTCAAGCCTAGAGGAATTAAAGAGGGCTATAGAGTCCGTACCATGGCTTAAAGATTATTACGAAATAGGCGAGAAGTATATTAAGTCTCGTGATGGCAATATATCTTTCACATTTGCTGGGCTAGACAGAAATATAGCAAGCATTAAATCAAAAGGTAGAATACTGCTTTGCTGGATTGATGAGGCGGAGCCAGTAACGGACCAGGCTTTTGATATTCTAGTGCCAACTTTGCGTGAGGAGGGCGAAGGTTGGAACGCTGAGTTGTGGTTAAGTTGGAACCCAGCTAGAAAGGCCGCTGCAGTTGAGCGTAGATACAGGTTTTCTAACGATCCTAGAATTAAGGGTACGGTCATAAACTGGCGTGATAACCCGAAATTTCCAGACCTTCTAAATAGGGCCAGGCTAAGAGATAAAGAGCAGCGCCCTGACGAGTACGATCACATCTGGGAAGGCGCTTACGGAACGGTAGCAGGTGCAATTTTAGGTAAACATATTGCCAAGGCGCGCGCTGATGGCAGAATAGGATCAGTAGAATACGATCCTAACGGCGCGCCAATAGTCATATCGTCTGATATAGGGTTCAGAGATACAGCAAGTTGGTGGTTTTGGCAGCCGGTTGTGGGCGGTTTTAGTTTGTTAAAGTATGACGGCGATTCCGGCTTAGATGCAGATGATTGGGCTGATAGGGTAAAGGAAAACTTAGCAGGCATGAAGCTAGATACGGTTTATCTGCCACATGACGCAAGAGCCAAAACATTTCAGTCTAAACGTTCGTCGCTAGAGCGGTTTATACAGGCTTTTGGTGTTAAGCACGTTCGTATCGTTCCACAAAGCAAGAAGCTGGACCAGATAAACGCTGCAAGAGCAATTTTGCCGAAATGCCAGTTCGACCTTGCTGGTTGTGAGCATGGCATAGACGGTTTAGAGGGTTGGCGGTTTGAGTGGAACTCTGATAACCAGGCTTTTAGCAAAAACCCTTTACATGATCACTGCAGCCACCCAGCTGACGCTTTTTGTTATGGCGCTCAAATTCTAAACGAATATAAGCCCAAGCCATTGCCAGAGGATGCTAAGTATGCTATACAAGGTACAAAGAAAGGCAGGATAATAACCGCACCACTAGATACGCTTTGGGATGACACTCCAACTCAATCACGATTTTAACCCACGTTATAGGTGCTAGATATAAGATAGGCTTGACATGGACTAAAAGACAAGTAAGATGTTACTATAACGGTAGTAAAGTAGGCGAGTATGCCATAATAGCAGATTTTAACCTTACTCGACTTATCTTTAGCTCCGCTGTTACGTCAGGCAACGATTCAACCAACAGGCTGTACGAAATGACAGTTGCAGATAGAGCGATGACTACATGATGGCGAACACGACACTATGAACGATGAAATAGAAATAACAGACAGCCAAGCAGCTGCTAAGAAGTGGGTTGATGCAATAAGTCAGAGACAATCAGACGCTGACGAAAAGAATTGGACTCAACGATCTAAAAAGATAATAAAATGGTATCGTGACGAGCGTGAGGCGAGCGAAAACAAAAAAGCTAGGTTTAATATATTGTGGTCCAACATTGAGACCATTTTGCCAGCGACTTACTCGAGAACGCCAAAAGCCACTGTGTCTAGGCGAAACAAAGACAACAATCCGATCACAAGGACAGCCAGCCAAATATTAGAGCGCTCGTTGCAGTACGAGTTGGATTATTACCCAGACTTTGACGAAACTATGCGCCAAGTTGTGTTAGACCGGCTGTTATCCGGACGAGGCACAGCTTGGGTTAGGTTTGAGACGTACGAAGTATCGCGCCCCCTGGATGACACCGCTCCACAGACAGAAGCCGATTTAGGGGCGTTAGAAGCCGAGATGACCCCTGCAACGCCTGATGTGCTAGAGCGTGCAGTTGTGGATTACGTGTATTGGGAAGACTTCCTGCATGGCAATGGTAGAAATTGGTCCGATGTCGAGTGGGTTGCTAGACGAGTATATTTAAGCAAGGCAGACGGCATCAATCGGTTTGGTGAGGAATTCGCAGACGTCCCTATGGTCAATCGTCCGGTTGGTGTTGATGATGACGCTGACAAGAATGTAGACTCAAGGCGTGCCGAGGTTTGGGAGATTTGGGATAAGGGAACAAGGACGGTTTACTGGGTGTCTAAAGGGTATCCTGATTTGCTTGATGTTAAGCCTGACCCGTACGGGCTGGAAGGTTTTTTCCCATGTCCTAAACCTTTGTATGCCACGCAAACTACAGACAGGCTCACACCAATACCAGATTTTATTCTGTACCAAGATCAGGCAGTAGAGTTGGACTCCATCACCAATAGAATATCTGGGCTATTGGAAGCTTTAAAATTAAACGGGGCTTACGATGCGTCCAGTCCAGAGATTGCAAGAATATTGCAATCGCCTGAAAATACCCTGGTTCCAGTTGAGAATTGGGCGGCTTTGAGCGAAAAGGGTGGCATTGACGGGGCTATATCATGGGTTCCTATACGTGAAGTTGCTCAAGCTCTGCAGCAGTGTTACCTAGCTCGCGAACAGACCAAACAGGTAATATACGAAATAACAGGGCTGTCTGATATTATCAGGGGTGCTACTAAAGCCAGTGAAACTGCAACAGCGCAAAATATAAAACGTCAGTTTGGGTCTTTGAGACTTGAGCCACGTCAGCATCAGATCGCAGTATTTGCAACCGAGCTGCTAAAAATAAAAGCAGAAATGATGATGGACTTATACAGCCCGCAAACATTAGTAGCAATGAGTGGTGTTGACCAAACGCTTGACGCGCAGTTCATCGAGCCAGCTATCATGCTCATGAAGCAAGAGCCGTTAAGGTCGTACCAAATTGAAATAGCTGCAGACTCTCTAGTGGCTATTGACGAGGAGCAAGAAAAAGAGAGCACTATAGAATTCCTGCAGGCGGCCGGCGGATTTATAGGGCAGATGGTTGAAGCGACCGCAGCAGAGCCAGACTTAGCACCGCTGGCTATGGAAATGCTAATGATGGGCGTGCGAGCATTCAAGGCAGGCCGCTCAATAGAAAATGCGTTTGAGCAGTTCAAGCAGCAGGTTGAGAGCCGTCAGCAAGAGCCGCCTCAAGAGGACAATAGCGATCAGATGGAAGTGGCCAAGATGCAGGCAGACGCTCAAGCCGAGCAGATGCAGGCTCAAGTTAAGCTTCAAATAGAGCGCGAGAAGATGCAAATGCAGGCGCAGTTAGAGCAGCAAAGAGCGCAAATGCAACAGCAGGTTGATATGGCTAGAGCACAGGCAGACGCGCAAGCTAAGGCGCAAATGGAGCAGCAAAAAGTAATGTTTGAACGCTGGAAAACAGAGCTACAAGAAGCTACCAAAATACAGATCGCTCAAATACAGGCAGCAGCTAAGGGTGTATTACAAATCAATGAAGCTACGCAAGCAGCAACAGACGAAATCGCAAGAGAGATTAAGCCATGAGCAGGAAGTCTTGGGTTCAATGTAGAAAGACGGGCAAATTCATTCCCAAAGAAGAATACTACAGCAACAATGATGCCCATTACGTAATGACTGATCTAAAGCCTTACAAGTCAATGATAACTGGCGAAATCATACAAGGAAGGGCGCAGCATAGAGCGCATTTGCGCCAGCATGGATGCATTGAAGTGGGTAATGAAAAAATAACCCCAAACGCGCCCAAAGCTCCTAGCAAAAACGATTATAAGCGAATGGTGGCAGAGGTTATGTCATCTAAAGGTTATTAACAATGCAAGAGGAAATCCCTATGCAAGAAAACGAAGTTGTAAACGAAGTGGACGATCTGGCTGAAACTTTGGGTGCAGAGATGGACAAATTCGACCAAGAGCCGAAAGAAGCTGAGGCAGCAGAAGCAGCAGAGCCAGATATAGAGGCACAAGCTGAGACAGTCGAAACAGAGCCAGCCGCCCAGAATGAAACAAATGTTGAAATTCAGCCTGAAACTGTTTCGCCAGAGGATTCGGCGCCGTCAAGCTGGACCAAAACAGCATCAGGCAAATGGTCAGACTTGCCAGCAGAGGTAAGAGCTGAAATACATAAGCGAGAATCTGACTACCATAAAGGAATCGAGCAATACAAACAGTCAGCTGTAGAAGCTCAAGGCATAACGGACGTTTTGCGTCAGAACCAGGATTTAATACAGGCCTCAGGCGTTGCTCCAGAGCAGGCAATAGCTCATTTAATGCAGGCGCACAGAGTTCTTACTTATGGCACGCAAGAACAAAAGCGAAACGCTTTAGCTGTTATTGCTCGCGACAGTGGCATAGATTTAACTGATTTGCAGCCAGCCCCACCGCTAGACCCGCAGGTTAGGCAACTAATGGAGCAAAACAGGCAGCTTCAACAGTTTCAGCAACAAACGTTACAATATCAGAATAATGCAGTACAATCAGAAATAGAAGCGTTTGCTAATGATCCAGCAAACGTTCATTTTGATACGGTTCGAGAGGATATGGGCAACTTGCTGCAATCCGGCATGGCTCAAACACTCGCAGAAGCGTACGAAAAGGCAGTATGGGCGCGACCTGACTTGAGGCAATCCCTCATCGAAGACGAGCGCACCAAAGCCGAAAAACGGGCAGCAGAACAAGCTCAGCGACAGCGTGCGAAATCCGCCGCAGTTGGCGTAAGAGGTTCAAGCCCAAATTCGACAGGTGCAATGTCCGGAAATGCTAGCTTAGAGGACACAGTAGCTATGGCAATTGACGGGCTTCTTTGATTAAGGAATTGGAAAAATGGCATTTGCTAACTCACAGGTAAGCGATCTGCTTGCCACAACTATAGCGCACCGCTCGCGTAAATTAGCAGACAACTTGGAGCATAACAACGCTCTGCTTGCTAAACTTCGTCAGCGTGGTAATGTTCGTCCATTCTCGGGCGGAACTCATATCATGGAAGAGATCATGTATGATGATGGTGATGACTCCACCGGATCATACAGCGGCTATGATGTGATTGACATCACCCCTGACAGCCCTATTAGCGCTGCGGAATTTGATGTTAAGCAGTACGCACGTGCAGTAACTATATCCGGCATGGAAATAATCCAGAACTCCGGCCGTGAGCAAATGATAGATCTGCTTGCAGGTCGCGTTCAAGTAGCAGAGGCGCGTCTACGCAACAGCATATCAGCAGGTATATACTCCGACGGAACTGGCAACAACGGTAAGGAAATAACCGGTCTTGATGCGGCTCTAAAGTCTACAGCCACAGGAACTTATGGTGGTATAGATCGTTCAACGTGGGCATTCTGGAATAACCAGTATGAAAACAACGGCGGAACTGCTATCGACGCTACTAACATCCTGAACGCAATGAACCGTTTAGCGCTAGCTTGCGCCCGTGGTACTGACCGTGTAGACCTGATAGTGGCTGATAACGTTATGTTTGATCTTTATCAAAACGCACTACAGGCCATACAGCGTGTAACTAATGATACAGGTTCTGGCATGGCAGGTGCTGGCTTTACATCGCTCAAATATCACGGCGCAGGCGCAAATGCAGACGTTATATTTGATGGGGGCATAGGTGGTAATATGCCAGCTAAGACGATGTATTTCTTGAACACTAATTACCTGCACTTCCGACCACACCGACAGCGTAACTTCGTACCCCTTGGTAACGACCGCCAGTCTGTAAACCAAGACGCAGTTGTACGCTTGATTGGTTGGGCTGGTAACCTAACGTGCTCAGGCCTGCAGTTCCAAGGCTTGCTTGAAGATACTAATTAATAGGGGGCAGATATGGCTGAACGAGTAACTACAGTAACACCTATCATAGGTGTGGATATAGAGGGAACGGTAGATGCAGGTGATATGAACCGTTCTGGTCATCGTAACAATACCGTTGTATGGGCAACTGATGGTGAAGCGTATAAGTTTAACGGCACCACAGGCCAGTGGGATGCAGTAGAGTTCGGCGGCGGTTAATGTATAGGGGCTTCGGCCCCTATTTATCCTAAGTAACAGGCAATCCCTGACAAGAGGAAAAGTATGTTTAACAAAGAAAACAATCTATTGGTTAGGTTTTATCCGGAAGCTGTACAAAATAAGGTTGCAAGCGACGAGGCTGGAAGGCCAATTTTTGAGGATAAAGACTTTATTCATATAGTTGTGCCAGGCGACCCTAGTAACACTATTCAGAGACCAATAAGAGCGGCTGACAAAAGCAGGTTTCCTAACACTTGGAATGCTTATGCAGCAGGTAAAGAAGCTTCTGAAACAGGAACGCCTGTCGAGCATTGGCATTTGCTTACAAAAGCTCAAGCAATGGAGCTAAAGGCTGTCAATATCAACACTGTAGAATCTTTAGTGGAAGTATCAGATGCTAACCTACAAAGACTTGGGCCAGGATATAAGAAGCTACAAGCGAAAGCGCGCGACTACTTAGCGTCTGCAGATGTAGATGCCAAAGCAACGGCATGGGCTCGCGAAAAGGAAAAACTAGAGGAGAGAATACGGGTTTTAGAGGATATGTTGGAGCATAAAAAGAAGGCTCCAAAAACAACCAAGGCTGCTTAGCGGCCTTTATTTTATAGGTCGGCCATAGATGAACTTAATAGAACTAATTAGGACAACAGCGTACAGGCTAGGTTTACCACCACCAAATGGGGTGATTGGCAGCAATGACAGAATGATAAACCAGATGCACGCTTTATTAACTCAACTTGGATGCGACCTAATAACTCAATACGATTGGCGCAGGTTATACAGGGAGCATCTTGTAACGACCAGCGCCGTTGTTGTTTCTGCCACAATGACAAAGGGCAGCAAAACATTAACCATGTCTGATGCTTCATCCTTCGATGATAAATGGATGGCTTCAGGCAGAGGTATGCCGCCATTTAACGTTGTCCAAGAACGGACAGGCAACACCACTATTAGAATGCGTGAGCCTTCCACAGAGACAGGCACGTTTGACCTTACATTTAGCCAATATGCGTATCCTCTGCCTAGTGATTGGCATAGGCAAGTGCCACAAACAGAATGGAGGAAAAATGGACAGGGCAATATTAAAGGGCCTAAAACCCCACAAGAATGGCAGAGGTACAAGGCAGGAAGTGTTTATCCTGGCTCGCTTGAAATGTTTCGGCTAATTGGAAACAGTATTCATATATTGCCACCACCACCCAATGGCATTACTTTCTCATTTGAGTATATAAGTAAAAACTGGGTTGTTAGCGATGGTGGCAATGCTAGCAGGCCAGAGCCAACGTCTGATAATGACACGTTTATATTTAGCGACTCTTTATTGATGACTGGCTTAGTTGCTCGCTGGTTTGATGTGCACGGCCTTGATTCCACTGTTGAGAAGGCGGAGTTTGCATCTTTGCTTGGTATAGCTAAGGCGCAAGACAAGTCAGCGCCGCTTCTGAGCATAACTAAAGGTGGAGCGCCAGCATACATTAATAGTGAATCAGTGCCTGAGGGTAATTGGAGCGTATAAATGGCTAGACGTAGAGGTGGTAGAGCACCTGATAGCACGTCGGTTACAGTGCCGGCGCCAGTGGGTGGACTAAACGACCGCGACCCAATAATAAACATGCCGGCTACTGACGCCTTAATACTTGATAATTGGTGGCCAGAGCCTGGCAGGGTAACAATAAGAAAAGGCAGTTTAATGCACGTCTCTGATCTTCTTGGTCCAGTAGAGACGCTTGTTTCATATTGGCCGGAAGATGGAGATGCCCGCATATTAGCAGCGTCAGATGGGGCTATATATGATGTGACTTACAATCAAACGGAAAGCGTAGATATGTTTTCCAAGGTTGATGAGGGTGATTATTTTGCGTTTGATGACGATGATCCAATTATGTTTGGCTCGTTTGATGCTTCAGCGCTTATATCAGGATTGTCTAACAGCAGATTTCAGGTAGCAGAGACAACGACCGCAGGCGGCTCTTTCCAACTATGGATGAACGGGCAAGATCATGCGCTTCTTTTTGATGGCGACAGCTTTACTGAAATTGATGATCAATCAACGCCAGCAATTACAGGGGTTGATACGTCAGACTTGATAGATGGAACTGTATTTAAAAACAGGTTATACCTAGTAGAAAAGAACAGCATGAGCCTATGGTATTTGCCAGTAAGCAGCATATCGGGTGAAGCTAAAGACATTCCTATGGGGGGTATATTTAGACGTGGCGGCCATATAGTTACAGTGCAGCCTTGGACGATAGACGCAGGGGAAGGCGCAGATGATATGCTAGTCGTTTTGTCTAGCAACGGCGAAGCAGCTGTTTTCGCTGGGTTTGACCCAGAGGATGCAAGTTCGTGGCGACTGGTTGGTGTGTTTTATATAGGCCGTCCAGTAGGCCAAAGGCCGTGCATTAAGTTTGGCGGCGATTTGCTGATTATATGTGAAGATGGCGTGTTTCCATTGTCGGGGGCGTTGCAGAGCGCTTCGGTTGATGGAAGGGTTGCTATAACAGATAAAATACAAAACACGATCAGGCAGTCAGTAAGAAGCTATGGCAATGAGTTTGGTTGGCAGTTGTGTGCATCACCCGTTAACTCAGCTTTGATATTAAATGTTCCTGACAATCAGGGCAATATTGTTCAGTATTTGCAAAACACTCTCACAGGCGCATGGACCAAGTTCACAGGCTGGAACGCGCTCTGCTGGGTAGATACTCCTATGGGTCTGTTTTTTGGAGCGCAAAACGGATCAATATACAAAGCATGGGAGTCTAACACCGATTCAGGCAAATATATAAAAGCAGATGGATGTCAGGCTTTTTCAGCTTATGGATCGGCCTCTACAGAAAAATACTTTAATTTATTCAAGCCTTATATAGAATCTACCGGATCACCTTCTATTACTTATGCTTTTTGTGGTGATTTCGTAGTTATAAAACCAGACGGAGAGTTGAGTTACACGCCGTCAGACGGAATGGTTTGGAATAATATGGTTTGGGGATCTATGGTTTGGGGTGGCAGCACTAGGCAGATATACGACTGGCGCACCATAGGTCTAATAGCAAAGACAGGAGCGCCGAGAATTGAGGTGCAAAACAACGGCTCAAGCGTAAGCTGGGCTGCTACAGACGTTATGTATTCTAGGGGCTGGCATTTATGATATTTTTTGATGCTGATATTATTGGTCCATGGGTGGCTGAAAGGGTAGGCATTAAAAGGTATATTCCTGGCACTGCTTCGGCAATTGGTCGAATAAAAGATGGCCGTATAGTGGCAGGAGTTCTATATCAAGACTATAATGGGGCTAATGTGTCGGCGCACATAGCTGGCGAAGGCCAAAACTGGTTAAACAAAAAGTTTCTAAGCATTATATTTGATTACCCTTTTAATCAGCTTAAAGTCAACCGAATAACCGGCTATGTGGTATCAACTAACAAGGCCGCACAGAACCTAGACGAGAAGCTAGGGTTTAAGCGCGAAGCAATCCTTCGAGACGCACACCCCGATGGCGATTTAATAATTTACGCTATGCACAAAGATGAATGCAGGTGGCTAAAGGATTTACCGTATGAGCGCTTTAAGTAATTTAGGAATACCAGATCTACCTATGAACGCCTTTAGGCGCATGCCTAATGGAAGGCTTGCAACTTTGGAGGGCGGGGGCAAGGGTAGCGCCCCTGACACCCCTGACTACGAAGCAGCAGCTCGTGCGACTGCTGAAGGCAACTTAGACCTTGCTAAGTACACAACTCAAGCCAATAGAATAAACCAATACACGCCGTTTGGGTCGTTAACCTACACCAACAATAGATCGTTTGACCAAGCTGGATATGACGCTGCTATGGCTGAATATGAGCGCGAGCTGGCGGCTAGGCAAGAAATGGCAAGTAGAACTCCTAGTAAGCAGTATTGGAACGCCTCAGCAGGAGGTGAGGGAGGGCAATATACAAACGCGCTCGACAATGGCCTGACCCCAACATGGCACTCGGGAGCTATGAGCCGTATGTTCGGGATAGATGATTTACAGCGCCCCGATCGAGCTGATTTTTACGGCGATGATAACTGGGAGCAAAGAGTAGAGTTAGCCCCAGAGTTGCAAGCAATATTAGACCAGCAGTGGAGATTGCAGCATGGGCTGTTTGGGGCGCAAGATGCAGCGCTTGGCAGAGTTCAGGATGTCATAGGTAGGGATTTTGATGTGTCTCAATTACCAGCTGGCGGAACGCCTTTAGACCTAGATAGCATACCTCAAGCAGGCGACGTATACGACCCAACACAAAACACCAATCAAGCCACAGAATTGCTGATGGCTAGAATGAATCCAGAGCTTGACAGGCAATACGAGATGTTAAGATCACAGCTTGCCAATCAAGGTATAGCTCAAGGCTCTGAAGCCTACCGGCGCGAAATGGAGCGTTTCGGACAGCAAAGAAACGATGCCGCTAACCAAGCTGCGCTGCACGGTATAGGTCTGGGTATGCAACAGCAAGGCCAGACGTTTGGCCAGCAGACCACTAACAGACAGCTGGCAGCGGCTTTACAGGCTCAGCAGTTTGGGCAGCAGGAAGGTTTGCGTCAAGGCAGGTTTAGTGAGCAAGCGTGGTTGCGTAATCTTCCAATGCAAGAGTTGGCAGCACTATCAGGTGGACAGCAGGTGCAAATGCCGCAATTCCCAGGGTATGCGATGCAGGCACAGACAGGTGGTCCAGATTTGATGGGGGCTGCCAATGCTCAGTATGGCGCTGATCTGGGTGCGTGGAATGCACAGCAGGCGCAGCGACAAGGGCTAATGTCAGGTCTTGGTGGTATAGGGCAAGCGGCCGGAGCTTACTTTGGCGGTCCAGTAGGTGGGCTTATAGGGGGTGCTGCAGGCGGGTTATTGGGCGGGTTATTTGGATAAAGTTATGGCAAACGGAAAATTCATACAGCCAGAATTGGCTCCTGATCTACTGGCTCGTCAATTAAAAGCTCAAAGAAAAGCGGAGGACGCAGCTAGACGTTTAGAACAGGCAGAGCAGCCATTACAAGGTCAAATGGTTTCAGGTCACTACATAGCGCCGCACTGGACGCAGAATTTGGCGCAAGGGCTTAACAGGTTTACCGCCAACAGAGACCTAGATAGGCTGCCTGATGAGCTGGCGGCTATAAATAAAGAGCGTCAAGATCAGATGTTAAGCCAATTTGGCTTTGGCAGTCCATCACCACAAGCGCTGGCTCAAGGTTTAAGTGGTGGTGGTCAGCAGCCAATGCTGTTGCCAGGGTTAACCCCAGAGCAGTCCATGCAAGCATTGCAGATATTAGGTGAAGAGAAATACATGCAAGCTTATGCTAAACAGTTTGAGCCTACGAATGAACAGCGCAATTTG
>Ga0209487_1003778_pt1 | contig 11790 bp, 8 predicted proteins | sample Poulit2012_FD_187524 | JGI IMG/M metagenome (GOLD analysis project Ga0209487, IMG submission 187524) | Agricultural soil microbial communities from Georgia to study Nitrogen management - Poultry litter 2012 (SPAdes) (version 2) | ecosystem: Environmental > Terrestrial > Soil > Agricultural land... | reverse complement strand
CAGCTACCGGAAGACCACTGACCCAGGCTGCCGTCCTCGTGGTCGGCGAACCAGATCACGTCATTGGGTGCGGGAGAAGGACGGTCAGAACCGGGCTGGCCCTGGTCCCCATCGTCGCCACCATCGTTGCGACCGTCATCATCGTCGCCACGACCGGAGTCGTTATCGCCCGGCTCCTCGACGTCGTCGGCGTTGTCCGGGTTGAAGACGTCGAACCAGTACGACAGGCGGTGCTCGCCACCGAAGATCTTGATGATCACGGTAAGGAGGTGACGACCGTTGGGAAGCGTCCTGGTGTTGAAGCTATGCCCGCGGCCGCGCAGTGCGCTCTGCTGGAACTCTTCAGTATCGGCCAGCAGAACTGCGTCGCCAGACTCGGGATCGCCAAGGTAGAAGGCTGCCTCTTCGACTTCATCCTCTTCAGCGATGGACAGGAACACGTCGCCGGACAGGGTCTGGCCTTCAATTGAGCGAGCATCGCTCATGTCCTGCTGCTCGCTTACGAGCACGGTGGCAACCTCAGGCTGGCTCTGCTGACCGCAGGCTGCGAGGATGACCATCAAACCCACGGCGAGCAGCCACAGGGTAGAGCGGAAACGCGGTGACCTCTGAGCGAGGTCCTTTCTGAAACCTGACATTACTTCTCCTCCTCCTCTGGTGACTGAAATCGCCAGAGGCAGGCCGCTGGATGCCAGCAAGCAACCACGTGATCAGCGTTTGTTGACGGAGGAGTGCGGGGACGAAGTATTACGCTGGCCGGTTGCGCCACTGGCTCCGTCTGTCCCAGGCGCCCAAATTAGGGAACAGACTTCACAGCCTCCATGGGAGCCTCTCGGCTTCCCCAAGCCATTAACCCCAAGGCGTCTGAGACATCAGTGAGATCGGTGGCCTTGTGAAATTCCTGGCCACGCTCCGAATAACGTCTGTTTAGCAGGCCCGGGCGCCAGCATCTGGCGAAGAACAACAAATCACCTGACTGGGTAAATGGGAGGGGCATCGTGGAGATGCGCGAAATGGCGGCAGTACTACGCCGACGCTGGGGTGTGATTGCGCTTGTCGCCCTGTGTGCAGTGGGTGCGGCAGGCGCACTGTACTACTACCTGCCTGAGCGGTTCACCGCCGTCGCCCTGCTGCGCCTGGGCACCGTCGTAACCGGCTCCGAAGACTGGCGTGAATTCGATATCGACTACGCCGACCGGCTCATGAACACCTACCTGCAACTGGCCAGAACCGACGCCTTCCAGGAGCAGGTTCTCGATTTCTTCCCTGCACCCGCCGCCGACCCTGTCGGCGTTAGCCTCGAAGTAATACCAAACACGGAACTCCTGGAGATACGGGCCTATTCGCCGGACCCGGTCCATGCAGCGGCATTGGCCAACGGCTTTCCCGCAGTATTAGCGCAACAGGCCGGTGCTGCCGGCCTGGCTACCCAGGGCACCCCGGTCCCGTCGCTGGCTCAGGCCGCCAGTACACCAACCGGCGCCGACCTTCCGCTGTACCTGGTTCTGGGCGGCGCCCTGCTTCTTGGCCTGCTGGTGGGTTCGCTGGCAGCGTTTGCAGCCGAGAACATCGACGGGCGACTCCATCGCGCCCAGGAGTTCGAGAAACTCCTGAAGGTACCGGTACTCGAGAGCGACGGGCAGCGGCGAAGCCGCAATGGTGCGCTCGACTCTGCCATAAAGACACTGGCCATTCAGGTACAAGCCCTGACAGACCTGAACGACGCCACCGTTATCAACGTAGCGGGCAGCATGCCGGCCAGGCAGAGAACCTCCTTCGCCGCCCGACTCGCCTACAGCCTCGCCCACAGCGGCAGAGAAGTGGTTCTGGTAGACGGTGACTTCAACTCGCCCGGGCTGCACACCCTGTTCGGGATCTCCAACGAGACCGGCCTCTCCACGCTTCTTCGCGGCGAGCTCCCGGCCCGGGAGGTTATACGCAAGACCCGGGTACCGCAGCTGCGGCTCGTTACCGCCGGACCTCCTCTCGGCAAGCGAGGGGCCCTGGCCAGCGTTGACACGTTGCGCCTGGTCCTGCAGTCTGTTGCCCGTGAAGCCAGCTACGTAATCGTAGACACCCCATCGGGTGTCACCTGCCCGGATGCTCTCGCAGTCGCTGCCGCCAGCGATCTGAGGATCTTTGTTGCACGGCCCGGCCAGCACACGCGGCAGGAGCTTTCGTCACTGCGCCGAAGGCTCGCCGCGGCTGGAGCTCCGCTTTCGGCCATACTGCTCACTCACCACCTGCACCCCAAGGCCCCCGAGTTTGCAACCAGTCGGACACCCCGGGTCGAAGTTCTGGCCGCCCGCACACCGGGCCGCTCATGAACCCGCCTGTCAGGCGTATTGAATCCCGCACATTTGCCAACAGGGCAAGCCACAGTGCAGGCGGGTTCTATGCGAAGCGGACCCTGGACGTGATCCTGAGCGCCGGAGCGCTCCTGCTTACCTCCCCACTCCTGATCATTTGCGCCCTACTCATCCGACTCGACTCACCGGGTCCGGTCTTCTTCAGGCAGGAGCGGCTGGGTGCACGACCCTACCGGGTTGGTCGGGAACTGCTTTGGCTACCAACCACGTTCAAGGTCCTGAAGCTGCGGACAATGTGGGCGAACGCGACATCCGAGCCCCATCGGCGCGCCATTCGGAGGTACGCCGCAGGACGCCGCGTCAGTAACGATCCTCTGGCTCCATCAAAGCTCAGTGACGATCCCCGCATTACCCGTGTTGGCCACATCCTGCGCCGCACCAGCCTGGATGAACTGCCGCAGCTTCTGAACGTCCTGCTTGGCGAAATGAGCCTCGTGGGACCGCGCCCCATTCCCCTCTACGAGGCACGACAGTACGAGAGGTGGCAGTGGGAGCGACTGCATGCACTACCAGGAATTACCGGCCTGTGGCAGGTGGAGGGTCGCGGCCGCTGCACGTTCGACGAATCCGTGCAACTGGACATCACGTATGTACGGCACCGCTCACTCCTCCTCGACCTGAAACTGCTGTGCCGCACCATTCCAGCCGTGATCTCAATGCGGGGGGCCAAATGAACGCTACGCAATACACCCAGTCAACCGGCAGGAACGCCATTACCAACCTGAAGATCGCTGTCATCGGCTGCGGCTACTGGGGCGTCCACTACACGCGGATCTTCAGCAGCCTGGAGGGCAGCGAGCTTCGCGCCGTGTGCGAGGCCAATGCCACACGCCGAAACGAGCTCGCCCAGCGGTACCCGGGGCTGGATATAGAGTCCGACCTGAATAGGCTTCTGGCCCGGGAGGACGTGGACGCGGTGGTGATTGCCACCGAAGCCAGGAGCCACCATGCGATAGCCCGGCAGGCACTTCTTGCGGGAAAGCACGTTCTCGTCGAGAAACCGCTCGCCCTGGACAGCGGCGACTGTCGGGAGCTTGGTCGGCTGGCCGGTCAGCTTGGCCTTACGCTCATGGTCGGGCACACGTTCATCTTCAATCCTGGAGTCAAACTGCTGCGCACCCTCCTCGAATCAGGTTCAGTGGGAAAACTCCACTACCTTTATGCCCAGAGGAGCAACCTGGGTCCCATCCGCAATGACGTGTCCGCAGTATGGGATCTGGCTCCCCACGACATCAGCATCTTCAACTATCTCCTGGACAGCACACCCTCATGGGTCAGCGCTACCGGCGGAAGCTTCCTGAGAGCGGACCGGGAGGACGTAGCTTTCGTCGCCATGGGCTATCCGGACGGAACGGTAGCTCATATCCACGTTTCCTGGGCCGATCCTGAAAAAACCAGGAAGATCGTCCTTGTCGGCAGCGAAGGTCGTGCTGCCTTCAACGATACTGCGACGACCAACACGGTGGAGGTCGTAAGGACAGGTGTAACCGCACGCCCAGACGAATCATCCCGTCAGAACGGCTCACTGACCTTCGGTACGGGCGCAGTCGAGTATCCGGAACCGGATAAGGGCGAACCGCTCCTGCTGCAGAGCATGCACTTCCTCGACTGCATCAGGGAAGGCGCCCGCCCGCTGACCTCTGCCGAAGCAGGCACGGCAGTTGTGCTCACGCTTGAGGCGATAGGCCGCTCGCTGCGCGCCGGCGGCGAGAAGGTACCCGTTGCCGACCCTGGGGTCGATATCTCCATCCACCAGGAGCCGGTGTCCGCACATATCCCCCTCGTCGACCTGGGCGCACAGCACCGAAGCCTGGCGAATGAGATAGAAGGAGCCATGGCCGCGGTCATTAAACGCGGTGACTACATCCTTGGCGAAGATGTCCAACTGTTCGAAGAGGAATTTGCTGCCTACTGCGGTGTACGACACGCCGTTGGGGTGGATTCCGGTACTTCCGCAATCGACCTCTCCCTGCGGGCACTGGGGATTGGTCCGGGTGACGAGGTGATCGTCCCGGCCAACACCTTCATCGCATCCGTACTGCCCATAACCGAGCTAGGCGCCACGCCTGTCCTGGTCGACGTCGACCCGACCACCCTGAATCTCACGAGGGCCACGGTCGAACGCCACATCACAGATCGCACCCGTGCGGTGCTCCCCGTGCACCTGTACGGCAACCCAGCCCCGATGCTGGAGTTACGGAGCCTTTGCGACAGGCACGGCCTGCTGCTGATCGAGGACGCATGTCAGGCTCACGGCGCGTGGCTGGCCGGCCAGCGGGTGGGCTCATTCGGGGACGCCGCCGCCTTCAGCTTCTACCCCGCCAAGAATCTGGGCGCTTACGGCGACGGCGGAATCCTGGTCACCAACAACGACGAGGTCGCACAAGCCGCAAGACTGTTGAGGAACTACGGTTCGAAGGTCAAATACGAGCACCTGAGCATAGGGTTCAACCGGCGTCTGGACACGCTGCAGGCAGGGATCCTGCGTGTGAAGCTACGCCACCTTGACAAGTGGAACGATCGGCGCCGTACACTTGCCGCGCTCTACAATCAGGCGCTCGCGCCACTTCCGCTCGAGCTTCCCGATGAAAGTGCCACCGCCAACTCTGTCTTTCACCTGTACGTAGTTCGCAGCCGGCAAAGGAACGCCCTGCAGGACTGGCTCGCGGGCCGCGGGATCAGCACGGGTATCCATTACCCGATACCCATTCACCTCCAGCCGGCCTACCGCACTCTGGGCTACGCCCCTGGAGACTTCCCGGTGACAGAAAAAGCCGCCGGGGAAATTCTCTCCTTACCCCTATATCCGGAACTCGACAGAGAAAGTTGCCTGAGGGTAGCGCATGAACTGACCGCCTTCCACAACAATCGCATGCGTGAGTACGGCCATGCCGTTGCGGCGAAAAGTGCGGACCTGGGAGACTGATGGCCCGGACTTCCGCAAAGTCGCTACGTTATCCACGCCCTGATGACTGGTTCGCCCCTCCGGCAATCCCACCAGCCGTGGCTTCAGCTACTTTCGCCGCTCTCGGAGTGTTGGCGGGAGCGGGCATCGTGCTCGCTGTGCGTTACGGCCCGATGTGGCTGGCTGCGGCGGCACTTGCGACCCTGCTTCCCGCAGCACTGCTGATCGGGACGCGTCGCTTCCTTCTCGCCGCTATCCTGATCGACATTCCATTTCAGATCGACGTTCACCTGGCCTACCGGGAGGAGCTCGCGCAGTTGGGCACTCTGGGCGGCTACAACGTCTCCGTCACCACCTTCGCCCTGGCAGGCCTTTACCTGCTGTGGATATACGAAGCACTCGGTTCCCCTGGCGTCATCCCGCGCCCCCGCTTCAAGGAGACGTGGGCTCCCGCCCTCATTCTTGCCGGCTGTGCCCTGTCCCTGCTGAATGCAGCGCAACCGCAGCTGGCCCTTATGGAAATATGGCTCCTTTTCCAGCTCTACCTGCTCTTCCTGTACATCGTCAGTCGTGTCGACAGTAGGGCCGAAATACGCTTTGTGCTGCTGGTCCTCTTTGGCGGGCTGCTCCTGCAGAGCCTGCTCATCCTGCAATCAGGGTTCACCCGCAGCACTTTCGACCTGGGGGTCATCTCAACAGCGGTCGATCCGAGCTACCAGACCGGCCTGATCTGGCGGGCAGGGGGGACGCTGGGCTCGCCCATCTCGGCCGCAGGCTATCTGGGCCTCCTGATTGCGCCGGCACTCGCCCTGGCTGTCACCAGCCGGGGTAAGCGCTGGCGGCAATTGGGTTGGGCAGCGGCAACGGCAGGAGCCCTGGCGATGCTGGTGACACTGTCGCGCGGAGGCTGGCTCACGCTTGGCCTGTCGCTCCTCCTCTTCATCGCGGTCGGTAGGAGGCGCGCACTGCTGCCGACCTGGTTGCCGACTGCCGGTCTGGTGCTGGGGGTCCTTTGCCTGCCTCTCTTCGCTCTCGCCATGGATACCCGCCTGTCGACCGGGGACGCGGGATCGTCGAGCGTGCGCCCGGTTCACTACCAACTGGCCGGCGAAATCATCGCCAGGCAGCCGCTGCTGGGAGTCGGTGCGAATAACTTCGCAGCTGTCCTCCCCGAGCACGCAGGTCCGCGCTACAGCCAGGAGTGGCTTTACACCATCCACAACAAGTTCCTGCTCATCTGGGCCGAGAGTGGAGTGCTCGCTCTCATAGGCTTCGTTGCGCTCCTGGTAACAGGAATAGCTGCGGGCTTCAGGGCAGCCGCCAATCGAGGCCGGCTTCTGGGCTCGCTGGGCCTCGCCTTTGGCCTGGCCATCCTGGCCCAGGTGCCGCACATGGCTGTCGACATGTTCCATGCCCGGCCAGAAACCCAGCTGTTGTGGACGGTTGTGGCGCTCAACATAGTACTGGCGAGACGACCCCCTACCGACGCGGAAACGGCCCAGCAATGAGTGGCGCCGTCCGCGTTGCCCGCAACACGATTTGGCTCTTCGGTTCGAAGAGCTGGATGATGATGCTCACCTTTGGCTTTTTCGTGTTCGCCGCGCGCTTCCTGGGCGCGGCCGGTCTGGGGCAGTTCTCGCTGCTCAAAGGGTACTTCGAGCTGTTCGTGAGTCTGGCGGCCAGCGCGTTGACCACAGTGCTGGTTCGTGAGATAGCCGCGCGGCCGGGCCAGGCTCGCAAACTGATCAGCAGCGCGGCTGCGGTTGCCGTCCCGCTTGCGCTCACCGGAGGGGCAGTTCTTTACGGGCTTGCCGTACTGCTCGACTATTCGGGTCAGACCAGAGCGCTGACACTAATTGTCGGGATGGCTCTCGTACCAGCGAGCCTGTCGCTGCTGCTCGAATCAGTATTTGTTGCGTTCGAACGCGGCAGCCTTGTCGCGACCATCACCCTCACGGAAACAACCCTCCGCACAGGACTAAGCGTCCTGGCTCTACTGGCCGGTTACGGCGTGGCCGCACTCCTTGCCGTTCTGTTGCTGACCCGGACCCTCATGCTGCTGCACGGCATTCTCCTCATCGGACGTCATCTCGGCAGGGTAAGACCCCACTTTCATGCAAAAACTACGCGGTCCCTGCTTCTGAAGTGGCGAACATTCGCCGTAGAAAACTGGACGACCGATCTGTTCTGGAGTCTCGACATCGTGCTGCTCTCGGTCCTTCTCGGGGAAACGGCAGTCGGCATCTACTCGGCCGCCTACCGGTTGATAAATGCCGTGTGGGTAGTGGGAGTCAGCTTCGTACGCGCCATTTATCCGTTCCTGACCAGGCTTTACTACAGCGCACCGGAACGTTACCTTCAGGTGACCCGACAGACCTTCAGCGTACTCGTACTCCTGGCGATACCTGCCGTGGTTCTGGGGGCCCACGTCTCACCGCAACTGATTTCCCTCCTCTACGGGCAGGAGTATCTGGCAGCCGCACCTGTGCTGGCGATTCTGCTGGGGGTTGCAGCGTTCCGGCTGGTGAATCCTTTCCTCAGCTTCGCACTGTTCGCCCAGGGGCGGCAACTTGCTTCGTTGCGTGCGTCGCTGCTCTCTTTGCTTGTTTACGTCCCTCTGCTATGGCTGTTTACGCGGGCCTGGGGCGAGGCAGGGACGGCAGGCGCGCTTCTGGCGGCCAGTGCCGTTGCAGCCGCAGGTTATGCGATTCAACTGTTCGGACCCGGCATGCGTGCCCAGGTTGCCCAGCAAGTCATGCGCTCCCTGGCAGCAGGAGTGCTCACATTTGCTTTGCTGCAGGGGCTAAACATCCTGCCCCTGACGCTACGCCTCCTCCTCACCACGCTTGCCTACGCGCTCCTGCTCCTCGCTCTCGGACTGGTTACACCAGCCCAGCTCCGGGCGGGAGCCGGGGCCGTTGGCAGGACAACTCAAAGGGCATTTCACTCCGGAAAGGAGGGGGCACAATGACCAACGCAGTTACCGACATGGGGACTGCAGATGCTCCCCTGCGAATCGCAATCGTAGGCTGCGGCGCCATCGCCGGTACCTTCCACCTGCCTGCCCTGAGGAAGCTACACCGCCGCAACGGCATAACGCTCAAACCCGTCTTCGTCGACCCTGAGCCTGAAAGGGCACGACAGCTTCTGCACTCTTTCGGGGGAGGCAGTGTCGAGACCGACTATCGCAGGGTCGCAAACAAGGTCGACGGGGCAATAATTACAGCGCCGCCCGAATACCACCTGAGCATTGGCCGCGACTTCCTGCAGGCTGGCGTGCCGATCCTGTGCGAAAAGCCATTGGCTTCGAGTGCGCACGAGGCCGGGGAGCTTCTGGAACTGTCCAGAAGCTCCCAAACGCCGGCCTGCGTGAACAACACGCGCCGGCTGTTCCCTGCTTCTCAGGCGACGCAACACCTGCTGCGGCAGGGCGTGCTGGGCGAACTGCTGGAGCTGCACTATCGCGAGGGGTTCAGATTCCAGTGGCCCTCGGCCTCAGGTTTCTACTTCAGCAGGGATGCCAGGAGAGGCGTGCTTGCAGATCGCGGCGCGCACATCCTGGACCTGGTGTGCTGGTGGCTGGGAACTAAACCTGCTGTACACGGCTCTTACGCCGATTCCTACGGAGGTGTTGAGGGTCACTCAATGCTCGAGCTGGAAGCGGCTGGCGTCTCTGTACGAGTCGAATGCAGCTGGTTGAGCAACCTCGACAACCGTTTCAGGGTCGTGGGTGAACGGGGAACCATTCATGCAGGTACGGAGGAGTGGGGCGCCATCCACCTCGAACTGGACGGTCAGCGCCCGGCATCCCTGCGCCTCCCCTCACGTGAACTCGAATATAGCGACTTCGCGCTGCCGCTGCTGACGAACTTTGTCGGCGTGATACGCCGGGAAGAAGACCCGCTTGTCGGCGCCGCCACTGTGCTGCCGTCGCTTGAACTCATCGATGAGTGTTACGACCGGATGGTTCCGTTCGAGCACCCGTGGTACGCGGGACTGGAGGTGCCGGCGTGAACGGAACACCGACCCTGGTTACAGGGGCAAGCGGTTTCATTGGCGGCTGGGTAAGCGAGCAGCTGCACCTTGGGGGGGCAATGGTTCGCGCCGGGGTGCGTAACTGGTCGAATGCAGCACGGATTGCCCGTTTTCCATTCGAGATCGTCTCGTGTGACGTGCTCGATCCGGGGTCGCTGGCAAAGGCAGTTGCCGGAGTCGACCATGTGGTGCATTGCGCCGTTGGCGACGCGAAGGTAATCATTACCGGGACGCGAAACGTACTTGAAGCGGCCAGCAACGCCGGCGTGCGCAGAGTCATCTTTCTGAGCAGTGCCGAGGTCTATGGCGCGCACACGGCCGGAGTGATTGATGAATCTGCAGAGCTGGCCGGCGGTAATCCGTACGCGGACGCCAAGGCAGCAGCGGAATCGATATGCCGTGAGTACAGCAACAAGCTTGAGATCGTGGTCCTGCGTCCGTCCATCGTCTACGGGCCTTACGGCGGCGCCTGGACCGAGGATATGGCCCGCCGTCTGCTTTCGGGAAGCTGGGGCTCCTTCGGTGAACTGGGCAATGGGTACTGCAACCTGGTCTATGTCACCGATCTGGTGCGGGCGATACACCTGTCGCTCCTTACGCCGGCGGCCGCCGGCAGGACCTTCAACATCACGGGGCCCGACGACATCACCTGGAACGAGTACTTCGAGTTGTTCGCCAATGCCATCGGAGCCCGTACTGCCCAGCCCAGAAGCGGCGCGGCTGTTCGCCTCGAAGCGGCGCTGACAAGTCTTGCACGGAAGCCGGCAATCTACGTGGCGGGTCAGTTGAAGGCACCCCTGCAGGAGCTGGCCAAGCGTTCCCCCCTTGTGAGGCGCAGCCTGCGGGGCGCGAAGGAGGGCCTGAACAACCGCGCCGGCCGGGAGGAGCTGGAAAGTCTCTACTCGCGACGCGCGCGTTACCCGGCCGCACTCGCAGGCGAACTGCTGGAGTGGGAACCTCGGGTGACAGTAGAGGAAGGTCTGCTGCTCGTCCGGGAGTGGCTCATACACTCAGGAGTCCTTGCAACCCCGACGGTAGGCGTGAAGGTGAATCGCCAGGAAACGCGCCAGGCACCGCTGCCTGGCCAGGCGGTGGAGCGATGACCCGGCGGCTGGTGGAAGCTCCACGCCCCCCGACGTCCGGTCTTCCAAGAATGCGGATAGCCTTGGTGTCGTACGACTTCGGGGAGTATTGCGTGCGAATCGCATCGGCTCTGGCGGTTTTCGCCGACGTCCTGCTGTGCCTGCCCGGCCACCTGGCCAGCCCCTACATGTCCCTGCTGAATCCTCGTGTTGAGCTGTTCACCTTCGAGAAGCCCCGCCTGCGCTCCCCTATCCAGCAGCTGGGCGCAAGCAACAGGCTCTGCAGGGCCATCCGGGCCTTTTCTCCTGACCTGCTGCATCTCCAGCAGGGCCACATGTGGTTCAACCTGTTCGCGCTTCCCCGGCTACGGTCCGTTCCGCTGGTCGTGACAGTCCACGACCCCCGGCATCATGTGGGCGATCGCGAGGGGCAAAAGACATGGCAGGGCGTATACGATCTGGCGTTCCGGCGGGCACGCCACCTGATCGTCCACGGAGAACAGCAATCGCTCGAAGTTCAGGAGCGGCTGAACGTGCCCCCCTCGGTCGTAAGTGTGGTGCCCCACGTGATGATCGGTGAAGCCGCCGCTGGCCGGGACGATCCCGCGCCGCCGGAGAGCACGCCAACCGTACTCTTCTTTGGTCGCATTTGGCCCTACAAGGGACTCGATTATCTGATTCAGGCCCAGCCGGCTATAAGCAGAGCGGTCCCGGAGGCGCGCATTGTCATTGCAGGCGAAGGGGAGGACTTCTCGCGCTACCGGCGTCTGATGAAGGACCCGGAGGCGTTCATAGTCCATAACGAGTATGTCCCTGACGACAGGCGCGAGGAGCTCTTCCGTGCGGCGAGCGTTGTGGTGCTGCCCTACGTAGACGCTTCCCAGAGCGGCGTGGTTCCGGTCGCTCAGGCTCACGGCAAGCCTGTAGTGGTGACATCCGCAGGCAGCCTGGCCGAGTCGGTGGAGGATGGCATCGAGGGGTATGTCGTACCGCCGCGGGACAGCGAGGCGCTGGCAAACGCCGTGATCAGGTTGCTTCAGGATCCTCAGTTGCGACGCGCGATGGGCAAGGCGGGACGAGAACGAATTACCACCAGGAACTCGCCGACAGCGGTGGCCCGGCTAACCGCTCGCGCCTACTACTCCGTCCTCGCACCGGACGCGGTCCAACGGGAGGGGACTTTCGGATGGAACGGATGAACACCGCCGGCCAGAGGGGCGCGGATGCGACAGCCTTAGCGGCACTCCGGCTGCACAACTACCTCGTACGGACCCACCTGAAGGGCGGCCTGCTGCGCGGACCCGATCCCGGTATCCGTCTCAACTACCGCATAGGCCGCTTCGTCAAGAGCTACCTGGACAGCTTTAACTGGAGTGACGATCTCGTCTACATGCAGGGG
>Ga0209487_1003777_pt1 | contig 11791 bp, 10 predicted proteins | sample Poulit2012_FD_187524 | JGI IMG/M metagenome (GOLD analysis project Ga0209487, IMG submission 187524) | Agricultural soil microbial communities from Georgia to study Nitrogen management - Poultry litter 2012 (SPAdes) (version 2) | ecosystem: Environmental > Terrestrial > Soil > Agricultural land... | reverse complement strand
CACCACCACCGCAGCAAGCACCAGCACGCCGATTCCCACGGTGATGGTCAGCCGGTTACCCCAGGTCACCGCCATGACACCGGCAAGCGGGCCGGAGAGCGCCAGCATCCCCCAGTTGAAGGTACGGATGGTGGCGTTCATCCGCCCCCGCAAACGATTCGGCGTGACGGCGTTGCGGTAGGACCCCTCCAACGGTCCTTTCAAGCCCATTCCTACCCCGTGCACGCCATAGGCCGCACACAGCACGGCCACGCCCCACCCGCCCGGCGGGGCGAACAACACGCCTAGGTAGGCCAGCGGCGTGATCCAGTCGCTCACCACGCAGATTCGACCCGCACCGAAACGTAGACCCAACCGCGGAGCCAAACCTGCCGCGAGCACTCCGCTCACCCCGGCACACGCCAACGTCAGCCCCACCGCGAACGCATCCAGTCCCAGTTCCTGATTCGCATAGAACACGTACAGCGTGGTGATCAGCGAATGCCCCAGGAACCATAGGTGCAGGCCCATCGCGTATGGCGCCAGCGTTCGGTGTCGATATACCCACGCCGCCCCTTCCCGAAGGTCGGCTAGTACATGCCGGTGCCCGCGGCTCGGCTGCGGCGGGGCCTCACCTTGGGCGATGGTGGCAAGCACGATCGCCGAGCACGCGTAGGTAAGGGCGTTGACGGCGATCGCCGCCGGCGCCGAGAGCAACCGGATGAGTCCGCCGGCGAGCACCGGGCCCACCGACTCGGCTGCGGTCATCGTCTGCTCCAAGCGGGCAAACGCTCGGGGCATGAGCCGGGAGGGCACCAGGGAGGGCAGGTAACTCTGCTGGCCGGCGCGGAAGAACATGGTGGCCGTGCCGAGCAGGAGCATGAGCCCGGCCGCACGAAGGCCGGGTAGCCCAGAAGAGGGAACCGCACTGACGCTGGCCTCACCACGTGACCCTCCCGCCCGGGACGCTCCCGGCGCCTGCGTGGCCGCACCCCACGGCCGCACGGTCACCGTATCGGCGCGGCCCGGGACCGCGGCACCCTTTTGCAAGCGTGCGTCATCCGGCGCGGGCGATCTCCATGCCGAGTCGTTGCAGGCCCTCCTCACCGATGACGTCCTCGGACATCAGGGGTAACTCGAGCATCGGGACATGTCCGAGTTCCTGGTGCAACATCTCCAGGTGCTGGGCTTCCTGTGCTCGCCTTTCGGCCAGGAATGCGCCACCATCAGCGGGCGATCGCTTGTTCACCACCAGTGCACCCACATGCACACCGGATCGAAGCAACTTGCCGTAGAGTTCGATCGTCTCCAGGACTGGGAGTCGCTCGGCAGCAAGGACGATGACGAACTCGGTGCGATCGCTGTCGGTGAGCAAGTCGCGCAACTCGGTGAACCGATTCCGGCGGCGCACCAATATCCGGCGGATCTCCTGATCCCGTTGCGCCCGGCGGTCGACTTTGCGGCCGGTACCGACGATCCCGGGCGCTGAGTCATCCGAATCGAGGTTGCGCAGCGCGGCGCCGAACCGGGCGGATCGGTCCTGACGGCGTAACAAGCCTTCGGTCCAGGCGGACATGGTCTCGGGCAGGGTGAGCAAGCGGGCGGTGTGACCCGACGGTGCGGTGTCGAAGATGACTAGATCGTGTTCGGCGTCCTGCAGTACTTCGGTGATGCGTTCCAGCACTGCCGCTTCGTGCATGCCGGGGGCGTCCCTGGACAGCCGCAGGTGTTTGTCCACCTCACCGGACAGGTGGGCGGGCATGAGCCGTCGCACCTGCTCTCCCACCGCTTCGAGGTGCTCGTCGGTGGTGCGGTCGGGGTCGATCTCCACCCCGTCGAAGCGGTCTGCCAGGGCGATGGGCTGATCACCTACGGGCCGTTGCCACAGGTGACCCAAACTGTGGGCGGCGTCGGTGGAGACCACCAGCACCCGCCGTCCGGCACGGGCCTGCTGCAGGCCCACGGCGGATGCGATCGCCGTCTTGCCCACCCCTCCTTTGCCGCCGATGAACAGCACCCGGCGGCGGGCGGCTAGATCTAACAGCATGAGAAATAGTCCAACGGTGAGTGATCCATCCCCATGCGTTGGTGCCACTCATGAAACCGGTCGTACATCACCGGGAGCAACTCCACGGTGTAGTAACTCACCGGATTCGGCACGCCCATCATTTCGGCGAGCACGATCATCATGAACAGGTCGTCCTCGTCGCGCTGGGCCCGGGCGAAGGTACGGCGGTAGGGGGCGACGTAGAACTCTCGCAGCCCGGCCGCGAAACGCCGCCCGGCTGACGACCCGCGCTCGCCGCCCCCCGCCCTCACCGGTCCCGGCTCCGATCGGGGTCGGACGGAGTGCTCCGATCAGGTTCGGATGGAGCGTTCCGGCCCACTTGCAGGGGCGCCTTGCGGGCCTTCGTCATCGCGTTGACCGCCTCGATAATCACCCAGAAAGCCGCGATCAGGATGATGATGTCGAGGACGAACAGCAGCCAGTTGCCGTCCGCGAAGAAGGTACCGACCTGCACCACCGCGGCATAGGCGGACACCGTGAACACGAAGATCAACGGGATGAGCGCCGGTAACGGGCTGCGGCCCAGCCGCATCAGCATCACGGTGACGATCGACAGCGTCAGCCCGGCCAGGATCTGGTTCGTGGTGCCGAAAAGCGGCCAGATGACCATGCCGCCGCTGCCATCGGCGCTGATGGAGAACGCCAGACCCAACCCGAACGCCAACACGATCAGTGTGGCCGGAATGGTGCCGATGCGCCGTCCGGTCAACTCCAGCGCTTCCTGCACCACGTAGCGCTGCAGTCGCACCCCGGTATCCATGGTGGTGGCGGCGAACAGCACCGCCATCGTGGCCAGGATGGTTGCCGACAGGGAGGTGGGGATACCTAGGCCGGAGTTGACGATGTTGCCGCCGCCTTCGACGAACGCTCCCACACCGCCCTCGTTGAAGGCGGTATAGATGTTCTCCCAGTCCGCCAGGGTCTGGAAACCCGCGGTGGCAGCGATGATCGAGCCAAGCGCGAGGAGGCCCTCGCCCACAGCGCCGAAGTACCCGACGAACCGGGCGTCGGTCTCTTTATCCAACTGTTTGGAACTGGTGCCGGAGGAGACGATGCCGTGGAAACCGGAGATGGCGCCGCAGGCGATCGTCACGAACAGCAGCGGTACCAGGCTTGGTGTGCCTTCGGGCACCGCGCTGTTCCACGCCGGGGCCACGATGCTCGGGGAGGCGATCAGCACCGAGATGTACAGGATGCCCAAGCCGATGAACAACTGCAGGCCGTTGATGTAGTCGCGCGGTTGCAGCAGTACCCACACCGGCAGGGTCGAGGCCAGCCCGGCGTACAGGAACAACACCAACACCCAGAATGCTTCCGCGGACAGGCCCATGACTGTCTCGGGGAGCACGATCGGGAAGTTGTCACCCACGATGATGAGGGAGTACAACGCGACCACGCCGATGATCGACACCCAGATCAGGTTTAGTTTCCAGCGGTAGATCGCTTGGCCCACCAGCACCGCGACCACCAACGCACCCCAGGTGGGGATGACGGCGCTGGGGCTGCTCACCAGCAGGTCGCCGATCACGACGGCGAAGGCGGTGTTGACCATCAGCAACAGCAGGAAGATGACCACCAGGAAGAGGTTGCGCCCGCGGGCGCCGATGTATTTACCGGACAGCGTGCCGATCGACTGGCCCTTGTTGCGCACCGATGCCCACAGGGCGCCGAGGTCGTGCATGCCGGCGAAGAAGACGGTGCCGAGCGTCACCCACAGGAACGCCGGCAGCCAGCCCCAGATGACTGCGACCGCTGGGCCCACGATGGGGGCGGCGCCGGCAACTGAGGTGAAGTGGTGTCCCCAGAGGACGTATTTGTTGGTGGGGACGTAGTCGACGCCGTCTTGGAATTCATGCGCCGGCGTGGTGAACGTCGGGCTGAGTTGATAGATCCGGCGGCTTAGGAACTTGGAATACAACAAGTACCCTGCGGCCACCATCGCTACGCCGATAACGGCCAAGATGAGCGAATTCACACCGTCTCCGATCGTCGTTGATAACCGGCGGCATCCGGACGGATGCCTGTCCGGGTCTTTCGGTGACGTATCCCACTGTAGCCAGGTTGCCCGTTTTTCGAAGGGGAAGCCGCCCAATGCGCCGGTTGTAGCCGCGATCGGTCCAGTCGGAACCCTGCGGTCGTGCCGCACCTGTTGCGCCCGTACGCTGAGCGGCAGTGCCGCAGATCACAGTGCGAGCAAGGATCACAGTGCCGATGACCAGGAGGTGCAGGTGCCGGACTTCCGGGACAGCCGCCGAGCCCGGCGGCAACGTTGGTTCGGACTGAAGAAGCATATTAAGGGCTTCCTCGGTTTGCCGGGGGTACACCTGCTGATGCGATTGGTCGCCCCTCGGCTGCCGCAGGTGCGGACCGGTCGGCTTCCGGCGCCCTGCGGGCTACGCGAAGTGCAGGGCGTGGCAGCCGGCGCCCCATATGTACTGGTGGACCCTCGCCGTTGTGAGATCGCGAAGGAACTGTACTGGGGCGAGGGGCGCCGGCCTGAGCCCGCCGACGCCCTCGCCTTGGACGTCGCGGTGACCCTGGCCAAACAGGCCCGCACCTTCTTCGACATCGGCGCCTACACCGGCCCGTTCACGATGGCCGCCACGGCGGCCAACCCGGCCCTGGTCGTGCACGCCTTCGAGATCGTGCCCGCTGTGGCCCGCGGCCTGGCGCGCAACATCGCCCGCAACAACGTGGCCAACCAGGTCCAACTGCATACCGTGGGAGTCGGCGAACCGGGCGCCGCCATGCACGTGCCGCCAGGGGACGGTGAGTCCGCGTTGCCCTCGTTCTATTCGGCGGACATGGACTTCGATGACGGCATCGAGGTCGAATTCGTGGCCTGGGACGATTTCACCGACCGAGTCCGTGGGCCGGTGGTGGCCAAGATCGACGTGGAGGGCGGGGAGGAGACCGCGCTGCGGCACGCCCAACGCTTCTTGGCCGCCCATCAACCAGACATCCTGTGCGAGGTTCTCACCACCGCCGACGGCGCAGCGATCCAAGCGTTACTGGCTCCGCACGGGTTGCGGTGCTATGCGGTGGGGGAGACGGCGTTGCACCCGCGCGCCGAGGTGGTTCCGCACGCGGCGCACCGGGACTGGCTGTTCACCCCTCGCACAGCACAGGAGTTACGTGCGTTGGGGATCCCAGTCGCGGATGCACAGTCCGATGAGGGCACCTGATCGTGGCGCCAGCCAGCCCAAGGAGGGCACCTGAGTGTGGCGTCCCATCAATCTGATCAGGGCACCTCGCCGAGGCGTTCCTCCAATGCTTGCTGGAACTCTCGTTCGCAGCGGTCTTGCGCGGAGACGGTAAGCGCCGACCGCAAGCAGTCCTGACGCTGCATCTGCTCATCCCACACCGCCAGACTGCTCAGTGCCGTCACCGCGAGCATCCCGCACAGGCCCAACCCGAACACCAGCAGCACCACGATGCCCCCGCGCAACTTGTCCTTGATCACCCGGATCAAGGCGCGCACACCGACCACCAGCGCCGCGCCGGCGAATACCAGCGACGCCAACTGCCACGGCAGGTCCATCTGCATGATGAGCACCGCGATGAGCATGAGCAGCCCGAAGCGCAGCACCATTCGGGACGTCGCCGCCTGCCGCGCCGGGTCCGGTTGCGGACTCTGCCGCCACGGCTGCTGACCCTTCGCGGGCCGTTGACCGTCGGACGGCTGCTGCCGCCAGGGTTGCTGACCGCCCGAGCCGGGTGCGGGCCCGCCGGCACCTTGGCCACCCTGGGCTTGCTCGCCGTCGTGCTCCCCATCCGGACGGCCGGCGCGATCCCGGCCCTGATCCGCCTGGCGCTCAGGATCCGGCGGCGCATAGGGGTTGGACACCCGTGCCCCCTTCTTCGATAGAGGATTGCTCGACGGCCGATCACCTGACGGTCAAGCACGCGGCGCTTCGGCGCAGCCATTGTCCCAGACCGCGGTGCCGGCAAGTGCCGCTAGTGTCATGGTCGTGACCAACCCAGCGCGTCTCGTCGTCCTCATCTCCGGTGGTGGTTCGAACCTCGAGGCATTGCTGCAGGCGTGCGCTGAGCCCGCCTACGGCGCTCGGGTGGTGGCGGTCGGCGCCGACCGCCCCAGCGCCGGGGGCTTGGAGATCGCCCAGCAGGCCGGTGTAGCCACATTCGTGGAGCGCGTACCCGATTATGAACACCGTTCCCAATGGGACGCCGCGCTCACCGAGCAAGTAGCGACCCACGAACCGGACCTGGTGATCTCCGCGGGGTTCCTCAAACTCGTCGGACCGCGGTTCCTGGAGTCCTTCGGCGGCCGGTACCTGAACACCCACAACTCCCTGCTGCCGGCTTTCCCCGGGATGCACGGTCCCCGCGACGCCCTGGAGTACGGGGTGAAGATCGCCGGGGCCACCCTGTTCGTGGTCGATGAGGGGGTGGACACCGGCGCGATCATCGCCCAGGTGGCCGTGCCGGTGGAGGATGACGACGACGAGCACACCTTGACCGAGCGGATCAAGACCGCCGAGCGGGCCCAGTTGGTGCAAACCGTGGGCCGCATGGTGCGCGAGGGCTGGCACGTGGAGGGGCGCCGGGTGCGCATCGGGCCGCTGGTCTGACACCCGTTCGCCGTCAATTCGCGACTTGCTGCACTACCGGCGACCTGCTGCACTACCGGCCGGTCCGGACCGGGATTAATCTGGCCTCACCTTCACCGGCCGGGGCACGGCATGGGCGCGCGGATGTGATCGGTGTCGATCCACGGCGTGCCCAGTCGTCATCTCGGTACAGCGGGCAACCGGCCCGCTGAGATCACCGGAAGGAGACCACACCATGCGGTACACGATCCTGATGCACTACCCGGAAATGGACGCCGACGCCCTGGGCCAAGAGGCGATCGAGGAGGGACAACGGGCCTTCGCCAGTTACGCCGCCACCTTGCACCAGGCCGGAGCACTCATCGGCGCCGAGGTGCTCCAACCCTCCGCGGCCACCACCACCTTGACCATGGCGGGCGGCGAACTTCGAGTGCAGGACGGCCCGTTCGCGGACACCAAGGAGCAACTCGGCGGGACCTTCGTCATCGAGGTGCCTGACCTGGACGCGGCGATCGAATGGGCCCGGCAGGCCCCCTCGCTGCAGTGGGGCACGGTGGAAATCAGGCCCGGGGCCACCCACACCGTCGAGGGCCAATGGGTGCCGAACGCTTAACGGCCGAGGTGCGGGCGGCGGTGGATCACGTCGCTCGCACCAGCCGCGGCCACCTGATCGCCAACCTCGCCGCGGGCCACCGCGACCTGGCTCTGGCCGAGGACGCTTTCAGCGCCGCGATGGAGCAAGCGCTGCGAACCTGGCCGAACACCGGGGTACCGGCCAACCCGCCGGCCTGGGTTCTCACCGTGGCCCGTAACCACCAGCGGGACGTGTGGAAATCGGCGGCCCGGCGCACTTCGGTGCCGCTGAACGCCGCGGTGCTCGACGGCGCGGCGGAGCACCCGGCCGTGGAGGCAGGAGCGATCGAGGACCGGCGCCTGGAACTGCTGTTCGTGTGCGCCCACCCCGCGATCGACGTGCAGGTGCACACGCCCCTGATGCTGCAGGTGGTCCTGGGTGTGGACGCCGCGCGTGTGGCCGCAGCGTTCGCCGTCTCCGCGGCGGCGATGGCCCAGCGACTGGTGCGCGCCAAGAGACGTATCAAACACGCCCGGATCCCGTTCGCGGTGCCCGCACCCGAGGTGCTCCCAGAACGCCTACCCGCAGTGTTGGAAGCGGTCTACGGCTGCTTCGCGATCGGGCACGACGATCCCACGCCGGTGGGCGCGGACCTCGCGGTCGAGGCCCAGCACCTGGCGGTCAGCATCACCGAGTTGCTGCCCCGGGAACCGGAGGTGTGGTCCCTGGCGGCGCTGATCGCGTTCGCCCGGGCCCGAACCGCCAACGGTGGGCGCCACCACGGCGCCGACTGGGAAGACGCTTTCGTCCCGTTGGAAGAACAGGACACCTCCGGCTGGGACGCCGCGTTGATTGCGGCGGGGGATCAGTGGCTGCGACGGGCGCAGCGAATCGGCCCGCTCGGGCGCTTCCAACTCGAAGCCGCGATTCAGGCGGTGCACTGCGACCGGCGCCGTACCGGCGCCACCGACTGGCAGGCGTTGCACCTGCTGTACCGAGCGTTGGTGGAACTGGCTCCCACGCTGGGCGCGCACATCGCGCTCGCAGCGGTCACCGGTCGTGCCCGCTGCCCGCAGGCCGGGCTGGCGGAACTGGACCGACTCCGGGCCACGTGGGCAGGGCCGGGAGCAGTGGAGTCCTATCAACCATTCCACGCTGTGCGCGCGCACCTGCTGCTGGCCGCCGGCCGAAAGACCCAAGCGGCCGCGGCGTTCACCACCGCCGCCGCCTTGAGCAGACATCCCGGCCCGCGCCGCTACTTGGAGCAGGCCATCGGGGCCGTGCCGGGCGATCAAGGCGGCACGGAGCGGGTTCACCGGGCCGGCGTCACCACTGGGATCAAGGGGAATGAGGGATGAACAACCACAGACACGGCCGGGCAGGGCGCTAAGGTGGTCCCGGCCGCGACTGGCGCCTGAGGTGGAGCACCACCGGGGAGCGGCCACGGGAGATCTCCTCGCGCACCGCACGCCTGGGTGCCGTGGCAGGCCATACGTCACCGACCCCCGGGAGGGCCCACGCCATGTCAGAGCAGATCCCGTCAAAGCAGAGCCCATCGGACCAGATCCCGTTGCGCCGCGCACTCATCTCGGTCTACGACAAGACCGGACTGGCCGACTTGGCCCGGGGACTGCACAGTGCCGGGGTGGAACTGGTCTCCACCGGCTCCACCGCGAAAGTGATCGCCGAGGCCGGTGTGCCGGTCGTGGCGGTGGAGCAGATCACCGGATTCCCCGAGTGCCTGGACGGACGCGTGAAGACGCTGCACCCCCACGTGCATGCCGGGATCCTGGCCGACCGGCGCAAGGAGGACCACCGCCGGCAGCTGGACGAATTGGGCATCGCCGCGTTCGACCTGGTGATCGTCAACCTCTACCCGTTCGCAGAAACCGTCGCCTCCGGGGCCGGCCAAGAGGAAGCCGTCGAGCAGATCGACATCGGGGGACCGGCGATGGTGCGAGCCGCGGCGAAGAACCACGCGAGTGTTGCGGTGGTGGTGGACCCTGCCACGTACTCCGAGGTCATCGCAGCGGCCCGCGGCACGGGCTTCACCCTCGCCCAGCGCCAGCACCTGGCCGCCCAGGCGTTCCGGCACACCGCCACCTATGACGTGCACGTGGCCTCCTGGCTCGGCAACGCGGTCGCCCCCGACGACGACGGGTCGGGTTTCCCCGGGTGGGTGGGTGCCACGTGGGACCGTTCGGCGGTGCTGCGGTACGGGGAGAACCCCCACCAGCGGGCCGCGCTGTACACCGACGGACACGGCCCGGCGGGGCTGGCCGGCGCCCAGCAACTGCACGGCAAGGAGATGAGTTACAACAACTACGTCGACGCCGACGCCGCCTGGCGAGCCGCCCACGACCACGGCGACCAACCCACTGTAGCCATCATCAAACACGCCAATCCCTGCGGGATCGCGGTGGGGCAGACCATCGCCGAAGCCCACGCCAAGGCCCACGGCACCGACCCGGTGTCCGCCTTCGGCGGGGTGATCGCCGCCAACCGCGAGATCGACGCCGCAATGGCGGCACAAGTGGCCGAGGTCTTCACCGAGGTGATCCTGGCCCCGTCCTTCACCGCTGAGGCGATCCAGACCCTCACCCGCAAGAAGAACATCCGGCTGCTCACCGTTCCCGGCGGCGTTGGCGGCGGCGCCGAACTGCGCAAGATCTCCGGCGGCCTGCTCATGCAGAGCCGGGACCTGCTGAACGCGAACGGCGATGACCCGGCGAACTGGACCCTCGCCGCCGGTGAAGCGGCCGATGACCAGACCTTGGCCGACCTGGCGTTCGCCTGGCGAGCGGTGCGGGCGGTGAAGTCCAACGCGATCCTGCTCGCCCGCGACGGCGGCGCGGTGGGCATCGGGATGGGACAGGTGAACCGGGTGGATTCCTGCCGCCTGGCGGTGGAGCGCGCCAACACCGGCGAAACCGAACGAGCCCGCGGGTCAGTGGCCGCCTCCGACGCCTTCTTCCCGTTCGCCGACGGCCTGCAGGTGCTCCTGGACGCCGGGGTGAGAGCCGTGGTCCAACCCGGCGGGTCGGTACGCGATGAGGAGGTCATCGCCGCGGCCCGGGCCGCCGGGATCACGATGTACTTCACCGGCACCCGCCACTTCGCGCACTGAGGCGACCTCAGGGCCGCCACCATCGTCCAGCCGCGGGGCGGGAACCGGCGCGAGACGGGCGCAGGGTCAGGCCGACACGGCGCGGCGCAATCGCACCGACGTATCGGCGACCGCGTCCCGGTCCACCCGCGGCAACGTGCCGGCGCCCAGCAACTTTCGCACGGCGGAGACGTCCCGGGGCATGTCGGCGATCACCGCGCCCACCCCGTGCTCCTCGTCCAGCACCAGTGCCGTCCACGAGCCGCCGTCCTCGCCGTCCCCGCTGTACTCCCGGATCACCAGTTCCCCATCCACTCGTCCGAACACGCTCAGGTGGTGGCCCAACTGGGTGGAGTAGATGAACGGGGCAGGACGGTGCTCCGGCTCGGGCAGGCCAAGCATCGCCGCCGCGATCCGGTCCGGGTCGTGCAACGCTGCGGACCAGTGCCCGCCCGGCACCTGGCCGAACACCGGGTCGGTGCGCCACGCGCAGTCACCCACCGCCCAGATCCCGGGCATCTGCGTGCGCCCGTCGGCATCGGTGTGGACGTGACCGTCGGGCCCGAGAGGCACCGTCCCGGATAGCCAGTTCGTGGCCGGGACCACCCCGATCGCTGCGAGCACCACCTCGGCAGGCACGTGTGTGCCGTCCGCCAACCCCACGCCGTCGGGCTCTACCTGGGCCACCGGCACCCCGGTACGCAACTGCACCCCGGCCGCGGCGTACCAGGGGCGGGTGCGTGCCCCCAGGGGCGCCGGCACCTGGCGGGAGAGGGGTTCGGCGGCGGCTTCGACCACCGTGACCTGCGCGCCGGCGCCGGCCGCGACTCCGGCGACCTCCGCTCCGATCCAGCCTGCGCCGACGATCACCAATTGCGTACCGGGACGCGCCAGGCGCCGGCGCAGTTCCTCGGCGTCGGCGGCCGTGTGCAACGTCAGCGCCCGCGGCCACGGGTTCACCGGGCGTGAGCCGCAGGCCAGCACCACCGCGTCGGCGGTCACCTGGTTGCCGCTGGCAAGATCCACGATGTGCGGACCGCCCGGGTGCAGCGCGACCGCGGGGTCGGCCAGATGCACCTCGTCGGCCAACTTCTGCAGATCCGCACCGAGCTCCGCAGCCAACCAGGCCGGCTCGGGCCGGCTCAGCAGTTCCTTGGACAGCGGTGGCCGGTCATAGGGCGGGACACCCTCGGCGCCGACCGCGGTGATCGTTCCGGTGTAGCCGCGTTCACGCAGCGCCGCACAGGTTCGTAGACCGGCCAAGCCGGCGCCGACGACGACGACGCGCGTGGGCGGGGAGGAAACCTTCATCCCAGCAACGGTAGTCTCAGGGCGCGATGAGCCAACCTGATGACGATCTCACGCCTCACCGTCCTGTGTGGGGATTGTGGTTGACCCTCGGCGGCGTGGCGGTGGTGATGGTGCTCGCGATCCTCACGACCGTGCGGGTGGCCGGCGTGGTGCTGGCGGTGCATCTGGCGGTGTTGGGGGCG
>Ga0209487_1003776_pt1 | contig 11792 bp, 10 predicted proteins | sample Poulit2012_FD_187524 | JGI IMG/M metagenome (GOLD analysis project Ga0209487, IMG submission 187524) | Agricultural soil microbial communities from Georgia to study Nitrogen management - Poultry litter 2012 (SPAdes) (version 2) | ecosystem: Environmental > Terrestrial > Soil > Agricultural land... | reverse complement strand
TCAACCGGGGCGGTTCCACCAGGCCGTGGGCGTCGTGGGCGCGCAGCATCGCTGCGATCACCGGCGAAATCGGCTGCAGCCCCTCGCCGTCCACCAAATAGTAGCGCAGCCGGTTGTCTTCGTGATCGACGACGACCGAGCCGATCGCCGGTGCTGCGCCGGCCGCCGGCCAGACAAAGCGGGGCGGGTCACCGGCGTTGGCGACGAACGGCACCACCAGCGGCGGTGATTCGGGGATGAGGTTGAGCAGCTGACGGTCGATCGCGCGCGGCTCGGGGGTGTCGACGTTGACGCCGAGCGCGGAGGTCACCGCGGCGTCGGCCAGATCGAGGCGGGCCCGCTTGTCGTCCCAGATCAGCCATGTGGTGGCCCCGTCGTCGGCGGTGACCAGGATCGCGTCGGACTCGGGCAGAATGCCCGCGTGTCCGGGGCCGGGCACCGGGTCGCCGGCGATCACGGTGGTGCCCGTTTCGGGGCCGCTGACCGTGTCGCACACCAGCCATCGGGAGTCGCGGTCGGGGCTCTGCACGATGTGGGCGGGAGCGCCCGGGATCCCCAACGTGTTGTCGAGCGGGAACTGGCTGAACTCGCTGGATTTGACGGAGGTGGGGTTCTCCGGTTTGCCGATGACAAGCCGGGCGCTCGCCAGGTTGAGCACCGGGTGCAGCCGGTCGTTGACGACCACGTAGAGCGCGTTGGTGGACCGGTCGGCCAGCAGTGGCCGGTTGCCGCTGATGCCGGCCGGTTTGATGATCGACAGCACGAACGCACCGGCGAGCAGCACCACCGCGATCAGGGCGCTGACCGTCAGCGAACGGGATTGGCGTCGCAGCGGATCGGCCAACATCCGGGTGTCCTGCAGGGCGACCCCGTTGCTGAGCCGGCGGATCTGAAAACGCCACCCCGAGATCTGGTGGCGGGTGACCGACCCCCAGCCCTTGCGGTCGGCGAGATCGGAGCCCGCCACCCCGCTCAGGTCGGGGCTTTTCGACTTGAAGCCGCGCCGTGGACGCTCCCCGGCCGGCGGGTGGGGGGCGGTCATGACGGGTTCGGGCCCGATGGGGTCGCCACCGCGGTGAGGGTGATGTGCTGTTTACCCAGCAGCAGGGTCGAAGCGGTGCGCACGTCGTCGCCGTTGATCGTCTGCAAAAGACCGGCGGGGGTGTGCGGGTCGTCGAGCGCCCCGGTGATGTCGAGGCGGTGATCGCGTTCCTCTTCGGCGCGTTCCAGCAGTGTGTTGGCGAACCGGCCGTTGCCGGCGACGTCGAGCGCCGAGCGTTGCCGCCCGGCGGTGTCGACGGCCACGGTGTCGGCCAGGGCGCGAAACACCTCGGTGAGGGCGACCGTGTCGGAGAACACGTTGCCGCGCTTGTCCGCGGCGCGTTCGGTGATCTCCACCATCTCGGCGGTGGTGTAGGAGGGCAGGTCGATCTCGCGGCCGAACCGGGACCGCAGTCCTTCGTTGGAGTCGAGGAATTCGTCCATCTTGTCGGCGTACCCGGCGACGATCACCATCAGAATGTCGGCGTAGTCGACCATGTAGCGGATCAGTTCCCCGATGACCAGTGGGCCGAAGTCGTTCTTGGATCCGGAGTCGGTGAGTGTGTAGGCCTCGTCGATGAACAGCACCCCGCCACCGGAGTCGATGATGCCGCGCATGATGTTCAAGATCTTGGCCTCCGAGCCGCCGATCACCTTGTCGAGCAGATCGCCGCGGCCGGCTTCCACGAAGGTGTCGGTGGGCAGCACGTCGGCGGCGCAGAGCAGTTTGCCGATCACCCGGGCGATCGTGGTCTTGCCGACCCCGGGTGGGCCTTTGAGCACCAGATGCAGTGACCGGTTGTTGGTGGGCAGACCCAGATCGGATCGGCGTTTGGCGGCGCGCACACTGGACTCCAGTTTCGCGATCTGGTCCTTGACGTCCGCCATACCGACGAACCCGTCCAGCTCGCGGGCCGCCTCGGCCTTCAACTGCTCCCGGCGGTCGGCCCCCAACCGGCGGCTGTGCTCTCGTTCGCCGGGCTCGGTGGCCGGATCCCAGAAGTCGCTGCGCGCATCGATGCGGGCCGCTGTGGTCGCCACGATCCCGAACTCGGCGTCGGAGAGCGCGGTGGTGATGCGGGCCCGGATGTCGTCGCTGAGGCCGGTGACGGCATAGGCCTCGTTGAGCAGAGCGGCCGCCTGCTGCTGGTGGTCCAGCGCGCGGGCGCACAGTGCCGCCACGAGCAGCGCTTCGGCGGTCGCCGTCGGAATCGGGCCGCGCCCGCGGGTGGTGAGCAGCTCAAAAGCCTGCTCCCAGAGGCCGAGATAGGCGCTGGCGCCGCCGTAGGCGACACCCACCGCCTGGCCCAGGAAGTCGTCGGTTACCGGGGCGTGGATGTTCGCCAACACCCGACGCACATCGTGCCAGCGGGCCGAACGCCAGTAGAGTACGGCCAACAGCCATCCCGCCCACTGCGGCTGGGCGCCGACCAGACGCTCATCGAGGACGCCGTGCGCATCCCGGTAGGCGCCGTCGCGGATGCGGGCAGCCGCGACGGCGAGCCGGACACCGTCGGCGCCGATGGCGGGCAGGTTCACATACAACCCGCTGTCGAAGACGAAATCGACTGCATCACCGCCGACATCGGCCGAAGCCAGCAGCTCCCCACATCTGTCCACGGTGCGGTAGGCGTTCTCCACCACTTCGCGGGAGCGGTCTCCGGCGGCCGCCAGGCCGCGCCATGCGTCACACTGATCGCCGTAGCGTCCGGTGAGCCGCGCGAATCCGGCGCGGGCCATGCGCAGGTCGGGAATCTGGGTTCGCCCGAAGACCGTAGCCCCCAGGTTGGCGCAGCTGCGGGTGAACAGGTGGACGGCGTCGCGGTCGATCACCACGCCTCCACACCGTGGTCGGGGAGCACCGTGGCGGTGACTGCGCCGACATGGCGGATCAACCGTGCGTAGGCCTCCTGGCAGATCGCGGTGAGCACCTCGGCCAGATCGTCACCCGGGTAGCGATCGGTGAGGTCGTCGGGGAAGTCGGCATCGATGACCATGCCGTCGCCGCTGAACTCCACCCCGCCCTCGCCGTGGGGGAACGGGATCGTGATCCGGGTGTCGACGAGGGCTTCTCTCGCGTCACGAAGTCGATCGAGAAACGCGGCGCCACGGTCCAGTTCGGCGGCGAGCGCGGGATGCAGAGGAATGTCCATCATCATCGGTCCAACACGGTGGGATCAGTGGTCATCGTCGGTGGCGTGCAGTTTGCGTTTGGCGAGCCGTTCCCGCACCGCCTTCTTCGCCGACGGATCCACCGCGGGTTCGGGTTTCGTGGTTTCGCCGACGACGCCGGCAGTGCCGTGGTTCGGTGCCTCGTCGAGGGGTTCGCCCGGATACCGGGGCACGGCCGACGACTTGGTCGCGCCGCCCGCGCCGCGGCTCATCGGCACCATCCCCATCCCGGACCCGGCGCCGCTGCCGGCACTCGGTGTGGCGCCCGTGGGCTTGTTCTGAGTGGGTGTGGGCGACGCCGAGGTGGCCGGCGGTGCCGACGAGGGATGGGAGCCGGCGGGGATGCCGCCACCGGGGTCGACCCCCTTGCCGCCGCCGTGCCCTGCGCTCAGATGAGTGTTCGCCAGCGGATTCGCTTTGATCGGCGAGACCGGAGGGTGCTGGCCGGTTTGGGCGGCCTGGTGGACGAGCTGCCCGGCCTGCTGGCCGAATTGACCGACCTGCTGGCCGAGCTGTTCGCCGATCTTTGCGACCGACTGCAACGGGTTGGCCTGCCCCAGCGACCCCAGCGAACCCAGCAGCGGTGAGAGCATTTCCTCGATGCCCGCCGGCGCCTCATCCAGCGCCCCCAGCGGGGTGTCCTCGGCGGCGCCGAGATCACCGCCCGCCTCGTCGTCGATTCCCTCCCCGAAGTCGGGTTTTCCGCCATCGGTGTTGTTGCGGCCCTGGTGGTGATCGGCGTCGTCGGCGGGTTCGTCGGTGCCGGAGCTGTCGGGGGCCAGCCCCGGCCCGGGCAGGTCCCCGGGGTGCGTTCCCAGCACGTATCCGGTTTCCTGGTAGCCGCTGACCGCATCGGTGCTCGTGTTCTGCCAAGCGGTCAAGGTGGCGTCGAGGGCGTCGGCTTCGGGCTGGGTAGCACCCAGGGTTGCCCTACTTTTCGCGGCGGCCTCGCGATAGGCGTCCTTGAGGGTGCGCCAGGCCGGCGAGGGCCCGACTGCGGCGTAGGTGGCGCTGAACGCGCCCGCAGCGGCGGTGAAGGAGGCCGACAGGTCGGCCGCATGCCCGGCCACCGCGCTGCTCCAGGCCAACGCCCGGGTCAACCGGGCCATCAACGGAGGGTGGACCGCCGATTGCCCGGAGGCGATCAGCTGTGCCTGCGCGGCCGCCAGTTGGCTGCTGGCGGCGTCCGCCTGGGTGGCCAGGGCGGTCAACCGCGCCGCCATCGCCAGAGCGGGACCGGGTCCGGCGCCCGATTCCAGCGCGCGGGCCAGCTCCTCGCCCTCGGTTCCGCTGATATCGGGGATCGGCTGCGTTGGCGGGACACCGTCCGGGGCGCGCACCGGACCCGGGGAGATCGCCGAAGCCGGTGCGGTCGCGGCGGGGGTCATCCCGGCGTACGCCGCGGCGGCGGCGGCGTCCTCGCCGCGGTAGGAGCGGGCGTTGTCGGCGACGATGTCGGCCGCGGCCGACGCCTGGTCGTGGCCGGCGTGGAAGTGACTCACCAGCCAGCGCAGCCGTGCGTTCAGGTTGCCAAAGATCGCCTCGGACACGCCATCACCGCCGCACGGGCTCACGTCTTCATCGAGGCCGGTCGCCAGCAGGTGCCCGACCGTCGCGATCACCCCGGCCACCGCGTCGAGACCTTCGGGTTCCACGTCCAGACCGGAGGCTGACATCGCCATGCGGACCCCTTCCTCACGCGGAACTCGGATATGAAGTCGGCCAGGCCTCATCGATCCCGGCGTGGCTGTCGCCTCAGTTTGACACGGGCCCCGAAGGGCTCTTCACGCAAAATTCATCCCGACAGATCGGTGTCATCCTCGGTGAGCGGATCGTGACGCTGCGCGAAGGCGACCTGTGCGCACGTGACGAAAATATCCCGCAGTTCGGCGCCCGACAGTGACCGCGGTCGCCCCGCGGCGAGGTGCACATCGAGGATTTCTCCGGTCGTGCCCACCGTCACCGCCATGACCTCCGGAGCGGTGGCGGCGGTGGTGACGACCTCGCCGTCGACGTCGACCTGGTTGACCGTGATCTCGTGCACTGGATTGCGTCTCGCAGTGGGTGTCTCTATACGTTGGTCGGGTCGGCGACCGGAGTGTCGTCGCCGTCGAAGCCGGCGTCGTCGTCGCCCTCAAAGCCGGCTTCAAACGGAGACAGCCCGTCGGGATCCGGCGAGGAGCCCAGCATCGAATTCAGCGGCATCCCGCCCAAAGCGGAGCCGAGCGGGTTACCCGCCCCCTGACCGCTGTCTCCGGCGCCGGTGAGCGAACCGAGCAACGAGGACAGCAGCCGGCCGATCTCTCCCGGCCCGCCCCCGCTGCTGCCGGTTGCGCCGCTGCCGGAGGACGCGGCCTGCTGTCCGGCCTGTTGTTGGGCGGCCGCCGAGCGGGTCATGACCTGCGCCGCCTCGTTTTGGTACTTCTCGATGATCGCCAACACGGCCGCTTGCCCGGCAGGCGAATCCGGGTCGGGCACGGCGGCGATCTCGGCGGCTTCACGCCGGGAGATCGCGGCAACCCGGTCGGCGCCGGCGATGTTGATCCGGGCGCTGGCGTCGGTGGCCTCCGCGGCGCGGTCGGCGGCCCACGCGGCGTTGTTGAGCGGCACGGTGTCTGAGGCCGTTGCCCGAAGATAGGCCGGAACGACCCGGGTGGAGAAGTTCAACGCCGTGACCCATCGACGGATGCCCTCGACATCGCTTTTGTCGAGTCGGGCGAGTTCGGCGAGGAACCGGAACCCGCCACCGTCGAGCGGATTGGTGCCGAACTGGCTGAAGTAGCGGCGATAGAGCTCTTGCGACGCCTGTTCGATTCCTGAAGTCATCGTCGTCCTCTAGTCGGTGCCGACACCGCGCCGATTCCGGCGGGTTTGCTACTGGCCACAGCCTAAGCGCCCCAAGAGGGGGCCGACCCGCACTTTTTCCCCGCCTGCCTACGGTGTTGGTGCGACCGCTCGAAATCGGGTCGCCGACGCCGGGCTCGGAGCTGGCCACGGCGGATCGACATCGGCAGCTCGCCGATTTTGTGGGTCCTACCGGTCCCGGGCGAGAGATAATGCCGGGTGTGAGCGGTGATGATGTGTTGAGGGTGTCGACCGAGGGGCTGGCGTCGGCTGCCGGTGAGGCTGAGGCGACGTTGGCGGCGTCGGTGGTGTCGGGGGTGCTGCCGCCGCCGGCGACGACGGCGTCGGCGTTGGATGGCGCGTTGGCGGTGCTGGTCGCGGCCACGGAGGCGCGGCGTGCCGATGCCGATACCGCCGATCACACATGGGCCAGTCGGCAAGCGACGGCGCTTGCGGAGTCGCCGCCGCAGTTGCAGGAGCAGGATGGGCACAACGCTGAGAGGATTCAGCGTGTGCCGCAGCGGTTCCCGATGCCGACGGTCGTGCCGCGCGCCCCGGGCGCAGTGTTTCGGATTTGATGAGCGCGCCGCCGCCGGGAGTCCCGCCGCCCTCAGCGTCGTGGTCCCCGCCACCACCGCCGCCGGGCCGGTCGCCGTGCCCGGGGCAGGGCACCGGGCCGCGACGGTGGCCGAGTTGGCTGGCGGCCGCCGTCGTCTCGGGGAGCATTGCAGGGCTGGTCACGGTTGTGGTGATGACTCGGGGCGGCGATACAGGACCGGTGGACCAACCGGTGGCCCAGACACAGACGGTGACCGCCAGTGCGCCGCCGCCCCCGGAACCGCTACCTGCCGAGCAGGCCGATGAGAAGACGTGTGCGGGGTGGGATGATGCGCGGTCCACGGTGCTTGATGCGGCGTCGGCGTTGTCCGTGATCCCCGACGGCATGGATGTTCTGAGCCCCGAGGTGCAAACCCATCCGGACTGGAAGGCCGGGGTGGCGAAGGCGAGTCGACTGTTCGAGCACGCAGCGCACACGTTGGCCGATGCGAAGGCTGCGGGCACCTCGCCCATGCTGGGGCATGTCAGCGACACCACCGTGGAGTCACTGCACACGGTCAGCATCGCCTACCGAACCTTTGCTCCCGAGTCGGGTAACGCGTTCGATGCGTTTCATGAAAGTCAGCTGACGATGGATTGGCTGTGCCCGTGAACGGGGACGGGTCCGGGTTCGGCGGCGGAGCCTCGCCCGGGTGGCCGGCTACGCGGTCGGGGCCCGAGAGCGGGCGCCGCAGGTGGCTGGGGCTGGGTGTGGCCGCGGTGGTGGGCGCGGCGCTGGCCTCGGCCGGTGTGGGATTGGCGACGGCGGGGCTTCACGAGCCCGCCACACCGGTGGCTGCACCGCCGGTGGTGACGGTGACGGTGGATCCACCCGCGCCGACAGAGCCGGCACCCTTGCCCGCTGCCGAGGCAGATCGACGCACGTGCATGGAAGGTTGGCTAGCGGCCCGTGACCTCGAAGCTTCCGCGGCCGCTGCGAGGAAGATAATTCCAGCCGGCATGAAGCTTGACGATCCGGCGATCCAATCGAACCCGGATTGGCTGGCCACCGTCAAGCGGTCTGGCGAGACGACCCGTGAAGCAGGTCAGGTGCTGGAATCGCATATCGTCCCGGGCACTACTTCAGTTTTGGCAGCGGCATCGCGCACAGCTGCGGACGCCTTGCGCACGCTCGGGTATTCCCTCGAAAACTTCGACGGTGCCATGGGTAATGCCGGAACGATTATGGACGTGACCGGCGACCTGATGGCGGCGTTGTGCACGCGGTTGGTCCCGAAGTGATGCCGCGGGGGTGTTGTGGTGGCTGCGTTCGGTGATGTGACGATGCCGGTGAGCCGGTATTCGGTGCCGATTTTGGCGGGGGCGTGGCCGTCGCAGTCGGTGTCGGCGTGGTCGGCGTATGCGGCGCAATGCTCAGGTGGCGCCCAAACGCTGTTCGCGCAGGTTTTGGTCCAGCACACGCTGCAGGAGTTGTTGGCGCCGATGTCGGGGGCGTTCATCGACGCGGCACGGGCGTTGGTGTCCGGCCGCCGGGTCGCATTGGAGAATCGGGTGGCCGCCTACCGGTTTTCGGCCACTAAGGCCCGGTGGGCGGCCAATGAGCTTCATGGCACCAAAAGCGATCTGGTCGAGATCGTCACCAAGGCCGAAGAAGACATCGACGCGGCCTGGGATCGGGCGCTGACGATGATGGCGGCGGCATCCCCGCTGGGACAAGCGATGATCCTCGGTCTGCTGCAGCTCGAGATCATCGAGATCGTGTCGACCGCCCATACCAACGCCCAGGCCCGTGACGCCGAGGGGGCGGCCACCGTGTCGGGACTGGCCAACGACATCAAACAGTGGACCCAGCCCTACACCCCGATGACCATGCCGGCGGTCGGTGGGCCGGGCGGCGTTCCGGTGGCCCCGGCACCGCAGGGCCCTAACGAACCGGACGCGCCGGTGCGGGCCGTCGATTTCACACGGCCGCATGCAGAAGACCTCCCCGGGCGCCAGCAGGACGAAGTCGCATCTGACCCTGGGACCGATCCAAAACCCGAGATCGACCCCGCTGCGTTCAAGAAGCCGGACAGTACCGAAGCCACCCAAACCGCCGCGCGCCCGGCCCCCGCGCAACCGAAGTCGCCGAAGACGCCGTCGGCCTCGGCGCCGTCGCCGAGCAGTCCCGGTGCCGGGGTGGGCAGCGGGTCCAGCCCGGGGTCGATGTTCGCGCAGTTGATGAACCCGGGGTCGATGACCTCGCCGTCGCAGGCGATGTCACCGGCCTCCAGCGGAGCGACACCCGGTGCGTCACCGCAGGTGGGGGCGAGCGGTCCCGGGACCGGCCCCACCGGTGCGCCGGCGGGCGCTCCCGGGGTGGACCGGGCGGTCAGCGCGGCCGGCAGCAGCGCGGGGATCGCGCAGGCGTCGGCGCCGATGAGCGCCGGCGCGATCTCCGCAACGGCCGCCGCGGTCGGCGGTACGGCCAACCTGGGCTCCCATGTCGCGCAGGTCGCCGCCGCGGCTGCCACCACCGCCAACCCTCCCGCCGGACCCGCGCCGGAGTCGCCTCGGGTGGGTGGGACGCCGATGACGATGATGCCGCCGACCGGTGCAATGAGCGCACCGGTGAGCAGCGGGCCGACACCACCGGCAGGGCCGACGGGGCCGAACGTGGCGCCCGGGGTGTCCGGATCGCCGCCGCCGACCCCGGTTTCGGCGGCGGCGGGCCCCGGTGTGGGGCCGAGCGCCGGGGTGCCGGCCGGTGCCGGGGCGGCACCGTTGTTCGTGGCCGGGTCACCGATCGCCGGAATCGCTGCCGGCGGGGTCGACGGTGACGTGCTGGTCGCCCGGGCGGCAGAAGCCGGACAGCTGGTGGTCACGGCGTTGGTCGCCCAAACCCGCGCGACCGGCTATCTGCCGATCGATTGGGCGGTCTCCCTGCTCTACGAGTCGTCCGGGCAGGTCAGTGCGTGGCTGGCCACCAGCGAAGGGCCGTCCTACATTCCGCTGGGCGTTCAGATCCCCGAGGACGTGGCGGTCGCGCTGGCCGACGAGACCGGCGGTGTCCGGGCGTGGGAGCAGGCTTACGCAGCCGGTGGGGCCGACCCGGTGCAGGTGGTGGTCGAACACGCCCGGGCCCGCGATGGCGCGACCCCCGGCGTGCGGGTACTGGCGATCGCGTCGACACTGCCGATGGGCCGGGTGGCCGACTGGGCCGCTACGGTAAGAGCGCGTGCGGTGAGCCTGGATCCCAAGACGGTCGATCGGGGCACCGCTTCGGAGCTGGGGGGCCGGTTCGCGCACCGGTGCGCGGTGGCGATGCCGTGGGAATGGCGACAGGCCAACGCATTCACCGACCAGGAGCGGCTGCAGATCGCGGCGCGGCATATGCGGATGGCGGCGGTGAGCGGCCGTCTGACGGGACGGGCCTGCGAGCAGGTGATGCGGTTGTTCGAGCAGCGTGACGACATCGGCGCCCAGCTGTGGCATGACGTGGCGGTCGAGCGCACCGAGGCGATGATCGCCTACCGGATGGCGAGCCAACTGCGCCACCACGGCGGTGGCCCCGATGTGGCGCAGGCGTTCACAACCTCACGCGCAGCCGAAGTGGTGGCGTGCCTGCAGCATTTCGACACCGTCGAAGGCTGCGCCGACATCCTGTATGCCTCCCGGTTGGCGGGTGCGCCGTTGAATCCGGCCGTGGCCGTCAGATAGAGACCGTCTTGTCGTGACGGGTCAGGGTGTTCGCCGATGGCGGGGATGGGCGCGGTACTCCAGTGATTGTGTGCGCCGGAGGCGATGGTGTTTGCCGAGGTGGTAGGCGGTCAGGTAGACCGCGGGAAAGGAGCCGACGGTGATGGCCGCGACGAGACCGAACTGCAGGTATTGGCCGCGGGCGATCGGGTATCCCCAACTGGCATCGCCGAGCCCGCCGCCGACGGCAAGAAAAGCCAGAAAACCGGCTGCGCCGATCGCGACCCAGGCTTCGCCGTCACCGGTCAGGAAGGCGTAGATGTTGATCGAGGCGATCGCTGCCACTCCGATCATCAACCACCAAACTTTGGTCGCGGTGAGGATGCCGCCGTAGGAATCAGGCGCCGGATCATAATCGGGTTCTTTGGCCGCCGAATCCTCGGCAGCTACGTCGGAATCGGGAACACTGTCCTGAATGCTCAAGCTGTAGATCTTCCCGCCCAATTTGATGTACGGCGTATGCGCATACGCGATGAACGTGAACGTGGCTACAAACACGACGGCTCCCCACAGGCCGCCGGACCAGTCGGGTGAGGCTGCGACAATGATGCAGACGCCCGAGATGGCAGAACAACTCCAGTAAATCCGTCGCTGTGCGCTGGTGCTGATTCTCCAGAAGAGCAGGGACCCCTGGATGATGATGCACGCCATGACGATCACCCAGGGGAGGGATTTCATCGCTATTCCCCGATCATCCAGCCGACGGCTTTGTCCCCGCCGATCCCCCCTGCGAGTGCACCGAGTGCTCCCACGATGAGCGTGCCTTCGGGGCCGACGAGCGTCCCCCAGGCCGCTCCCGCGGCCCACCCACCGAGTATCGAACCTCCGGTTCGCCCGGCTAGTCTCTCAACCGCGGGCTGCCAGGCTTCGCCGCGAAGGATATCGTTAACCGTAACCAGACCGTCTAATGCGTTGCCAACCAAGCCGATTCTGGAACCGAGTGTTTTCAGGGCTTTGGCGTCGGCTTCGGAGAATGACGTCCAGTTGTGTACGCCGGTGGGTAGGCTCCTGCCTTGGTGTCCGATGCCTGTACCGACGGAGCCCACGGCGGACGAGGCGTTGGCGAAGAACTCTCGTGGGCTGACGCCGTGGCGTATCGCGTCGACTGCTGCCTGCGCGCCTTCCGGGGAGACGCCCTCCGCCTGCAGTCGAGCGGCGAATTCGCCGAGCGTGCGATCGCGCAGCAGGGCTTCGGCTTGGTCTAAAAACTTCGTGGCCTGATCGGGGGTCATTCCGGCCCAGTCCAGATCGGGATCGGGTGTTTGCAGCATTCGTTGCGCTTCCAGGCGGTTCTGTGCCCGCGTCCTCGAATCCCACCCCCACACACTGTCTTTGGATCCTGTCGGCCCGATGAAGGTGGCGTTGTTGTAGTCGTCGAGGCGTTCGCCGGCGAGTTTGCGGGCCTCTGCGGGGGCGTCGGGGTCGGCCACGGTGGCGCT
>Ga0209487_1003774_pt1 | contig 11796 bp, 14 predicted proteins | sample Poulit2012_FD_187524 | JGI IMG/M metagenome (GOLD analysis project Ga0209487, IMG submission 187524) | Agricultural soil microbial communities from Georgia to study Nitrogen management - Poultry litter 2012 (SPAdes) (version 2) | ecosystem: Environmental > Terrestrial > Soil > Agricultural land... | reverse complement strand
AGTTTAGGATTGTTCCAGGTTGATTTGAAAAGATAATTTCACATTCTGCGCCCGCTTCTTCGATAATTGCTTTATAATACTCAATATAATCAATTCCCGTAAACTGATGTTTATGACTACCAAACAAATTAAAAAACTCCGTCTCTGTTAACACATCAGTCCATGGGTTGACACCTTTTTCATCTAGCACATCAATATCAACGAGGTGATTTCCTACTTCGTCTGCTGGATAACTTAACATTAAAACGATCTTTTTAACCCCTTTTGCAATGCCCCGTAAGCAAAGAGAAAAACGATTTCTACTTAAAATCGGGAAAACGACCCCTACCGTTTCATTTCCAAATTTTTGATGAACATCTTTTGCAATATCATCTACTGTTGCATTGTTCCCTTGCGCACGTGCTACAATTGATTCTGTTAGTGCAAGAATATCTCGATCCTGTATGTGATAGCCTTCAACTTTCGCAGCTTCAAGTACACTATTTACAATAATCTTTTCTAAGTTATCGCCTTTATTAATGATTGGTGTTCTTAATCCTCTAACGACAGTTCCAACGACTCTTCCCAACCTTATCACTCCTATAGCAATCTGATCTACTTGTAATATACGCAAAACAATGGTATAAGTAAAATTAATATTTCTAATATCATGTATAAGGAGTGCTAATGTGATTGGTAAATTAGATTTATATAAGATATTTGTAGTAGTGGGAAAAAACAATAGTTTTTCTAGCGCTGCCAAGGAACTATATATGACACAACCTGCGATAAGTCAGTCCATCATGCAGTTGGAGGAAGAATTGGATGTGCGCTTATTTAATCGTTTACCTAAGGGAGTTACACTTACACACGAAGGTGAGCTTTTATTTGAATATGCCGATTCAGCTCTTCATTTACTCGGAGCTGGTGAAAAGAAAATTTCAGAATTTAATAATTTGACTGCTGGAGAATTAAAAATTGGTGTCGGTGATACGATTGCGAAATACTTCTTACTCCCCTATTTAGAAACCTTTCATAACAGTTACCCGAACATTACATTGAAAATTGTCAATGGTACAACTTTAGAAACAATTGACTTATTAAAATCTGGAAGAGTTGATCTCGCTATTTGTAATCTCCCTGTTGAAGATCCAACACTTGAACAAAAGATCAATATTGATATTCAAGATATTTTTGTTTGTGGAAAAAAGTTTAAGCAACAAATCTCTAAACCTTTAACATTTGAAGAAATTACTCAATTACCACTTATTCTCTTGGAACCAAAATCAAATTCCAGAAAATATATTGAAAGCTTTTTATTAGATCAAGGTATTCCAATTGAGCCAGCATTTGAACTTGGCTCGCATGATCTATTATTAGAATTTGCAAAAATAAATTTAGGGATTGCATGTGTGACGAAGGAATTTTCCATGGATTACTTAGATAAAGGAATCTTATATGAAGTCCCTTTACAAAAAGAAATTCCAGCACGAAATATTGGAGTCTGTTACTTAAAAAGTGTGCCATTATCTCCTTCGTCAACAAAATTTGTGAAGATCTTGGAAGGAAAATAAGATTAATAATTCATGTTTTCCACACCAAATACAAGGGGAGATAAGATAATAAATACTCCTAAAATAATTATTATGCTGCCGAAAAATCTATTCGTACGTTTATCATGAAATGAAATGCCACCCTTGAGGAACAAATCTATCAAGGTTGGCACTTTCATTGAAAAAATTAAATATCCGAAATAGACAAATACGACACCAATCAATAATACAAACAACACTTGAATAGGCATTACTATCACCTCAACTTACTGGATCCATAACCCCACTACTTCATCTTGATCATTAAAACTCACTGTGAAAACACGGTTTTCTTCACTATAATTAGCGGCAAGTACAACGATATAATGCCCATCTTTTTCTTCAACGGAAGATTTATTAATTTTTTCAAAATCTCCTGATTGTTCAATGACAGGAGTAAGTTCTACCATCGCCTCTACTGGCAAACCTACTTTCATATCCTCATCAAACATGGCATGTACTTCTTCATAATTCGCATCATTTAACAATGATACAATATCCTCTGCGTTCGTAATATATTTTTCCGAAATGTCCTCGTCAACTTTATTTCCACATGCAGCAAGTGCAAACATCGCGACAACAGTGAATATCATCAATAACATTTTTCTCATTCTAAAACACCCTTTCTTTTTAATCTTAAACTATATATAAAAACAGCCAATGCAATGAGAGCTAGAGCACCTTCTATAGCAATTAATACATAATCTGCAGGTATATATATTGGAAAGATACCTACTAATGCATCGACAAGACCATGAATTAAAATAGCAAGTATGACATACAAGAAACGCTTCTGCATAACACCTTGAAGGACAATGATTGAAAGTCCGATATGTAATAACATGGCAAAGAAACGTTCAAGTCCACCGACAAAATATAGTTCTCCCGAAGTAATAAGTGATGGTGAAAGCAATAGGCTTACAGCACTTATACCTACAAATAATACTGCTTCTATCCCGCCATGTCCTGCACCAAATAAGAATCCTGATTGCCAATCCCGCTGTTTCATTAAAAATCTCATAGCGATAAAACGAGCAAGTTCTTCAAAAACTCCCGCCGATAACCCGATCACAATAGAGAATAGAACAGGTTGTGTGACACTAAACATAGAGTAGGATGCACTATTTTGCCCGATATATTGCATCAATGGGATACGCAATAAAACTTGTGATACAACAAATGCTAGTATACCTAAGCCAAATGGAATATACCGTTTCTTATAAAATGCATATAGTAACGCAATAAATGGTAACCCAACACTCACCACGATCGCAAAGATAACACCTGCCACGACACTCACCTCTTTATTCAATCATAGCGAATGTATCAAGAAAAATATATAGTTTCTTCATATTTGGCCTGTTTTCATTCATAGACGGTATCTAAGGAATGACCGGACAAGGTATGTTACAATGATTAAAAACCACTTTTCGGAGGGAATCATCATGCATGCGATCAATTCTTTAGGGGGTACTATTCTGCTATGGGCAATAGGACTATTTATTTTGTACGTAGTCATTTCTGCAGCAGTAAAAGAAGGGATCAATAGATCAATCATTGGACAACACATTGAAAAAAAGTATGGAACTAGCGAGCATAAGAAATCATTTCTTGATGACGATTTAGATCGTGATTAGAAATTTTTAGCAAATATCCCATATTTAAATATAATATATAAATCCTGCAGATAGAATAATTAAATCTATTATCACATGTCTAGGATCAATGAAAAGAGTGTGCAAGTAAGTGATTAAAAATATAGCTAAAGGCGCTATTGTAGGTGTAACAGAACTCGTTCCTGGAATTAGCGGAAGTACAATCGCCATGTTATTAAATTGTTATGAGCGTCTTATTTATTCATTAAGTATTTTAACGACCTCAAACAGAAAACAAGCCTATCCATTCTTAATTCCTTTTGGGATAGGGCTTTTTTTGGGTGCTATTTCATCTATGCATCTGATCAATTATTTGCTAAGTGAATATAGGACACCGACTTTAATGTTTTTTATGGGGATCATTGTTAGCTATTTACCTGTATTATGGAAGGAACCCTTCAAGGAGAGTCCTCAAAAACGACGTTTCAGACATTACTTTTTGATAATGCTCTTTTTATCCATCGTTGTTTTTGGCCAATCTTTCACCAGTACGACTGTGATTGATATAGACCACTTAACATTTAGCAATTATCTTTTCTTGTTTATTTCAGGATTTATTGCAAGTACAGCGCTTGTTCTTCCCGGTATTAGTGGAGCGCTTATTTTAACAATATTAGGTATCTATGAAATTGCATTGGCATCTTTAACAAGTTTTCATTTACCTGTCATCCTCCCTATCGCATTAGGGGTAGTTCTTGGGATCGTTTTGTCGAGTAAGATTGTTAGATACTTATTAGCAAAGTTTCCATTAGAAACATATTCAGCTGTGATTGGTTTAGTTGGAAGTTCAATATTCGTTATTCTAAGTGAAATAGACAATGTAATAACCATGCAAACCACTGTCATGTCAATATTGACCTTTTCTTTCGGAGTTTTAGTTGTCTATCAAATAAGTTACAGAAACAGCTAGACTAATGAGAGTGTACGATAAACACAAGGAAGTCATTAAAGATGACGGCAGTCAATGGACATTTAGAATAAAAGAGATTATTAATTTATAAGTCATTCATGTATGAATATGGTTAGAATTGAACAAATCTGCTTTTTTTACTAGTTTTATATTTTGGATCTCTTAACTTGCATCAACTATACTAGATGTCAGTACATTATATTAATAGTATATAACTACTATCCTTTCGACAGCTTTGCAATAAAGAGTAAGTGTTTTGGCACATTGACTTAATGTGTTACTAATAATAATGCAAAATTGAATATTTGATTTAAAATAGGTGAAGGAAAGGTTGATTTGATCATGTTTTTTAAGAATGCCAGTCCAAAAGGTAAAAAAAATGTAGATATATCCTGCCGAGTAGCTTTTATATTTTGGGGTCTGCTCCTGTTAGTAAGTTCTACATATGAATTCATCTATGACCAGCCATTAATAAACAGTTCTTTAATTATTTTAATTTCTGGGTTAGTTGTATTCTTCGCAACTGACTTTATCCTAAGGTTTATCAAACGTAATTAAAAAACTCAGGGTCCGTAGATTATTAGATAGGCACAGCACATGAGGGAAGTGCACCCGACGGATTATCAACTTTGGATATTCCTGCATCCAAATGGGCTATCTTTGAGGTTAATGGACCAATGCCAGATGCTATGCAAAAAGCATGGAAACAAATTTTTTCAGAATGGTTTCCTTCGTGATTACGAGCACGCAGGTACACCTGAACTAGAGGTGTACTCAAGCGACGATCCTTCAAGTCCTAATTTATATTCAGAACTATGGATTCTTGTAAAGTAGTCATCGTAAAAAGCAGTGGAGTTATCAGGAATCCACTGCTTTTTCTAAACAAATTAAACTACACTCAATCACTGTTTCAATTTCAATGTCTGTGTAAAGTACGGAGCTGTGAAAGACGTTTCTAATGTAACATGTTCCATTTTATCAATCATCCGCTTTAATGAATACAGACCATATCCCCTATCTTCATCTTTACTCGAATAAGCTCTTTCATATATTTTTTGTAAATCAATCATTTCCTGTTGGCAACTATTTTTCACAATAAAATATTGACAACGATCCATCTCAAAGAAAGCGATTTGTAAAGCTTTTTCCTCACTATGAACCGCTTCTTCAATCGCATTGTCGAGTAATACTGAAATCGCACGAATAAAATCAATAACAGGCATTTTGACCCCTTCGATTACATTAGGAATATCTACCGACACTTTGATTTGTTGTTGCTGCGCGGAAATCACTTTCACGCTTAAGACACTTTTCACTTCAGAAATCGTAACACGAGATAGTTTCACAATATCCAACTCCTGGTTGTTGATCAACTTTGAAGTTGGAGCGATAACATCGTAATACACTTGTTCGATCTGCTGTAAATCTTTATTACGGACGCCCTCATCAAGTGAAGACAATACATTCAAATAATCATGACGAAAACCTGCTAATTCATCGTGGGTAAGTTCTAGCTTTTCTACATAATCTAACATCTCCTCATCTAGCCTCGCTTGCTGTTCTTCCAATAATCTCTCTTTACCTAAATGGGAACCAATTACGACAATCAATAGCAAAATAAAAAACAAAATGATTGCTGCAATAGCGCTGATCTGTCCGTATTGTTGATGCCATACCGCTAATATAGCAGATGACGGGTAATTAATAACAAACCCAGCAAGCAATCCCATCATTAGGATTACATAACTAACATAATAAAGACGGCTATCCACAATAAACTGGGCAAATCTTTGCAAGGGTTGATGTGATAAAATTACAATGATAAGAATTAAGCCGCTAACAATCAGATGAATCATACTGCCGGTCCACATGTACAAATTAAGTGGTGATAACATAAACAGCTCCGTACCAATGATTAGCAATAGCGTTTTTGCATAGGTAATACCAACGATACTGATCAATGAAAAATATAGATTATGCATAAATGTTAATCGATCTTTCATTAAACCGAGGCTTAATAAAAACAAGAGTAACATAATAATATTAAATTCAGGATAACCTGTTACTGTAACAACGATTCCTAGTAAAATCATAAAGACAATACTAACGACTATCATCATCGTATAAGACAGACGATGATAACGAATTAATTGAATATATAATAAAACATGGCTTATACCAATCAGCACAAATGCAATTAAATCATAGATGTGCATTATACTTCATCCTTTATCATTTGACGTACTTTACGTACGAGACGTCGTGAAACTGGGATCTGTTTGCCACTTTTTAATACAAGCATTTTTTCCTTACTATTAAAAGAAGATATGTGTAATTTATTGATTAAATAAGATTGATGACAACGCAATAACCGTTCATCTAATCCTTCCATCTCCTTTAATGTTCCATAAAAATATACGGTACGATTTGTAGCAATTAATGCCAAACGATGTGGCTTATCTGTCATCATATATTCTACCTCTGCAAATGGAATTCGTATCGTTGCATGGGCATTCTCGACAATAAAGTCATCAGCTGGAAGTTCTGCTTGATTGATTGCCTGATAATGCAGGAGACATTTTTCAAACGTGTTATAACGTTCCTCGTATGATAAAGCTTTATCAATAAACGTGAAAGCCGACACCATATACTGATAAGAGATAGGGGCAAACTCAGAATGTGTTGTAACAAATACGATCATGCCTTGTTGATCATATTTGCGGATCTCTTGGGCCACTTCTAAGCCCCTCCGTTCTTCATCCTTGATTTCTATATCTAGAAAATAAATAGGTAGATAAGTTGTAGACGGTATTTTTTCAATGAGATCCGTACTTCTACTCGTTACTTCTATAAAGTCATATGGTACCTGATGTCTTTCGCAAATTTCTGTCACTACACGTTTCAGTTGCTGTGCCTGAATGACATCATCTTCCAAAATAAAAATGCTCATAACCCCACCCGTTTCAAAATGATCTATTCATAGCATAACACGAAAAAGCTTACGGGACATTTCTAACCAAATAATGAAGCACCTCCCCCACATCATAGGAAAAGTGCTTTATTTAGAAATTTTATATAAAACATATATTTATTCATCTGCTCCACCATAGTATTAACCTTTTGGCTGCTGAATATGATGTCGCCCAATCGGAACGACAGAAGGAGAATGAGCTATCGGATCTTCTACGACAATACAATCAAGCCCAAAAACATCCTTTATCAATTCACTTGTAATCACCTTAGACGGTTCACCTTCAGCGATTAACCTCCCTTCCCGAAGTGCAAAAATATAGTCTGCATAACGGGCCGCTAAATTAATATCATGAAGCACCATTACAATTGTTGTACCATACTTTCGATTGAGATCTGTAAGAAGATCTAGAATTTCAATTTGATAGGTAATATCTAAAAAAGTGGTTGGTTCATCAAGAAACAAAATATCTGTTTCTTGTGCTAAGGCCATGGCAATCCATACACGTTGTCTTTGTCCACCAGATAACTCGTCAATATGATGGTTAGCAAGTTCTGTAATGTCCATCATGCTCATCGCTTCCGCAACTGCCTCATAATCTCGTTTTGTCCAACCACTTAAAAATGATTGGTGTGGAAACCTCCCCCTGCCAATTAAGTCCGTAACAGAGATCCCTTCTGGTACAATAGGGGATTGGGGTAACAATCCTAATACACGAGCCAATTGTTTTGACGAAATTTTACTGACTGGCCTTCCATCAAGATGTACTTTTCCAGATGTAGGCTTGATCAATCTTGCGAGTGTTTTAAGAAGTGTTGACTTTCCACAAGCATTTGCTCCAATCATTACACTGATTTTATGACTCGGAATTACAAGACTTACATCTTGAATAACTGTTTTATGGTCATAGCCTGATACGATATTTTCAGCTTGAAAAGTGTGAGTCGACCTCATTACAGTTCCCCCCTTCGATTCATTCGGATAAGTAAGTAAACCAAGTATGGTGCGCCAATAATTCCTGTAATCACACCTACCGGATACCTTACTCCAAAGGAAAATTGCCCAATAAGATCTGCTCCTAAGACTAAATTAGCACCTACAAGACCTGCTGGTATAACATTAGAAAAGCCAATGCCCACTATTCTCTTTGCAATCGGGCCAGACAGAAAAGAAACAAAAGCAATGGGGCCAGTTACTGCAGTGGCTAAAGAAATCATACAGACCGAACTCAATACAAGCACAATCCTTGTCAAATCAGTATTCACTCCAAGCGAAGTGGCTGCCTGATCTCCAAGTTCCAAAATACTGAGATGTTTTCCTAGAACAATTACAATAGGTGCTAAGATCAACACGGCTAATATAAGTGGTGGCAGTTCATGTATTTGTGAACCATTAAGACTACCACTTAGCCATCTCAGTGCAGCAGGGATATCTTGTTCAGCACCTATCAGTAATAGATATGATATGACGGCGTTAAGCATAGCTTGTATGCCTATTCCGATTAAAATTAAGCGCCCAATTGAAAAGGTTTTTCCGCGAGATAAGATATAGATCAATATTACTGTGACAAGACCTGCGATGACCGAAGCAATTGAAACGATTGCACCATTTGCATGAAGGATGACAATACAAAAGACGGCTGCAGCACTTGAACCCGTTGTAATCCCGATAACATTTGGATTAGCAAGTGGATTGCGTAACATCGTTTGGAAAATGTCACCCGCCACTCCAAAGGCAAAACCAGCAAAAAGTCCTGCTAACATTCTAGGAAGTCGAATCGTCTGGATCGCAAATGTAGCACCTTGAATTTGTTCTCCAAGAAGCACTTGAATGACCTTTTTGACTGGATAAATTGTGTTTCCTAATATAAGCATCGCACAACATAACAGACATAGAAGTATAATAAGTAAACCAGTGACAAACAACCAACGAGTGCGTCTTTGCTTTCTCCCCTTCATGATAAATAGAATAGGTTCGTTTTTCATAATGAACTCACTTTCAATCTCATCGCTAAAATAATTAATAATGGCGCACCAATAAACGCTGTTACAACACCAACTTCAAGCTCTCCTGGACTACCAACAAGTCTGCCCACTACATCAGATAGTGTCAAAATTATTGCTCCTGAAATAGCAGACATCGGTATAACGAAACGCAAATCAGGACCAAGCATAAGCCGCATCACATGTGCTGATAAAAGCCCGATAAAACCAATCGGCCCTGCTAATGCTGTCGTTGCACCACATAATAAAACCGCTCCGAGTGAAGCAACAAGTCTTAGTATTCCTGTCCTTACACCAAGACCAGTTGCAGCATCGTCTCCTAAGGCAAGTGCATTAAGTGCCGGAGCAGAAAGAATAGCGATGAGCAAGCCAATGATTAAAAATGGAGCAAAAGTAGTGATCGCATTCCAACTTCCTGAACCGACACTTCCAACTTGCCAAAACCTAAATTGATCCATTACATGGGAGCGTGGAATCATAATGGCTATAACAAGTGAGGAAAGAGCAGCACTTGTTGCTGCTCCTGCCAAAACAAGCTTAATGGGCGTTGACCCACTACGTCCCATTGAACCAATTCCAAAAACAAAAACCGCTGTAATCGCAGCACCAATTAAAGCTAACCATATATATTCATTGGCACTACTTATATTAAAAAAAGCAATACCACAAACAATAAACAATGATGCACCTGTATTAACACCGAGAATACTTGGATCTGCAATCGGATTACGGGTGACAGCTTGCATCAGGGCACCAGAAACGCCGAGAGCTCCTCCACAACACAAACTAAAAAACGTACGTGGAATTCTTTTGCGCACAATATTTGCTTCGTATGAATCAATGTTTTGATGTAATAACCCATCTATTACACTGTCAAATCCCACCATCCTAGAGCCAAGGGCAAACGAAGCAAGTACACACAATATAAGCAAAATCAAACTCGTCACTAGAACAACTCCAAAATGCTTTGGGACGTACAAATGAATCTGTCTTCTAGCCGAAATCCATGAAGATGTACTATTCATTGAGCTTGTCAATTGCTCCACCAATTAGTTTTAAATATTCGTCGATTGTATAAGATATTGACAGGGGATTTGGAGTTCCCGCCGCCACCAAGGGTGTATCACTCGTTATAAATGCCACAGCACCTTTTTCAATTGCTGGGATTTTACCAAGTAATGAATCATCCTTAATTGCCTCATACAACTTATCATCACCATAGCCAATCAATAAATCAGCATCGTAAAGTGCCTCGGCATTTTCTGCGCTTAGACTTAATGAATAACTGCTCGGATCAGTAATCTGCTCTGTAATACTCTCTGGATAAGTCATCCCCAGCTCATATAAGAAAGAAACCCGGGTATCTACTGGCGTATAAATATGTAGTTTAGATAGGTCATCCGCTGAAAAGTTTACCCAAACTACTTTCTTGCCTTCTATCTCAGGATAGTCTGCTAATTTTTCATCAATCATATTTTCAATATCTGTAATCAGTTTTTCACCTTCAGCTTCCATCCCCATCCCAGTTGCATTATAGCTAACTTGCTCACGCCATGTAGTTACCCAAGGAGCTTCTGGATATGCCACAACAGGAGCAATTTCATTTAAAAGCTCATAATCTTCCTCTGTAATCCCTGAATAGGCAGCAAGAATGACATCTGGATTGGCATCTGAAATCGCCTCAAAATCAAGACCGTCTGTATCTTGGAAAACATTCGGATCAGTTACACCTAGTTCATCAAGTTTTTCCACTGTCCATGGCAGTAAGCCACTATCATCTTGAACCCCAAAATTCGCTGCCGAAAATCCTACTGGTACTACATCAAGTGCCAGCACAACGTCATGATTTCCCCATTGAATTGTAGCTACTCTCTCAGGTTTACTTTCAATCACAGTTTCACCAAAAGCATGTTCAATAACAATGGGATATTCAGATTCTACATTTTCAGAGTCTGGTGTTTCGCTATCCTCATTCGAGGTTGAATCTGGCGCTGAATTTGATTCCCCATTTGAGCAACCGGCCATTAATAACATAAAAGTTAGAAAAATTAATAATATTCCAAATATATTTTTTGGTTTTATCTCCATCTAGAATGCCTCCCTATTATCGATTATATTTTTAATCATCTGAAATTACGATCATTACTCACTTACCGACTGATAATGATTATCATTATCGTATGTGCTTTAACATAAAATGTCAAGGACGAATTAAAATCTACTTGTGAATTTTCTATGAACATAATAATCGAGCTATAGGTTTTATGAAATTCATCATACGGATTTATTGCCGATTCGATACCATATGTAGTTGTGATAAAGATTCCTTAACTCCATACAATATCAGATCTGCTGATTGTGGTTATGTTAAAAATCATTCGGTTGTTGAATCCTATTTGTACATCTGATATAGTGTTGATGAGATTGATAATCGTTATCATTTGAACTGAAAATGTTTATATTCCATAAATTGAACAATATACAGGTTGATATGACTTAGATAAGGAGACGAAAATATGAACACAGAGCAGGTATTTGATGTGACAATTGTTGGTGGCGGTCCAGCGGGGTTGTTTTCCGCTTTTTACAGTGGTTTGCGAGAACTAAAAACGAAAATAATTGAGTTTCAACCCTTTCTTGGAGGAAAAGTACATGTTTATCCAGAGAAAATGATCTGGGATGTTGG
>Ga0209487_1003773_pt1 | contig 11799 bp, 10 predicted proteins | sample Poulit2012_FD_187524 | JGI IMG/M metagenome (GOLD analysis project Ga0209487, IMG submission 187524) | Agricultural soil microbial communities from Georgia to study Nitrogen management - Poultry litter 2012 (SPAdes) (version 2) | ecosystem: Environmental > Terrestrial > Soil > Agricultural land... | reverse complement strand
CTGCCGACCGCCTTTACATCTTGGTCACACTCCTGGGACTAGCCTGGCGCGATATCGTCCCATGGTGGCTCGTAGTCCTCATCGTGTTGCGCGATCTCTTGCTCTTAGGAACGGTGCCCACCCTGCGACGCCATAATCTGCGTGCCCTTCCCGTGCACGTCGCCGGAAAGGCCGGAACATTCGCGCTGCTCTATGCGTTTCCGCTCATTTTGCTCTCCAACTGGGAAGGAACAATTGGCGTTCTGGCAGCGGTGTTCGGTTGGGCCTTTGCCATTTGGGGTATCGGACTTTATTGGTATGCCGGTGCAATCTATTACCGGCAAACGGCGTTATTAGCTAAATCGAGAAGATGACGCCGCAGCCAGGCCGCGACCAGGATCGGGCAGCAACTCAGAGGCGACGCCCAGTTGATGCCTCCATGACGCTGCTTAAAGAGATCATGGAGCGCCCGCTGGATCCCGGTTATGCCGAAGCGACCTCACGCAGTGTTTCGGGCGAGCGCCCAAGCCAATCGACGCCGTCCAAAATCTTGACGATCATCGTGCTGATGGCGCTCACAGCGCTGGTGACAGTGGCCGTCATTACACTGCGTGCTCCGCAAGATGACGTGGACGAGGCCCGCACGCTGCTGGAAAACAATATTCACGACCGCAGCGATGAATACACCACTCGCAAGCAAACCGTTGACAATCTCGAAGGCGAAATACGCCAGTTGCAAAATGAGAACCTCTCTCTGCCGGGCCAGCGGCTGCTCGAGGCGGCCCAGCAGATGGGTATTTCGACGGGAGCAACCGCCGTTGAGGGTCCCGGCTTGACCATTGAACTGCGCGATGCCACTCCCAGCGACGGGGAGGGGCTCACCAGTGAAGATCGGGTACAAGATTTTGATCTGCAAGTGGTGGTAAATGGGCTGTGGGCGGCGGGCGCTGAAGCCATCGCAATTAATGGGCACCGAATTACCGCTATGTCGGCGATCCGCTCTGCCGGGGACGCGGTGCTAGTTGACTTTGAACCCCTGCAGGAGCCCTACGAAGTTGAGGCGATCGGCGAGCCGAATCGTTTAGAAACCGGTATGGCAGCAAATCAAGCCGGGCAGCACTTACAGATGTTAACTAGCGCCTACAATATTGGTGTCTCAACCAAGACGAGCGATCATCTGGAGTTGAGCAGCGGGTCGGACACGGTCCGGGATGCCGATATCGAGACACGGCCGGAAGACATTCCGGCGCTGTTGGGCGATGACGACGACAGCACAAAATCTTCGCTACCTGGAGGGGAGTCGTAAATGATCGCCGCACTTGGTCTGGTTTTAGGCGTCATTGTGGGGATTGTGATGCAGCCCTCGGTCCCGAGCGAACTTCAGCCGTATCTACCCATTGCCGTAGTCGCCGCACTCGACGCGCTTTTTGGCGGTGTCCGCGCACTGTTAGCCGGTACATTCGATGATCGCGTCTTTACCGTTTCATTCTTATCGAACGTGATATTGGCAGCATTTTTGGTTTTCTTGGGCGACCAGCTCGGTGTCGGCTCGCAACTGTCTACCGCAGTTGTGGTGGTCCTGGGTATTCGCATTTTCTCTAACGCCGCGGCGATCCGGCGCTACGTATTCAAGGCGTAGGGGAAAAAGGTAAGCGTTTATGACACCCGGCAGGCATGAAAATGGCCACGGCACCGAACCGCAAAAAGGCCCAAGCGCCGAACGGCAAAAAGGCCAAGGCACCGAACCGCAAAAAGGCCCAAGCGCCGAACGGCAAAAAGGCCAAGGCACCGAACCGCGCACCCGGCTCTTTCGAGCGTTACGCCCGCGCCTGAACCGGAAGCAGATTGTGGTGGCGATTCTGTGTTTCGGGCTCGGTTTTGCGCTGGTTGTTCAGGTGCAACAAAACCAGGGGGAGTCCCTGGGGTCTTTGCGCCAAAGTGAACTGGTGCGCCTACTTGACGAAGTAACGAGTCAGTCCTCGGAACTGGCGCGCACGGAACGGGAGTTGCGTGCTACCCGCGATGAACTGCTCTCGGGCAGCGACTCTGCTCGCACCGCGTATGAAGCGATGGAAGACCAGGTCACGCGGCAGGCAATTTTGGCTGGGACAGTGCCGGTTACGGGCCCGGGGGTAAGTGTGCGGGTCATCGATAACGGCAATGTGCTCGACGCGCTGGTATTACTTGAAGTCGTACAAGAACTGCGCAACGCCGGGGCGGAAGCTATTGAAGTAAATGATCAACGCATCGCGACTTCATCCTGGTTCGTCGATAGTTCTGGTTCCATCGTGCTGGACGGCAAGGAGCTGGAATCTCCCTATCGAATACTGGCGATAGGAGACTCCTCCACGATCTCGGCCGCCTTGGAAATGCCCGGGGGAGTCTTAACCGGGATCCGCGGGCGCGGGGCATCGGCTGTTTTGGATTCGCTTGACGAGATCGAGATCGACTCGCTGAACCGCCCCGGAAAAAGCCGCTTCGCCACTCCACAACCTACTTCCTAGGCATGTTTTTTCAGTCCGATGCAGGGTAGATTGTCCCCAGTGGAACTCCCGGCGGCCAAAACCCGTTAGGCTAAATTATGCGAAGTTTTTGCACTGCAAGATCGCGCACCGAAAGCGAGCGAGGAGACGACCTTGACTGACCAAAATTTCGGATCCCAGTGGCCCGATGATGGCTCACCCGAAACGACGATTCAGTTTGGGCACTCTGCACCGACCGAACCTGCTCCCAGCGATCTGACTCCGGATGAAGCCGTTATCGCATCCCTGCCCGCGACCTCGGCCCTTTTGATTGTGGCCCACGGTCCCAATGTGGGCGCGCGTTTCCTGCTAGATAGTGATCAAACAACTGTGGGTCGCCGCGAAAGTGCGGACATCTTTTTAGACGACGTAACGGTTTCACGCAAGCACGCAGAATTTGTGCGCAGTGGCACGCGCTTCACAGTCCAAGATGTGGGCAGCCTCAACGGAACCTATGTCAACCGTGACCGGATCGATTCAGCGCTCTTGGCAGCTGGCGACGAGGTGCAAATCGGGAAATTCCGAATGATCTTCCACCCCGGTGACCAGGGCGCAGAAGGCAGCAGCAACTAGTGGCAAACCCAGCCCGTTCTGCCTCCGCCGCTTCCGGTCGCGACCATGCGGCATCGGCCACCGCCGCCGCGCGTGGCCAGGAAACCGTCGCGCGCCAAGAAGACGCCCCACGCCGAGAAGAAGGTCCGCGCCTGAGCATCGGGCAGGTACTTGAACAGCTTCAGCCGGAGTTCCCCTCGCTGACCATCTCAAAACTGCGTTTTTTAGAAGATCAAGGTCTCGTGACGCCGCGCCGCACGCCATCGGGGTATCGTCAATTCTCTACCGCGGACGTTGAGCGGGTGCAGTTTGTGCTCGAGTGCCAGCGCGACCGCTTTTGGCCCCTAAAAGTTATTCGCCAGCGGCTAGAAGAACTTGATGAGCAGCGCAATCAGCCGCCCGGCCCGCGCGCAGTAGCGACAGCGCCTCATGGCCGCCTGAGCGCGCAAGATTTAGCGCGTGAAGCCGAGGTGGAGCTCGAACTTGTAGAAGAAGTAACCGCTTTGGGACTGATCAAGGTCGGCCCTTCTAATCGATATAACGTTTCGGCGATCGCAGTGGTGCGCGCCGTTTCTCACCTATTTTCACTCGGCATCGATGCGCGGCACTTGCGGGCCTTTCGCGCCGCCGCCGATCGGGAGACAGGTTTGGTGGATCAGATGGTCGCTCCGCTGCGAAATTCCACTACCGCAGCGGGCATAGCCCAGGCGCAGTCCCGCACCGAAGAGGTCACCGGCGCGTGTTTGGCGCTGCACGCTGCGCTGCTGCACGACACCGTCTCCCGTCTGGATCAGTAGGGGCTTTCGCCTCTCGCCAGCGGGGGATTGCACTTCCCTTGTCCCGCAATCGGGGTACCGTGGAGGTATGCGCGACGTTGAGGTAATCGGAGTTCGAATCGAACTGCCTTCCACACAGCCGGTTGTGCTGCTGCGGGAGAAAGAAGGTGATCGAGTGTTGCCCATCATGGTGGGCGCATTCGAAGCCATGGCCATCGCGGCCGCGCAAGAGGGCGTGGTACCGCCCAGGCCCATGACCCACGACCTCTTCGTCAATGTTTTAGAAGCGCTGGAACATCAAATTTCCGGCGTTGAGGTCACCGGCATGAGCGATGGGGTCTTTTTCTCGGATTTAATTATGGACGGCGCCACTCGGGTCAGCGCTCGACCCTCCGATGCGATTGCGCTTGCTTTGCGTACCGGATCTCCGATCCGCTGTTCAGAAGAAATCCTGGACGAGGCCGCGATATCGGCACCGCACGAGGAGGACGCGGAGATAGAGGAGTTCCGCGCCTTTTTGGACGAAGTTAGTCCCGAAGATTTCGGAAGTGGGTAAAAAATATCGAAAAGTGGCTGAATATGGCCAAAATCCGGGCGCGGCTAAACCTGAAGTTGAGGGTAAGACACGCCGGTGCGCGACACGCGGGAAGGACTTCGAGCCAGTGTCGTTGACGCGGGCGGTCCGCACCCATAGCGTTAGCAATGAATCCAGCGGTAAGAGGGTAAAAGATCACCTCGAAGTGAAATACCGCAAGCCAAAGAGTGGAGGCATCGTGAGCAGTACCGGTGACGCGTCAGCATCGGCGACACCCGTTCCTGCCAATACGCAGGGAATGCTTTTCGACGACGACCTCCCGCACCTGAGTGCCGATATTGGCTACCGCGGGCCAACAGCTTGCCGCGCAGCCGGCATCACCTACCGCCAATTGGACTACTGGGCTCGCACCGGACTGGTTCAACCCTCAGTTCGATCCGCCGCGGGATCCGGCTCCCAGCGGCTGTACAGTTTCCGGGACATTTTGGTTCTAAAAATCGTAAAACGCCTGCTAGATACTGGCGTTTCGCTCCAGCAGATTCGCACTGCGGTCACTCATTTGCGGGAGCGCGGAATCCACGACATGGCCCAAATTACCCTTATGTCCGATGGCGCCTCGGTATACGAGTGCACCTCGCCGGATGAAGTGGTCGATTTGGTCCAGGGTGGCCAGGGGGTTTTCGGAATCGCCGTGGGTCGAGTGTGGCGCGAGGTAGAGGGAACGCTGGCACAGCTCCCCTCCGAGCGACAAGAAGGCGAGTTGGTCGACGGTGACGACGAGCTTTCGCAGCGGCGCCGAGCGCGTAAAACCGGCTAGCCACTTTACTGCCCTTTTTCATGTAGTTACTTTTAAGTAACCTCTGACGACTTTGGCAACCCGCCCGGCCGGTAGCGTGGCTTGCTAGCAGACACGCTTGCCTTTTACGGCGCATCCACGCGTGCTTGCTGGCCCAGTTTGTCAGAGAGGTAGCCAGTGTTTTCAAAGGTTCTCGTAGCCAATCGCGCCGAAATTGCGGTACGTGGATTTCGAGCAGCTCACGAGTTGGGCGCGTCGACGGTAGCTGTTTTTCCCCATGAGGATCGCTACTCCGAGCACCGGTTAAAAGCCGATGAGGCGTACGCGATTGGTGAAGAGGGCCACCCCGTGCGGGCGTATCTCGACATTGACGAGATTATTCGCGTTGCCAAAGAATCGGGGGCGGATGCGATCTATCCGGGTTACGGATTTCTTGCCGAAAATCCGGGTCTGGCGGCGGCCTGCGCGCAAAATGACATTACCTTTATTGGGCCCCCAGCCTCGGTCCTGGAACTGACCGGAAACAAGACGCGCGCGATTCAGGCAGCCCGTGCAGCAGGCATCCCGGTGCCACTTTCTACCGATCCGTCCGATGATGCAGGCACGCTCATGCGCGAGGCGGAAAATATTGGCTACCCCCTCTTTGTTAAGGCGGTAGCTGGCGGGGGCGGGCGCGGCATGCGCCGGGTAGAAAGGCCCGAAGACTTAGCGGACGCGCTCAATGTCGCTATGAAGGAGGCCGAGAGTTCTTTCGGTGATCCCACCGCCTATTTGGAACAGGCAGTATCGCGCCCGCGGCATATTGAGGTGCAGGTTCTAGCCGACAATACCGGGCACACCGTCCATCTTTATGAACGCGATTGCTCGCTTCAGCGCCGCCACCAAAAAGTGGTCGAGATCGCGCCAGCACCAAATCTTGATGCGCAAACGCGTGATGCTTTGACGCGCGATGCCGTGAAATTCGCAGAATCGATCGGCTACGTAAACGCGGGGACGGTCGAGTTTTTGCTAGAGACGGCTGGGCCGCGGGCCGGTGAGCACGTTTTCATTGAGATGAATCCACGCATTCAGGTCGAGCACACCGTTACCGAAGAAGTAACGAATATTGATTTGGTCTCGGCGCAAATGCGGATTGCTGCGGGACAGACGCTGGCCCAAATCGGGATTCAGCAGGAAGACATTGCCGTAAACGGGACCGCGATTCAGTGTCGAATCACGACCGAAGACCCGGCCAATGAGTTCCGGCCTGATACCGGCCGAATTGCCGTGTATCGCTCTCCGGGCGGGGCAGGAGTGCGCCTAGATGGCGCCACGGCTCACGCGGGCGCCGAGATCACCGGCCATTTCGATTCGATGCTGGTCAAACTCACCTGCCGAGGCCGCACGTTTGAGGTTGCCGCCACGCGCGCCGCCCGGGCACTTGCCGAATTCCGGATCCGCGGGATTCGCACCAACATCCCTTTCCTCAAAGAAGTCCTGGCCGACGAACATTTTATGCGCGGCGACTTGTCGACGTCCTTTATTGACGAGCGGCCCGAATTGCTGCGCGTGCGGCTGGGGCAAAACCGCGGAACCCGGCTGCTGCGCTTCATCGCGGATGTTTCGGTAAATCAGCCAAATGGGCAGCGCCCCGACCTGGACCGTCCGTTTCGGCGGCTGCCGAAAATCGATTCGGCCAGTAATTTTCCGCCCGGAACGCGCCAGCAATTACAAGAGTTGGGGCCAGAAAAGTTTGCGGCAGCGCTGCGAGCCGACGAACGCGTGCGAGTTACCGATACCACCTTCCGCGATGCGCACCAATCATTGCTGGCTACGCGGGTGCGCACCTATGACCTGCTGCAGGTGGCGCCGGTCGTGGCTCGAACCATGCCGCAGCTCTTCAGCGCTGAAGTATGGGGCGGGGCGACCTATGACGTCGCGCTGCGGTTTTTAGGTGAAGACCCCTGGCAACGTCTTGCGAAATTACGTGATGCGATGCCGAATATTGCGCTGCAAATGCTGCTGCGCGGGCGAAACACCGTGGGATATACGCCCTACCCGACCCAAGTAACTGATGCTTTTGTGCAGGAAGCGGCTGCTACCGGAATCGATATTTTCCGCATTTTTGATGCGCTGAACGATGTCGACCAGATGGCACCAGCGATTAAAGCAGTGCGCGAAACCGGCAGCGCGGTCGCTGAAGTCGCCCTTTGTTATACCGGGAATCTGTTGGACCCGAACGAGCAGCTTTACACACTGGATTACTACCTGGATCTAGCCGACCAAATTGTTTCGGCGGGCGCGCACGTGCTGGCTATTAAAGATATGGCCGGGCTTTTGCGCGCTCCGGCGGCGGCAAAGTTGGTCACCGCGCTGCGCGAGCGATTCGATCTGCCGGTGCATTTGCACACCCACGACACGGCCGGGGGACAGCTGGCAACGCTGCTCGCTGCGATCGACGCGGGCGTGGATGCAGTCGATGCCGCGACAGCCTCTATGGCCGGAACTACCAGCCAGCCGTCAATGTCGGCGCTGGTGGCAGCGTTGGAGCACACCGATAAAGACACCGGTCTAGATCTGCACGCGGTCGCCGATATGGAGCCGTATTGGGAATCGGTGCGGAAGGTTTTTGCGCCGTTTGAATCGGGACTACCCGGGCCGACGGGGCGGGTTTATGAGCACGAAATACCCGGGGGACAGCTCTCAAATCTGCGGCAGCAAGCCATCGCGCTCGGACTGGGGGATAGGTTCGAGCAAATTGAAGCAATGTATGCGGCAGCCGATAAGATTCTAGGCCGCTTGGTGAAGGTCACCCCGTCCTCGAAGGTGGTCGGCGACCTTGCGCTCCATTTAGTTGCGGCCAACGCTGACCCCGATGAGTTTGCGCAAAATCCGCAAAACTTCGACATTCCCGACTCGGTCATCAGTTTCCTGGAGGGACAGCTTGGTGATCCGCCCGGAGGTTGGCCCGAACCGTTCCGTGCCCGGGCGCTTGATGGGCGCCGCCCCCGCAAACCGCATCTGGAAAACCTGACTACCGAGGATGAACAGCGTTTGAGGGCAGATTCGGCCACGCGGCGCCGGGCGTTAAACGAGCTGCTTTTCCCCGCGCCAACGAAGGAATGTGACCGAATCACCGAAGAGTTCGGCGACGTCTCCGTTCTGTCATCGCTGGAATTCCTGTATGGATTACGCCCCGGCGAAGAAGCAGAGGTTGAACTGCAAAAGGGCGTGCGCCTAATCGTGGGAATGACAACGTTCGGCGAGGTCGATAGCCACGGGATGCGCACCGTTATCTGCGAATTAAACGGTCAGCAGCGAACGGTCGAAGTACGCGATCGAGCTGTCGAGGCGGTGGCAAAGGCAGCAGAAAAAGCCGATCCGAACAGCCCCGGCCAGATTTCCGCGCCCTTTGCCGGCACGGTGACTCCCACGGTGGAGGTCGGGCAACAGGTCAAAGCCGGCGACACGGTTTCAATGATCGAGGCGATGAAGATGGAGGCTGCCATCACCACTCCCGTGGCCGGCGTGGTGGAGCGCATGGCAGTTGCACCCGTCCAGCAGGTCGAAGGTGGCGACCTGGTGTTGGTGGTTATTCCGCAGTAGCAGCGGCGTTGCGGGTGGTGAATTCGGTAGGAGCTTAACGAACTATCGGGATTTGCTAGTTGTCGCTGCCCTTGGAGTGCGCGTCGTAGTCGCGGACCAGGTCAATAATTCCCCACACGGCCACGGCGGCACCGATGCCCACCATGACCCAGTTCATCCAATTGGCGATCCCTTCAGAGATCGGCCCAAACTGCAGGTAAGCGATTACGGCGCCGATAACCGCGCGAAAAGTACCAGACCACCACCAGCGGTCGGCGACGCTAAAGGGCTTCTTTTCCGCATCATTTTCTTCCCGCTCGGCGGATGAGTCATTGCGCGGCGCCGGATCAGTCATGGCGTTAGTTTTGCACACGGCGCCGGTTCATCGAGAAGGGGAGGGGCGCCGTCCCTAATCAATAAATTTTGGACGTCGTCTCGCATCGCGCGGGAAATGCGGAGCCGTATTAACTGTGTAACCATTTCAGCACCGGGGATTTGCGTGAGTTTTCCGCGGTTTCTGTACTCCCAAGGAAGGTAGATCAGTGGCACAGTCCGTAAGCGATTTCATCATCGATCGGCTCATCGAATGGGACCTGCATCAGTGGTACGGCTACCCGGGAGACGGGATTGGCGGCTTTGACGGCGCCCTTGGTCGGGCCCAGAAAGACGGGAAAGACTTCACCTATATCCGTCCCACCCACGAGGAAGAGGCGGCTTTTATGGCGTGCGCGCATGCCAAATTTACCGGTGAAGTGGGTGTCTGTATCGCGACCTCAGGCCCGGGGGCGGTGCACCTAATGAATGGGTTGTATGACGCGTATTCGGATAACGCTCCGGTGGTTGCGATTGTGGGCCAGCAAGCCCGCGTGGCACTGGGAACAGAGTTTCAACAGGAGATAAATCTTGAGCAGGCAATGAGCGATGTGGCGGTTTTCGTTCAGACAGTTACGACACCGATGCATGCCCAGTTTGTGCTTGATAAAGCGATTCGAATGGCGAAGGCCTATCGCGGGCCGGCGGTTGTGATCTTGCCGGTGGACGTGCAAACCATGGATATGGAAGAACCGGCGCAGGAGCACTTCGTTTCGCGCAGCGGCATCGGGCACGCCTCGGATCGCCTTCGCCCAGACGATGAAACACTAGCCCGAGCCGCCAAAATCTTAAATGATGGGGAAAAAGTCGCGATGCTCGTGGGACAGGGGGCTATCGGGGCTACGGATGAGGTGCTCGAGGTCGCGGAACGGTTGGGCGCCGGCGTGGCGACGAGTCTGCTCGGAAAACAGGTCGTGCCCGGAGATGTGCCCTATCACACACAACAACTCGGTCTTTTGGGCTCGCGTCCCAGTTACGACATGATGCAAAAGTGCGACACGCTGCTGCTGGTGGGAACGAATTTCCCGTACGCGGAGTTTTTACCAGCCACCGGGCAAGCCCGCGCGGTCCAGATAGATATTTCGCCACGGCACCTAGGAATCCGGTATCCCACGGAAGAGAATATTTGGGGCGATGCCAGAACCACGCTACGAGCGTTATTGCCGTACTTAGAGCCGCATGACACGGGTTGGCAGGAGCAAATAGCAGCCGAAAAACGAGAGTGGGATGCTGAAAACGTGCGGGTGGCGAGCACAAAAGCCGACCCAATCAACCCGCGTTATATTTATCTCTCGCTGAATGAGAAGCTCCCCGAAAACGCAATTTTCACCGCCGATGCGGGTAGCACGGCGGACTGGTACGGATTCCATATCGAACTGGGCCGCAACAATATGGGCAGCCTTTCCGGACGACTGGCGTCCATGCTGGCCGCGATGCCCTACGCGCTGGCTGGGAAATTTGCCCATCCGGATCGCCCGGTCGTTTGCACCATTGGTGACGGGGCTTTTCAGATGATGGGCGCTAACGGACTTCTCACCGTCAAGCGGCACTGGCGCGATTGGAAGAACCCATCATTTGTGGTGCTGGTAATCAATAATGGCGATTTAAACCAGGTGTCGTGGGAGATGCGCGAGGCGGGGGACCCGCGCTGGGACACTGCCCAGTTAGTCGAAGGAATGGACTACGCCGGCTACGCGGAATTACTGGGCTTAAAAGGCATCCGAGTAGATGCGCCTGATCAGGTTGATGCCGCGTGGGACGAAGCGTTCGCCGCGGATCGGCCGGTAGTGGTTGATGTGCGCTGCGATGCCAATGTTCCACCATTGCCGGCTCATATCGACCTGGAGCAGGCGACCGGACTGGCGAAGTCTTTACTCGGGGGAGACCCGGCAACCCGACAAGTGGTCACCCACGGGACGCGGGCGATGGCGGCGCGATTGTTTGCGCGCATGGGCTTTCGCTCGGACGAGTAGGGGCGGGCCGGTTCACTGCTCGAGCGAAGTGAGTATCACCGGCGTGCGAATTATCAGTTCGGGCGCGATCAGCCGCTGTTGACTATCTTGCGGGGCGGGGTTTGGAACCACCGTGTTACCGCACTGGCCAAACAAGAGCTCTAATACGGATCGTGCGACCCTTTCAGGTTGCTGTTCGATACTGCTTAACCCCAGAGCTGCAGCGGCGGGCGTGTTGTCAAAGCCGATAATGAGCAGTTCGGGTTTTCCTGCGCTAGCGGCGGCCATGTGCGCACCAATTGCAAGTGAGTCGCTCGCACAAATCACCGCATCGATGCCGGGGGCGTCCGCGAGTAATTCTTGGGTTGCCAAGCGCCCCGCCGCAACCGAATCCACAGCAGCAATGCGCGGGCCTTTTGCGCCGGCCTCCCGCATCGCTTCCTGCCAGCCTCGGGCACGGTCATCACCAGTTCCAGAGGGACTTGGCCAACCCAAAAAGGCAATATTGCGACCGGCTACTTGGAGCGCGTGCTCGGTCGCAAGGCTTGTTCCGGCCGCGCCGTCTACATCCACCCACCGGAAGTCTCTCGTGCCCTGGGTTACTGCTGGCCAAGATCGCCCAAAAGAAGCGAACGGAACTCCGACTTCTTCGAGCCAGGAAATTCGCGGGTCGTTGTGATGCGTGCCAGATACCACAACGCCGTCAATCTCACCGCTATCAGTCAGTTCCCGAATTTGGGCGATTTCTGCA
>Ga0209487_1003772_pt1 | contig 11801 bp, 9 predicted proteins | sample Poulit2012_FD_187524 | JGI IMG/M metagenome (GOLD analysis project Ga0209487, IMG submission 187524) | Agricultural soil microbial communities from Georgia to study Nitrogen management - Poultry litter 2012 (SPAdes) (version 2) | ecosystem: Environmental > Terrestrial > Soil > Agricultural land... | reverse complement strand
GGAAAAGAAGTCGTTGAAGCCCTCCTTGACTTAGATTATGAAACAGTATACGAGCAATTTAATGGTCAAATGCAAAGAGAGTTACCGGTAGAAGATATGCATGAATTAACGCCGGTTATTGAAGATGCTGGAGAGTTTGAAAAAATTGAAACAACGGCTATCGAAGAAAGAGATGGAATTTATGTTACGGTTATCGTAACAAAACATGAAGAGGGAAAGCTAGGCTTTACGGTTAGTTTTGAGGAAAATGGAGAAGTTGCTGGGGTGTACATTAAATAACATAATACTTACTAGGAAGCACTTTTGATTTTGCTTCCTAGTTTTTTTGTGTAAACTCAGCTAAAATGAATAAAATAACAGACAGCTTACGATGAGGTGACACGATTGATTCATATATTAATTGCTGATGATGATAAACATATCAGGGATTTAGTAACGATCCATTTAGAAGAAGAAGGATTTCATGTCTTACAAGCGAGCAATGGTAAGGAAGCAGAAGAACTTTTAGCGAACCACCCTTGTGACTTGGCGATCATCGATATTATGATGCCTGTCATGGATGGTTATGAATTAACGAAAACGATTCGGGAATTTTACGATATACCTATTATTTTACTTACCGCAAAGGATCAAATTGAAGATAAGGAAAAAGGTTTCTTATCTGGAACAGACGATTATCTCGTGAAACCCTTTGAGCCAAAGGAGCTTATTTTTCGAATTCAGACCCTTTTCCGTCTATATGATAAAAATATTGATGAAATTGTAACAATTGGCCATACGAACATTAATCGAAAAACCTACGAAGTGTCTATCGGGGACAAATCCCTTTTGCTTCCTTTAAAGGAATTTGAATTGTTATATTTACTCGCTGCAAATGCAGGGCAAGTATTTTCTCGTGGGCAGCTTATTGATCGGATTTGGGGTTTTGATTATGAAGGGGATGAACGAACCGTAGATGTTCATATTAAACGACTACGAGAGCGATTTTCGAAATTAACAGACGATTTTTCCATCGTTACAGTGCGTGGTGTCGGCTATGCGTTGGAGGAGAACAAATGAAATTACGTTCACTTTACGTAAAATTTTCAATCACAACAATTATCATTATGATCGTTAGTGGGATCCTTGCTTTTATGTATTCTAATTTTTATTATCAACAAAAACTAAAACCACAAAACGACGAGAAAAACACAGCAATTGCTTTAGATATTGCTAATTATATTGAAAGCCATGAAAATATTGAACTAGATGATTACTTGCAACATATTGCTACCGTTGGCTATCAAATATTTTTAACTGATGGGGTGGAAGAAACGTTTTATGGTGCCTCCTTCCGGGATGAAAGTTTGCCAAAGGAAACAAAGGATATTGTCTTACACGGAGATATTTATCACGGCATGAAAGAATTCCCAAAGGAAACCTTTATTACCGGGTTCTTTTCCAACGAATTAATGAATACGATCGGAGTACCTTTCGAAAAAGATGGAAAAACGTATGCCTTATTTATGCGACCGAACATAAAAATGTTATTTAATGAAATGCATTTTCTACTTGCATGGTTGCTTATTTTTACTGTTATTTTAAGTATCATCTTCGTATTAATTAGTGTCCGCTTTCTAATTCAGCCGATTACAGAGTTAACGAAAGCAACAAAGCAATTATCGGAAGGAAATTATTCAATTGAACTAGATATCGATCGAGAAGATGAACTTGGTCATTTAGCAAAAAGCTTTACAAACATGGCGACACAACTAAAAAAGCTTGACGATATGAAAAATGAATTTATCTCAAATATTACGCACGACTTACAAACGCCACTCTCAAATATTAAAGGTTATGTAAATTTGCTGGAAAGTGAAATGTTATCTAATGAAAAGCGCAAAGAATATATTTCAATCGTAGAAAAGGAGACAAATCGGCTATCGAATTTATCGAAACAATTACTACTTCTTTCATCATTAGAACAAGAAGAAGGTTTTGTTGAGAAGAAATGGTTTAATGTGTCTGAGCAAATAAAAGAAGTTATTTATAACCACCAATGGCACATTAATGAACGGGGGATTATGGTAAGTTATTCATTACAAGATGTTGAAATCAATGGTGATCCATCTTTGCTATACAATGTTTGGGAAAACTTACTTACAAATGCAATTAAATATAATGAACAAAATGGAGAAATTGGAATTACTGTTGAAAAGAATAAGAATGATATTTCTGTGCAATTTCACGATACAGGGATTGGATTTTCTGAAGAAGCGAAGGAACAACTTTTTGAAAGGTTTTATCGGGAAGATAAAGCGAGAACAAGAAATATAGAAGGAAGTGGATTAGGACTTTCTATTGTCAAATCGGTAATAGAGCTTCACAATGGCTCAATTGAGGTAGAAAGTAATCAGGAGAAGGGAACTAGGTTTATCATTCACCTTCCTGTATAAAATGTGACAGAAGTTTGACACTGCATTCTTGACTTTCTTAGTAAAAAAATATACCCTAAATTTTACAACTATTCTAAATCAAGAAGTAATTTCAATAAAGATTATATCTTACAAAACAAATTTGTAAGCGTTGTCACAAATGGTGGGTGCTGAAATTACTTTCATGAAAAACATCTTATTAGGAGGAGTTTATTTATGGGGAAAACAATTCATCAAGAAGCATTAAACTTTGAAAAATATCCGCAGCAACCGCATGGGGGAAAATTAGTCAATCGGGTTGCTGTTGGAGAAGAAAGAGAGAGATTACTTGAAGAGGCAGCATCTTTACCAAAAATAATGATCGATTTAGAAGCAATTATTACCACGGAAATGATCGCTACGGGAGTCTTATCTCCAAATGAAGGATTTATGTTAGAGGAAGATTATAAGAGTGTATTAAAAGAGGGTCGTTTATCTAATGGTTTAGTATGGCCTGTTCCACTTAGTTTTGCGCCGATTGGAGATAGAAATGAGGAAGTTGCGAATTCTTTATCAGTAGGCGATCGTGTGTCTCTGATTGATGAAGACTTTGAACCGGTCGCTATTTTAGATGTTGAAGATATTTTTTCCTATGACAAAGAAGAACGTGCCAAACATTTATTTGGCACAACGGATCGGAATCACCCTGGCGTAGATTCAATTTTCCGACGAATGGGTGATACAGCTTTAGGCGGAAAGTTAACATTACTTAATCGTGTTGATTGGGGCCCGTTTGAAAGTTTACGGAAAGAGCCGAAGGACACATGGCATTTGTTTTATGAAGAAATGAATTTCCGTTCTGCAGCAGGATTTATTACCGGAGCTAATCCACTTCACCGTGGGCATGAATACATTCATAAAAATGCACTAGAAGAAATAGATGGTTTATTGCTACAGCCCCTCGTAGAAATGGCTAAACGGGAGTATACACGACATGAATTTAGAATGCTTTCTTATCGCGCAGTATTAGACACATATTATCCGAAAGAACGATCTATTTTATCACCGTTGCGGGTTACGTATATTTTTGCAGGACCGAGAGAAACGGTGCTCCATGCATTAATTATGAAAAATTATGGCTGTACACATGCACTTATTGGAAGGGATCATGCAGGTATCGGTGATTATTATGATAAATATGCAAGTCATACGATTTTTGATGAGTTTTCACCTGAGGAATTAGGGATCGATGTCCGTTTGTTTTTCGAAGTGTTTTACTGTACACGTTGTGATAGCCCAGCTACACAGCAAACATGTCCCCATGATGAAAAATACCGCTTGAATATTTCAGGAACAGGTATTCGAGAAATGTTAAGACACGGTATTATGCCGCCAAAAGAAATTGTTCGTCCAGAATCGGCTAGGATAGCCATTCAAGGTATTCAGCCGAAAGGAATTGGTGAAGACGGAATGGCTACTTTACCCGTCGGTCAAACGATCAAATCGATGTTCCCGTTTTATTTAGAGCGAACTCGTTTAGGTGGTGAGTTGCGTGATGAAGCATTAGAAGAAGAGGAATTAACAAATCGAGATTTAGAGTTTGTGAACTTAGATGTTCGAGAGCATGCAGACAAAATTTATCAAGATATTTTTGATGCATATAGTGAAGCGGGAGATACAAATAGAAATCTCCATCCAGATTGGGTTGCTGAAGCGAGAAAGGATATTCAAAAAGAACAAGAAATGGTTATTGCAGATTTAGAATCGAAGGTCGATCAAGCTTCTGAAACAGCTTCCGATGAGTTTATGTATCAAACAAAAGAAGAAGCAGAGAAAGAATTAGTAGTTGCTAAGAAAATCTTAAAGGATTTACCACCAATATTAGATGAAGAAGATTTAGCTTATCGAACGTGGAATCCATTACCATATGAGAGATATCGCGGAAGTGATGAAGATTAAGTCACATAAACTTCTTCACAGTTGACATGGGCGTAGTTTTTCTGTATCATTCATAATGATGTACACACATTACACACAAACACACAAATATAAATAAGGTTAATGAAAAATTACGATAAAATAACATTCAAAGGTGAAGGAGGAATGTAACATGGCACGTCGAGGACGCCCAAGACGTCGAAAAGTATGCTATTTCACAGCAAATGGCATTACTCATATCGATTATAAAGATGTTGACTTACTCAAGCGTTTTATTTCCGAGCGCGGAAGTATTTTACCACGCCGAGTAACAGGAACATCAGCGAAATACCAACGAAAATTGACAAAAGCAATTAAACGAGCTCGGATAATGGCATTATTACCATTTGTATCTGAGTAAAATTGTAATGATACGTATTGGCAATATTATATTAGCTAATACTTTTAACAAGAATCTGTTGATTACTGTGGATACATCCACGAATCGACAGATTCTTTTTTCATTGAACATGATCAGTGAAAATTATATTAAAACTTTTCCTTTCTCCTACGAAAATCCCTTTTAACTTTTCAAAGGAAAGCAGAATAGATTTAGTGTTGATACTCTAGTTTATGTACGACGTTTTGGAAAAGATAAGATCATAATGACGACTAATGTAAAGGAATAAATAGCCGTAATGGCTAAATACGTTACACTAAAATCATAAAACAGAGCAACTAATGTATAAATAACGAAAGGAATTGTCGTTGTATAGGCAATCCATTTCCATAAAAGTCCAAAGGTAAGTTTTCGTTGGACGATGTTCGCAAAAATAACGGAGATATATGCTAAAAGAGAAATAAGACCGAAAATGATTAAAACTAAGGGCAAATAGAAAAAAATAAAAAAGTAAACAGTGAATAAGAAAATATTAACATCTATATCTGGTCCATTGTTACCGATAACTTGGTCGAAAAATGACGGAATAGAAATAATGGCCAACAACAAAAACATATAGAAAACGGTATAATCCATACCGACTTGATTAATTTGTCGCATAGCCTTTTTATTTGGTAACTTTATACTGTTTTTAAAGATTTCCCAAAAAATCATATGTTATCATTTCCTTTAAATAAAAGACATCTTTAGGTTGTATTCATTGCGATTATCCATAAATACTATATCATGAACAGGGTAATATTACCCGGGAAATAAACTTAACAACTTTTTATTTTCACATTCAAATTAAAAACATGGTATCATATAATGACAGAGTTAAATAATATACAACAATAGAGGTGCTTTTGTTTTTATGGATGCACAAAGTCAATTACGTTCAGAGATCATGCTAGTTGTTTCTTATACAATCATACTCTTTTTTTCTTTATTCATACCGGCATTTTTTCCGTTTGCCATCATCCTTTTACCAATACCGATAATTGTCTATGCTACTAATAGTAAGGCAGACCGTCTTTACATGATTATAGGAATATTAGCGGTGTTTACATTTGTTCTTACAGTCATTTTACAAATATTATGGTTCATTCCGCTCTTTGTAACATCGGTTATTAGTGGGTTAGCTATTGGGCTTGCCATACAAAAGGAAAAATCACCCTATGAAACATGGATACAAGGTACGATTGGCTTTGTTATTAGTTTGTTATTTATTTTTGTCTTTACCCAGTACGTATTGGAGATTAATTGGGTGGAAGAAATTCGCATAGCTAGTGATCAATCGATTACAAACATTATGAATATGCTTAAAGAGATTGACCCTTCAATAGAAAGCCAGATAGAAGGACAAATGGAAATTTTAAGACAGCAATTGTTCTACATGCCAAATTTAATTCCAGCAGTTATAGCGATATTATCAATAGTTTTCGCCTTTATTGCACAGTGGATAAGTTACAAGGTTTTAAATCGAAGAAAAGAACATACATATCGATTTCCAGCGGTAAGAAGATTATCTTTTCCAATGGCAATATTTTGGTTATATATCGGAGCATCATTGCTTATGCTATTTGAAACAAATCCGACAAGTGGTTTATTTATCGTCTTGCAAAATATAAATAGTTTGATGAGTTTTTTACTCATTATTCAAGGGTTTACCTTTGTGTTTTTCTTTGCTCATCATAAAAAACAATCCAATGCATTGCCGTTTATCGTCCTTACTCTATCCTTAATCATTACACCGTTAGTTTATATCATTCGTTTAGTCGGCTTAATTGATATGGCCCTTTCCTTACGAAAAAGATTAAGAGGAAGTCAAACGGGGTAGGAGCTGAATGATTATGTCGGATCATGAAAAGAAAATAACTTATTACTCGATAATAAAAACCCATTTGATACCTTTCATTATATTACTCGTTGTTTGGTATTATAGTTGGGTTTTTGGACTCATCATGACCATTTTATTAGGTGTATCTCTTTGGTATACGTTTGAAACAGAGAAAAAACGTTATGAAGAAACACAAAGATACATTTCTTCTTTATCTTACCGAGTTAAAAGAGCCGGTGAAGAGGCATTGCTAGAAATGCCAATAGGAATTATTTTGTATAGTGAAGACTTCGAAGTGGAATGGTCGAATCCTTTTATGAATCAATTTACTGAAGATGAAACGTATGTTGGAAAGTCTCTTCAAGAGCTTTCAGAACAATTAATTCCAAATATAAAAGAAGATAAGGAAGACGTATGGATATCTATTGAGCAATTTTACTTTCAAGTTACTGTAAAAAAAGAAGAGCGATTACTTTATTTTTTCGATCGTACGAAACAAAAGAAAATCGAGCGAAAATACGATGACGAACAAACAGTTATCGGAGTTATATTTTTAGATAACTATGAAGAAGTAACGAGGAATATGGAGGACGCTGTAAAAAGTGAGTTGAACTCGACAATTACTTCGACATTAAATCATTGGGCTCAACAATATAGATTATATTTAAAACGTACATCCCAGGAAAGATTTCTTGCGGTCGGTACGAATGATATTTTAGAAGAGTTAGAAGAAACACGGTTTAATATATTAGATAAAGTTCGAGAACTTGAAAATGAAAAAGGCGAAAATAATCCGGTTACACTCAGTATGGGAATAGGATATGGTGACGCCGATTTACCAGCTTTAGGTGAATTAGCTCAATCCAGTTTAGATTTAGCTTTAGGCCGTGGTGGAGATCAAGTTGCTATTAAAAGTTATGAAGGAAAGGTCCGTTTTTACGGTGGTAAAACAAATCCAATGGAAAAGCGAACGAGAGTACGGGCAAGGGTAATTTCTCATGCTTTACGGGATCTCGTAAAAGCAAGTGATAATGTCATTATTATGGGACATAAAACACCAGATATGGATTCGATTGGTGCCTCTTTAGGTGTCTTAAACATTGCACAAGCAAATGAAGTAGATGGATTTATTGTTTTTGATTCTGAGGATTTAAATTCAGGGATTAGTCGAATGATTAAAGCAATCCAAGAGGAAGATGTATGGGAAAGCTTTATTACTTCCGAGGAAGCAGAGGAACAAATTACAAGTAAAAGTTTGATCGTTATTGTTGATACACATAAACCATCTTTAGTCGCAAACGAACGATTGTTAAAGTATACTGACTATAAAGTTGTGATTGATCATCATCGAAGGAGTGAGGATTTCATTGATGACCCAACATTAGTTTATATGGAACCTTATGCATCTTCAACTTGTGAACTTGTCACTGAATTACTAGAATATCAACCAAGTACGTTAAAGCTAAGTAGATTAGAGGCAACGTGTATGTTAGCTGGAATTATCGTGGATACTAAGAGTTTTACATTACGAACAGGCTCGCGAACCTTTGATGCAGCTTCATATTTAAGAGCTCGAGGTGCCGATACCGTTCTCGTTCAAACTTTCATGAAGGAAGATTTTGAACAGTATCTTGAACGAAGTAATTTAATTAAGCGAGCAAAAGTTTATCGGGATTCAATCGCCATTGCAGTTGCAGATGAAGGTGAGGTCATCGATCATATTTTAATTGCTCAGGCAGCAGATACATTACTCACGATGAATGGAATTAATGCCTCTTTTGTCATCTCTGAGAGAGATGATGGAAGAATAGGTATAAGTGCAAGATCTCTTGGAGACGTAAACGTTCAAATTATTATGGAACAAATGGAAGGTGGCGGCCATTTAACAAATGCGGCTACCCAGTTAGAGGATACATCTATTCATGAAGCTGAAAAATTGCTAAAGGAAACTTTAAGACAATATTTCGAGGGGAGAGACGAATAAAATGAAAGTAATCTTATTAAAGGATGTAAGAGGTCAAGGAAAAAAGGATGATGTCATCAAAGTTTCACCAGGTTATGCAAGAAATTACTTAATAAAAAACAATTTAGCGATTGAAGCCACTCCTGGAAACTTAAATGCCTTAAAAGCTCGTCAACAAAAAGCAAAGGAACAAGAAGTAGAAGAAAAAGAGGCGGCAGAAAAACTAAAGACTCAATTAAAAGATATAACAGTGACTCTTAAAGCAAAGGCAGGAGATGGTGGGAGGCTTTTCGGCTCGATAACGAATAAGCAAATTGCTGATAAATTAAAAGAAGATCATGGTCATAAAGTAGACCGTCGAAAAATCGAACTCGATGAACCTATTCGTGCGCTAGGCCATACGAAAGTGCCTGTGAAATTACATCCGGAAGTAACAGGAACGATTAATGTTCATGTCGTCGAAGAATAAGTAAAGGAGGTAGTGAAAATGGTATCAGGAATACAAGATCGGATACCACCACATAATATTGAAGCAGAACAAGCTGTGTTAGGTGCTATCTTTTTAGAACCTGATTCTTTTTCAATTGCCTCAGAAGTCTTACTTCCTGAAGACTTTTATCGGGCAAGTCATCAACGTATTTATAAAGCGATGTTTGACTTGTTTGAACAAGGTGAGCCGATTGATATTGTAACTGTAACGACGATTTTAAAAAACAACCAAACATTAGATGAAGTTGGCGGGGTTACTTATTTAAGTGAGTTAGCTGACAGTGTCCCAACAGCGGCCAATATTTCTTATTATCGAGATATTGTAGAAGAAAAATCGTTACTCCGAAGACTTATTCGCACAGCAACAGATATCGTAACCTTTTCTTATGATAATGAAGATGATGTAGATGATGTTTTAAATGAAGCAGAACGAAATATTTTAGAAGTATCTAGCCGCGGAAGTGTAACAGATTTTAAATCGATCGACGATGTTTTATTTGATGTATATAGTAACATTGAAGAGCTGATGAAAAGCGATGGTGAAGTAACGGGACTTGCAACCGGCTATCGAGATTTAGATCGGATCACATCTGGTTTTCAGAAAAATGATTTAATTATTATTGCTGCAAGACCATCCATGGGAAAGACTGCCTTTGCTTTAAATATTGCACAAAATATAGCAACAAAAACCGAGGAAAATGTTGCTATTTTTAGTTTAGAAATGGGAGCCGACCAGTTAGTTTCTCGAATGCTTTGTGCAGAGGGTAATATAGATTCTCAACGTCTTCGAACGGGGAATTTAGAGACAGAAGACTGGCAAAAATTAGCTATGGCCATGGGAAGCTTATCAAAAGCAGGTATATTTATTGACGATTCCCCGGGTATTCGGGTAAGCGAAATTCGTTCAAAGTGTCGTCGTTTAAAACAAGAACACGGCTTAAGTATGATCATTATTGATTACTTACAATTAATTCAAGGGTCACCAGGCCTTAGTGAGAACCGACAACAAGAAGTTTCAGAGATATCCCGTTCATTAAAAGGACTAGCTCGAGAATTAAATGTTCCCTTAATAGCTTTGTCACAGTTATCTCGGGGCGTTGAACAACGGCAAGATAAACGCCCAATGATGTCTGATCTTCGTGAGTCAGGGAGTTTAGAGCAAGATGCTGATATTGTCGGCTTTTTATATCGCGATGATTATTATAACGAAGATTCGGAAAATGATAGTAAAATAGAAATTATTATTTCCAAACAAAGAAATGGTCCAACAGGAACGGTAGAATTAGCCTTCGTGAAAGAATATAATAAATTTGTCGATTTGGATCACCGTTATTCATCAGAAGATATTCCGCCAAGTGCATAAAATTTTTAAACTGGAACAAGACTAAAAGAGTGCGATCTGTTTTATTTACTAGATGCTACTCCTCTTCATTTGTTCCAGTTTTTGTTTACCAAAAAAACCTACATAAAGCGAACATTAACAAAAAAATATATGCAAATGTTCGTGTTTAGATTGACATTGTTCTTTTTCATTGATAAAGTAACACTTGGAAACGATCAAAAGACATATAATCATACATTTCACTTTTGGAGGTGCACCATGTCTTCAGTAGTAGTTGTAGGAACACAATGGGGAGATGAAGGTAAAGGAAAAATTACTGATTTTCTCTCTCAAAATGCAGAAGTCGTTACACGGTATCAAGGTGGTGATAACGCAGGTCACACAATCGTCTTTGATGGAGTTCGCTATAGTTTACATTTAGTTCCATCGGGTATTTTCTTTGAGGAAAAAGTTTGTGTCTTAGGAAACGGGATGGTTATTAACCCAAAGTCCTTCGTCAAAGAAGTAGCTTATTTAACCGAACATCAAGTAAGTTTAGAAAACTTACGCATTAGTAATCGAGCCCATGTGATTTTGCCTTATCATATCAAATTAGATAAATTACAAGAAAATGAAAAAGGAATTTATAAAATTGGAACGACGAAAAAGGGAATTGGACCTGCTTATATGGATAAAGCTGCTCGTTCTGGAATTCGTATTGCCGATTTATTAGATAAAGATACGTTTTATAAAAAGCTTATGCAAAATGTAGAGGAAAAGAATCGCCTTTTTGAAAAGATATATGAAGTAGAGCCAGTCGATGTTGAAGAGATTTTTGATGAATATTACGAATATGGTCAGCAAATGGCCCAATATGTTTGCGACACGTCAGTCGTTTTAAATGATGCATTAGATGCTGGAAAAAGAGTTCTTTTTGAAGGTGCCCAAGGGGTTATGTTAGATATTGACCAAGGAACATATCCTTTTGTCACCTCATCCAATCCGGTAGCCGGCGGTGTAACAATAGGATCTGGTGTAGGTCCTACGAAAATTGATCGAGTTGTTGGAGTATCAAAGGCCTATACAACAAGGGTTGGAGACGGGCCTTTCCCGACGGAGCTAACGGATGAAATTGGTGATCAAATCCGGGAGATTGGAAGAGAATATGGAACGACAACAGGCCGCCCAAGACGGGTTGGTTGGTTTGATAGTGTCGTCGTTCGTCATGCGAAACGAGTAAGTGGAATTACTGATTTATCGTTAAACTCGATTGACGTTTTATCAGGAATCGAGACACTAAAAATTTGTACTGCTTATAAATATAAAGGTGAAATCATCCATGAGTTCCCTGCTAATTTAGAAGCATTAGCTGAATGTGAACCAGTATATGAAGAACTTCCGGGATGGGAAGAAGATATTACAAACGTAAGAAGTTTAGA
>Ga0209487_1003770_pt1 | contig 11806 bp, 12 predicted proteins | sample Poulit2012_FD_187524 | JGI IMG/M metagenome (GOLD analysis project Ga0209487, IMG submission 187524) | Agricultural soil microbial communities from Georgia to study Nitrogen management - Poultry litter 2012 (SPAdes) (version 2) | ecosystem: Environmental > Terrestrial > Soil > Agricultural land... | reverse complement strand
CGAGCCCGAGCAGCATGAACGGGATCGTGCGGCGCATGACGAGGAGGAACTTCCCCTTTCCCGGCCGGTATCGCATCTTGTCCAGGAGGAAACCGAACACCGGGTCGTTGAGGAAGTGCCAGATGTTGAACGCGAGATACACCCAGCCGACGTGCTTCGGGTCAAGCCCAACGGCGTCGAGAGCAGCGCTTTCTGCCGCAGCGATAGCGCCACGGCTAGCCGACGCGCAGTTCGAACGCGCCCTCACCGGCGGGAACGCTGAGCCACGAACCATTGGCGACGGCGGAAACCGGCTCCCCGTCTCGGCTCACCTGCACGTGGCTCACCTCGAGCACCCCGGAGGGGATGAAGAACACCGACGGCTCTGGGCCCTGCGCGCCGGTCCACGAGGCGGTGAGGCTCGTCTGGGTGGCATGCCAGGACCTCCCATCGCCCGCGAAAGCGATCGGGCGCGGGCGGGTGAGCGTTTGGGCTGCCTCGGATTCGGCGAAGCCCGGCTCCCACACCCAATACGTCCACGACCAACCGTAGGAATCGAACTCATCGAGAAGGAAGATACCGTGGTCGCGCACCCCGTCGGCGAGGGTGAGGGCTCCCCACTCGCCGACGATCACCGGGACCGCCAATCGCTCGGCCGTTTCGGCGCAGCGGGAGAAGATCGTCCGCGCACGGGTGTTGGAGGACATCGTGATCGCCTCGGTATCGACCGTGAGGTCGTACCCGTGCGGGGAGTACACCCAGTTGTCGTCCGCCAACGCGGGTTGGCCCGAGGGGATCCCCAGGTTCGCGAAATAGTTGTGTTCCCGGGCGATGATGCCCCCGGCGCCGTTGCCAGACTTGGCCCCCGCTCCGATACTCGCCTCCGCCTCCCGCACCGCGCGAGCGACCTTGGTCATGAACGGGTGCACGTAGGTGGTCTCGAACTGTTCCAGCAGTGGAGAGAGGGCATCTCCGATCGCCCGGTGCACCTCGGTATTCTCCAGTTTCTCGAGCTGGGCGAACTTGCGGTGCGGATCGGCGAAATCAGCGAGGAGTTGCTCGAAATCCTGCCCGGTGGACTGTGCGAAAACGTGCAGAACCGTGCCGAAGATCTCCTGCGCTGCCGATCCCGGGGCGGGTTCGTTGAGAAGGTCGTAGCCGAGCACCGCAGGGTGGTCGCCGAGCCGGTGGACAACGTGCGCCCACATCGCGGCGAACCGGTCCTGCAACCCCACATCGCCGGGTCCGGTGGCGTTGGCCCAAAACGCATCCAGCGCCTCGTGCACCGCGGGGCTCTCCAGGTAGGCATCGCTCCACAGATCGGCGGGGGAGTACGGCTTCGAGGTGAGCGTCGCCCAGTTCGGTGCGCCGTCGGAGAACCGCTGCGAGTACAGATCCTGGTGGGCGTCGAGGAGGGCAACCATGCCCGAGTGGTGAATGAGGCCTAACTGGGAGGCGAGCCAGTCGAGATACGCCTCGTCGTATTCACCCGGGCGAGGCTCGACCGCGGCCCACATCACGCCGAGTCGGACCAACGTGAAGCCGCGGCCCGCGAGATCGACGATGTCCTCAGGGGTCCAGTCACCCTCGAAGCCCCGCTCGGCGAAGGTACCCTCGTCCGTGTGCGAGCGGTGGCCCTTCTGCACGAGATTTATTCCGTGGAACACCCGGTGGCGGCCGAACTCGTCCCTGATTCTGAGCCCATCCGTGATAAAGCGCATCGTTGCCTGTCTCTCCTACTCGTGGTGCCTCGCTGCATACGCCGCCACCATATCGGCAAACCGGCGGGCAGGCCGGGCTGAATGGTGCCCTCATCCGCAATCGGGCCCGCACGGTTCGACCGGCGCCCGGGCCGTTGCGGGATTGATTAAACTAGACCAGTGTTCTTCGTGGGTGCGTTGCTCGCCGTCCTCGTGGTCGGGACGGTTCTGTTAGGCATCCTCGAATGGCGAGGCCACCGCCGCTACTTGCGCCGTTACGCCCGCCGCCGCGGCTGGCAGTGGCAGGCCCGGGGAGATGAACCGGCGAGGGGGCGGACGGCGTTCGGGCCGTTCACAGGGAAACACCGGATCAACAGCGTCATGACCTTTGCTGTGAGGAACGATGTGAGGGCGAGGGCCTGCCAGGTGGTCTCGGCCCCGGGAGGAAAGCTTTTCAAGAAGGTCCGCCATTGGGTCATCATGATCGTTCTTCCCGCCCCAGTTCCTTTTCTCACCGTGCGCCCCGAACCGAGGGCCGGGCGCTCGGGCCGGGACGTTCAGTTCGAGTGGCAGGAATTCAACGACGCGTGGGAGGTGCACGGCGAGGATCGCAGAGTCGTGCACGCGGTGATCAATGGGCGGATGATGGAATGGCTGATGAACCCATCCAGTCGTCCCCGCCGGCTCACGGACTCGTTCGTGCTCGATGGTGAGGCGTTGTACACGTTCGGCCCCGGCGGGTTGGATGCGACGACGATTGAACGCCGCGCGAACGAGCTGGTCGCTTTCACCGATCAGGTACCGGAGTTCCTCTGGAGCCGCTCCCGCGCAGGCCTGCCCCGTCGACCCGGCGCCTAGGTGCCGCAGAAGGTTCGGAAGCCGTCCGGGCCGCCCTGCGTGAAGTGCTCCGTGTCCGGTCGCCGCGCGTAGGGGTCGGTGACGAGGGCGAGCATTCGCTCGAAGGGGGCGAGATCGCCGTCAACCGCCGCATCCAGGGCCTGTTGGAGGGCGGAGTTGCGTGGTATGTAGATGGGGTTGGCGCCCGCTAACACGCGCGGGTCGGGGGAGCGCTCACGCCAGGAATCGAGCCACGCGCGCATCGCCGGGGAATCACTTGGCAGAGTTTCGCCGGGATCGTCGGCAAGGCGGCGGAAGGAGTTGGTGAAGTCGAGGTGTTCGCCGGCGAGGAGATCCAGGAAGTTCTGCGCGAGGGCGCGGGTCTCCTCGCCCGCGGGCAGCCCGAGTTTGCGGGCGAACACCTTCCCCCACGCTTCCTCATAGTCGGCGGCGAAGGCGGAGAGCGCGGTTTGCGCGGCCTCGGCGTCGTCGATGAGGGGCAGGAGCGCCTCGCCCAACCGGGCGAGGTTCCACTGCGCGATCGCGGGTTGGTTGCGGTAGGCGTACCGACCCTGGTGATCGATGGAACTGAACACCGCCTCCGGCTCGTACACGTCGAGGAACGCGCAGGGGCCGTAGTCGATCGTCTCCCCAGAGATCATCGTGTTATCGGTGTTCATCACCCCGTGGATGAATCCCACCCCCATCCAGTGGGCGACCAACTTAGCCTGCGCCGCGATGACGGCCCGGTAGAAGCCGAGATAATCGCCGTCGAGGTGGGGGTAGTGGCGGGCGATCGCGTAGTCCGTGAGCCGGCGCAGCACCTCTTCGTTACCACGGGCGAGTTGGAAGGTTCCCACCCGGATGTGACTCGCGGCGACCCGGGCGAGCACGGCGCCGGGCAACGGCACCTCACGCTGCACCAGCGCGCCGGTGGCAACGACGCCGAGGGACCGGGAAGTCGGAATCCCCAGCGCGCACATCGCCTCGGAAACGAGGTATTCCCGCAGCATCGGGCCGAGCGTGGCGAACCCATCGCCGCCTCGGGCGAAGGGGGTGGGCCCGGAGCCCTTGAGGTGCAGATCCACCGTGCTACCCGCAGCGGCCTCCCGGGCACTTTCCGCGTCGGGCGCGATCTCGAGCTCGCCGAGGAGGGTCGCCCGCCCGTCACCCAAGCGCGGCACATACACCCCGAACTGGTGCCCCGCGTAAGCCATCGCAACCGGGCTCTGCGCGAGCGGCCCTTTCGCGCCGAGGATGAGTGAGGGGTCCTCGCGCAGCAGGAGCGGGTCCAATCCGAGCGCCTGGGCGAGGGGATCGTTGATGACCACCGCCTGCGGTTCCGGGAACGCAGACGCCGGCCAGGGCACCACGAGTTCGGAGAGCTCCTCGGCGTACGAATGGCGCAGCTGCGGTAACACCTTCATCTTTCGATGATACGCCCCGGGGCCGCGAACGTTGAGGGCCTACAGGTGCGCGAGCACCTCATCGAGGCGGGGACCGGCGAGCGCGAGATCCGCCTCGGAGGCGACGATCGGCTTGGCTTGGAACGCGACCCCAAGGCCCGCCGCGGCGAGCATGTCCAGGTCGTTGGCGCCGTCCCCGATCGCGATCGTGGCCGAAAGTTCGACCCCTTCGGCGGCCGCGAACTCGCGCAGGTAAGCCGCCTTGGCGGCGCGGTCGACGACTTCCCCGCGGACCTCCCCGGTGAGCAGCCCGCCGGCGACCGCCAGCCGGTTCGCCCGCACATAGGTGATCGGCAGGTCCGCGATGAGCGGGTCGATGATCTCGTGAAACCCGCCGGAGACGAGCGCCAGCGGCCACCCGTGCTCGGCACAATGCTCGACGAGCTCCAACGCGCCGGGAGTGAACGAGATCTGCCCCCGAACCTCCTCGAAGGCGGTATCGGCGAGCCCGGCGAGCGTGGCCACCCGGGCGCGTAGGGAGGCCTCGAAATCGAGCTCCCCTCGCATCGCCCGTTCGGTGATCTCGGCAACCTGCTCGCCCGTGCAGGCGAGGGCGGCGAGAAGGTCAATCTGTTCCTGGGAGATAAAGGTGGAATCGACGTCCATGACGATGAGTCGGCGCATGACAACCCATCGTAGAGCCCCATCGCCGCAGGCCCGAATCCGCCCGCGGCGGAACGCCTCCGCGCCGGCGGCCCTCAGGCGGTGATTCGGGTGCCCTTAGGCACGATCGTGAGCCCGGAGTCGGTGACGACGAACCCGCGCTCGCGGTCGAGGTCACGGTCGAAGCCCACCCGCGCGCCCTCTTCGATGACGACGTTCTTGTCGAGGATCGCCCGGTGTACCCGGCCGTGGCGGGCGACTTGGACGCCGTCGAGGAGTACCGATTCGCTCACCTCCGACCACGAATTCAACCGGACGTCGGGGGAGAGCACGGAGTTGCGGGCTTCCCCGCCGGAGACGACGACCCCCGGGGAGATGATGGAATCGGTGGCCCGGCCGATCCGGTCACCCACGGAGTGCACGAATTTCGCGGGCGGCAGCCCGACGTATCCGGTGTGCAGGGGCCACTGGTCGTTGTACAGGTTGAAGACGGGTTCGACAGCGATGAGGTCGAGATTCGCGTCGTAGTAGGCATCCAAGGTTCCCACGTCGCGCCAGTAGTCCCGGTCGCGGTCGGTGGCGCCGGGGACGTGGTTGTCGATGAAGTCGTACAACCCCGCCTCGCCCTTAGCCACGAAGTGGGGGACGATGTCCCCGCCCATGTCGTGCTTGGAGTTCGGGTCGGCTGAATCCTGGGTCACCGCCTCCCGCAGCGCATCGGCGTTGAACACGTAGTTCCCCATCGAGGCGAGCACTTCATTCGGGGAATCGGCGAGGCCGACGGGGTTCTTCGGCTTCTCCAGGAACGCCCGGATCTTGCCCGGGTCATCGGGGTCGGCATCGATCACCCCGAACTGGTCCGCGAGCGAGATGGGCTGGCGGATCCCCGCCACCGTCGCCTCCGCGCCGCTTTCGATGTGGGCGTCGACCATTTGCGAGAAATCCATCCGGTACACGTGATCGGCGCCGATGACGACGACGATGTCCGGGCGTTCGTCGTCGAGCAGGTTGAGCGACTGGTAGATCGCGTCCGCCGAGCCGAGGAACCAGTTCTTGCCCACCCGCTGCTGGGCGGGGACGGGGGCGACGTAGTTGCCCAGCAGGGAGGACATCCGCCAGGTTTTCGCGATGTGGCGGTCCAGAGAGTGGGACTTGTACTGGGTGAGAACCACGACCCGCAGGTAGCCCGAGTTCACCACGTTCGATAACGCAAAATCGATGAGCCGGTAGATCCCGCCGAAGGGGACGGCGGGTTTGGCGCGTTCCACCGTTAGGGGCATGAGACGTTTACCCTCGCCACCAGCAAGGACGATCGCGAGAACTCGAGGTGCAGCCATACAACAGACCTTATGGCCACCGCGGAAGCTTTGCCCAGCAAATCAGCTCGGCAATTCTTAAATAGCCCCGCGCTCACTTCCGCCCGCACCGAGCTAATCCGTGCGACGATATGGGGCATGCGCGTCGAACTCCTCACCCGAGAATATCCTCCGCACATCTACGGCGGAGCGGGGGTGCACGTGGACGAACTCGCCCGCGTGCTCCGCGGCCACATCGAGGTGGGTGTGCGGTGTTTCGACGGGCCGCGAACCGAAGCCGGGGTGACGGGCTACGACACGCCCCCGGCGCTCGCCGGGGCCAACCCCGCGCTCGCCACCCTCGGGGTGGACCTCCTCATGGCCGGGGACGTGCGCGGCGACCTCGTGCACTCCCACACGTGGTATGCCAACCTCGCCGGGCACATCGCCGGGCTGTTGAACGACATCCCCCACATCCTCTCCGCCCACTCCCTGGAGCCGCTGCGGCCGTGGAAGGCCGAACAACTCGGTGGCGGGTACGCCGTCTCCTCCTGGGTTGAACGCAGCGCCTACGAGGGAGCCGAACGGGTCATCGCCGTCAGCGAGGGAATGCGCGCCGATATTCTGCGCGCCTACCCGCAGATCGATTCCGGGAAGGTGGAGGTGGTGCACAACGGGGTCGACGTCGAGGCCTGGCACCGCCCCGCGGAGCCAGAGATCGAGGCTGCGGCTCGCAAACACGGAGTGGACCGCTCGCGGCGCAGCGTCATCTTCGTCGGCCGAATCACCCGCCAAAAGGGCGTGCCCTACCTCCTGCGCGCCGCGGCGGAACTGCCCGAGGACGTGCAACTCATCCTGTGCGCCGGCGCCCCGGACACCCCGGAACTGTACGCCGAGGTGACCGCCCTGGTGGAGAAGCTGCGTGAAACCCGCACCGGGGTGCTGTGGATCCCGGACATGCTTCCGCGCGCGGAACTCATCGCCCTCCTCGCCGCCGCGACCGTGTTCGCCTGCCCCTCGATCTACGAGCCGCTGGGCATCGTCAATCTCGAGGCGATGGCTGTGGGCCTACCCGTCGTCGCCTCCGCCACGGGCGGGATCCCGGAGGTTGTTGACGACGGCGTGACCGGCGCGTTGGTACCGCTCGCCCAGGTGGGCGACGGCTCGGGTACCCCCACCGACCCTGACCAGTTCGTTGCCGATTTCGCCGCCGGGCTCACCGGCGTGCTCGCGGACCCCGAGGCCGCCGCCCGGATGGGTGCGGCCGGGCGCAGGCGCGCCGAGGAGCACTTCTCCTGGGAAGCGATCGCGCAGCGGACGATAGAGATCTACCGCAGCGTGCTGTGACGATTTTCCGCGCAGGTGCACCGCGCGCCGCGGTAATCGCCCCGGGCTGGCTCCGTTAGGGTGGAACCATGGGTGACATCCTCCACTTCGACGACGTCACGGTGCGCCGTGGCGAAAAGAACATCCTCGATTCGGTGGCCTGGTCCGTAGCCGATGGCCAGCGTTGGGTCATTCTCGGACCCAACGGCGCGGGCAAGACGACGATGATGCAACTCGCCTCCGCCTACCTGCACCCCACCTCGGGGACGGTTCAGATCCTCGACGAACGCCTCGGCGCGGTCGACGTCTTCGAACTGCGCCCGAGGATCGGGATCTCCTCCTCCAGCCTCGCCGACCGGATTCCGCTGGGGGAGCGCGTGCTCGACGTCGTCCTCACCGCCGCGTACGGGATGACGGGGCGGTGGCGGGAGTCGTATGAGGACGTGGATGAATCGCGGGCGCGCGACCTCCTCGCCGCGTTCGGGGTGGAGCAATTCGCCGACCGGCGCTTCGGCACTCTCTCGGAAGGGGAGCGCAAACGCGTGCAGATCGCCCGTTCGCTCATGACCGACCCGGAGATCCTCATCCTCGATGAACCCGGGGCGGGCCTCGACCTCGGTGGCCGCGAGGAACTCGTGGCCGCCCTCGACGAGCTCGCCGGCGACCCCGCCTCCCCGGTGCTCATCCTCATCACCCACCACGTGGAAGAGATCCCACCCGGCTTCACCCACGCACTTCTCCTTCGCGAGGGCGGCATCGTGGCGGCCGGCCCGATCACGGAGGTGATGACCCCGCAGAACCTCTCCACGACCTTCGGCGTGGACCTCATGGTCACACGTTCCAAGGGGCGCTTCGCCGCCCGCGCGTTACGATAAAATATCGGCACAGCAACTTCCGGGAGCGACATTATGGGTTGGTTATGGTGGGTGGGCCTCGCGCTCGCTCTGGGCGTCATCGAGATGCTCACGGTCGACCTGATGTTCCTCATGCTTGGCGGGGGAGCGCTCGCCGGCGCGATCGTCGGCGCCTTGGGCGCGCCGCTGTGGGCGCAGGTGCTCGTCGCGCTCGCCGTTGCCGGCCTCCTGCTGTTCATCGTCCGCCCGCTGGCCAAACGCCGTCTGGAAGCACACACCCCGAAAGCGGCGACGGGCGCCGCTGCGCACGTGGGCCGCACCGCGACCGTCGTCGCCGACGTCACCCAGCGCGCTGGCCGGGTGAAACTCCACGGGGAGGTATGGACGGCGAGATCGGCCGACCCTGGCGCCGTCCTTCCGATTGGCGCTACCGTGGAGGTCGTCCGGATAGACGGAGCCACCGCCGTCGTAGCCCCGATGAACCAAGAATCCTCAAACGACCCGTACGGGACCGCGCTTCCGTAGCGCGACCCAATCCTGCACGTAACCTTCTTCTGGAGAAAATGTGGATAACCCCCTGGGAGTCTTCCTCACAGTAGTGCTCATCCTGGCAGTACTGTTCGTAATTGTTGCCCTGAAAAAGTCGATTCGGGTCGTTCCGCAAGCGGTCGCGCTCATCATCGAGCGGCTCGGGCGGTACCAGACGACGTACTACGCCGGGCTGCACTTCCTCATCCCATTCGTGGACAAGGTGCGTGCCGGAGTTGACCTTCGTGAACAGGTCGTCTCTTTCGAACCGCAGCCGGTGATCACCAGCGATAACCTCGTGGTCTCCATCGACACGGTCATCTACTTCACCGTCACCGACCCCAAGGACGCGACCTACGAGATCGCGAACTACATCACCGGTATTGAACAGCTCACCGTGACCACCCTGCGTAACGTCATCGGGTCGATGGACCTCGAGCAGACCCTCACCTCCCGTGACCAGATCAACGGCCAACTCCGCGGAGTGCTCGACGAGGCGACGGGGCGCTGGGGAATCCGCGTCAACCGGGTGGAGCTCAAGGCGATCGACCCGCCGGCCTCCGTGCAGGGCTCGATGGAGCAGCAGATGCGCGCCGAGCGGGACCGCCGTGCGGCGATCCTCACCGCCGAGGGTGTCAAGCAGTCGCAGGTGCTTGAGGCCGAGGGTGAGAAGCAATCGGCGATCCTGCGGGCCGAGGGGCAAGCGCAGTCCTCCATCTTGCGCGCGCAGGGTGAATCCCGGGCGATCCTGCAAGTGTTCGACGCGATCCACAAGGGCGATGCCGATCCCAAGCTGCTCGCCTACCAGTACCTGCAGATGCTCCCGCAGATCGCGAACGGAACCGCCTCCAAGCTCTGGGTGGTGCCCACCGAATTCACCGCCGCGCTAGGCTCGATCGCCGGCGCCTTCGGGGGTGAGGCTCCCCCGCAGCCGTTCGAACCCTCCAGCGAACGTTCCACGGATTCCGAGGTGGGCGTGGACCTGCCCGAGAGCGCGTTGCAGGACCCAGCCGAAGCACTGCGCGAAGCCCGCGGCCAGGTGGATGAGGCCTCAGCGGAAGTCTCGAGCGCCGGGATCACCTCGGGCAGCCCGTTCAGCAAGCCCGCCGAAGCGGGCCAGGCTCCGGCGGACAACCCCGAGCAGACGTACAACTACCCGCCGACCAACCCGCAGCAGTACCCGCCGACGGATCCGCAGCAGCAGTAAGCGCGCCGTCTCAGCGGCAGGTGGCCCAGAAGGCCACCGCCGCGGCGGCTGCCACGTTGAGTGAGTCCACACCGTGGCTCATCGGGATGCGCAAGGCGATGTCCGCCTGGGCGAGGGTGCGGGCGGAGAGCCCATCGCCCTCGGTGCCGAGGATGAGGGCGAGTTTCGGCGGCGCTGAGAAATCCTCGAGGCTCACCGCGTCTGCTCGTAGGGCGAGAGCCGCCGTCGTAAACCTCAGCGCGCGTAGTTCCTCGATGCCGCCGGGCCACGGGTCGATCCGCGTCCAGGGGACTTGGAACACCGTGCCCATGGATACCCGCACGCTGCGCCGATACAGCGGGTCGGCGCAGTCGGGCGTGATGAGCACCGCGTCGATCCCCAGCGCCGCGGCGGAGCGGAACAGGGCGCCAACGTTCGTGTGATCGACGATCCCCTCGAGCACGGCAACCCGGCCGGCGCCCTTGAGAGCGGCCGCGAGCGAAGGCAGCGCGGGGCGGTGCATCGCGGCGAGCGGGCTGCGATGCAGGTGAAATCCCGTGAGCCGCTCCAGTTGCTCTTCCTCCGCTACGTACACCGGGATCGGCCCGTGTTCACCTGCGCCAACGGCGGCGAGGATCTCCTCAAGGTCAGGTAGCCACCGCGGGGCAGTGAGGAAGGAGATCGGCTCGTGCCCAGCCTCGATCGCCCTGCGGATGACGTTGAGGGATTCAGCGAGGTAGAGCCCGCGTTCCGGTTCGAGTTTGCGGCGCAGTTTGACGTCGGTGAGCCGGGAGTACTCGGGAAGATCGTCGACGTCGCTCAGCGGGAGGATAGGCACGGGGATAACCTTACTCTTCGCGTTGGAGGCTCCGTTCCCGGTGCTGGCTTGGCCCTTCCCAGTGCTAGTTTGCCCTTCCCGGTGCTTGCCGAGGTCTTCCCGTCGCTCGAGAATGACTTTAGGGTTGAAAAACCTAAGAAAAGCAACCCAAACCCCGTCCTCGAGCAACCCTAAAGTCATTCTCGAGCGGGAACCGGAGGGAGCGCGCATGCGCACCATCGCCGCGTACACCGAAAAGCTCGGCCCCACCTCGCTCATCACCTACGGCCCGCTCGAGGTGCCGGGCCCGGGGCCACAGGACGTTCTCATCGCAACGCACGCGACCACGGTCAACCCCGTGGACACCTTCGTGCGCTCCGGACGCTTTCCCACCCCCGTGCCGTTGCCGCTCATCCTCGGCCGCGATGTGGTGGGCCGGGTCATCCGCGCCCCGGAGAGTTCACCGCTGACCGAAGGGGAGTGGGTGTGGGCGAACAGCCTCGGCTACGAAGGCAGGCAGGGCAGCGCCGCAGACACGGCGGTTGCGCCCGTCGACCGGGTCTACCCCCTGCCCCGGGGCGTGGACCCGAAGGTCGCGGTGTCGCTCGCGCACCCGGCGAGCACCGCCGCGCTCGCGTTCGCGAAGGTCACCATCGACCCCGGGGAGACCGTCCTCATCGGGGGCGGGGGCGGGAACGTCGGCGCGGCGGCGGTGACCTTCGCCGCCCGCAGCGGTGCGCGGGTCGTTGCTACCGCGTCCCCCGCAGATGCCGCCCGGCGCGGAAAGCCGGGGCGAGCGCCGTCGTCGATCATCATGATCCGAACGCGGCGGAGGAGCTGCGGCAGGAGGTAGGCGAAGGCGCGCGGGTGTGTTGGGATACCTCCGGACACATGGATTACGGGCTGCTCGCGGAGTTGGTGGCGGTGGGAGGGGAGGTTCTCGTCACGGCGGCCGGGCCCGATCCGGTGCCCGTGCCGTGGGCCGGGCTGTATACCAAGGACGTCACGGTCCGTGGATTCGTGCACAGCCGCGCGGGGGCGAAGGAGCTTGCCCGCGCCGCCCAGGCGGTGAACCGCCTCCTTGCTGAAGGGGCGCTCGTGGAGAACATCACTAAGGTGCTCCCACTTTCCCAGGCCGCCCGCGCCCACGAGGAGATGGAGGCGGGGGAGGTGAAGGGGCGGATCCTTCTGCAGCCGTAATGTGCCACACTTTTG
>Ga0209487_1003768_pt1 | contig 11810 bp, 7 predicted proteins | sample Poulit2012_FD_187524 | JGI IMG/M metagenome (GOLD analysis project Ga0209487, IMG submission 187524) | Agricultural soil microbial communities from Georgia to study Nitrogen management - Poultry litter 2012 (SPAdes) (version 2) | ecosystem: Environmental > Terrestrial > Soil > Agricultural land... | reverse complement strand
CCGGTTTCCTATCCGTGTGAATTTAAAAGTTGTGATTCATGACAGGACGGGCCCGGAAGCTCAAGCCGTACGAAGGGAGGCGCAGAGACTCCACCGTGGCGGATCCCTCGAATACTGCATACAGCCTATGGCTTAAAACTTGCAAAATTAACAAATTATGCATCCGGCAAGATCTGAAAATAGTTTGTATCTGCAATATTCTGCCCATCAGCTAAACATTTAAAAATCACTTATTTATGTATCATCAACTGCAAAGTCTCTATCCTTTTGCCGATGTCAACTTCTACTACATATATTCCTTCTGATAACCGCGATACATCAATAGTGACAGCTGGTTCTTCATTGTATTTTTGTTTAAGCTGCATATTTCCGAAGTGATCTCGAATAATCACCTCATTTATAAACGTCGATGCATTATCCTTTGAATCATTTATCTGAATATTTTCAGGCTTTGCAATGGAAAGCGTAATATTGTTTGTAGCAGGATTAGGAAAGAGTTGCACAGACTGTAAACAATCATCAATACTTACTGAAATAAACGCAGGACCGCCCCACCCGCATGCATTCCTGGCTTTTGCAAGGATGTGACCACTCGCCGGCTGAAAGCTAAAAACTTCTGCACAAGTCCCCTGATCACTCAAATTAAAATTTCCCATACCGATATCCCAGGAGGTCTCTACCACACCCCAAGCGGGATCGATATCCATACATACATGCCTTCGATCATCAAGACAGGCAGTAACCCCAAAAGTCTCATGTCCATTTTCATCTAATATGGTCGGATTGGTAAGGGTGCCGACTGCGATTTGTTTAGTTGTTATTAAAGAAGGGATGCCACAAATACCATCAATTGTAACAGATAGTGTTATTAGCCCCTCACCAACCACATTTAAAGTTGTTTGAGGTGAATTGGGAGACGTAATGGTTGCAATATTTGTAGGAGTCACTGTCCATTCCAATGTAGCCCCGGAAGGAGGAATCGGAATAGAATAAGTCCCTGATGATGAACAAATGAAGTGATTACCGGATATAGGATAATCATCTTCAGTCGCAGGTATAAGATTGTTTACATTCGTGGTATTTATAGTCATGGGATTCGAATGATTGGGATCCAGCCAAGCACTAAGCCTGGTAGCATCCGTTCCTCCTCCTGACCAAGATTGATCAAAGCGACCTCCATATTTACTCACCTGATCACATGTTGGCAAATGTGCGTCATCAATACCTCCGTGTTGACCGATAATTCTATGGTTTTGATCAAAGTATGGTCCACCGGATGACCCCCCCTCAGTCGTTCCACTATCAACTATTAAATGCCAATACTCAATTCCCAAGAACGTCGTAGAAGATGGTGCATTAAAATCTCTTGTTATTTTCATAACATCGCCCATTGGATGATGGATAATAGTGGTAGCTGAGATTCCTGTTGTATTTCTATTCCAGCCGGCATAGTGAATTCCTGAATTCATTGGGGGAGGATTGTTTAATTCAACCAAACAAAAATCAGAATCTTCCCAATTTGCTCTTAACGTAGATCCATTAAACATCATACCAGTATTATCTTGTGAAGGCTCACATGTAGGACTCCAATATTGAAAAGTGAACCGCCATCCTGTTACATTTTGAATGGGGGTTGCCTTTTTGTAAACATGATCCGCAGTAAGAAAATAAGGTCTATTTGTATTGCAACTATTCATTATCAAAGATCCGCTGAATGTTCCGGTACCGTCTCCACTTAAACCTAATGCAACTGAATTTCGCTCCATTTCCCATCCAGATCCTAACGGACACATGATATTTATTTCACAGGATGCAGATTCTCCAAATCCAAGTTTTTGAAATATATTTTTATAGCCATAGGCAATATTATTTGAATGAAGTTTTAACTGCTCTAATGTTTCAGATGGTGTTTTAATTTCTATAGTTAGCCAAGATCCTGCATAAACCCAGCTGCCCCAGATCTGATTAGGATTATTCTCCTTCTCAGTAATGGGCCCAGTAATCATATTTCCATTTTCATTATATATATACATTTCCGTTTTTGAGGGCAGAAAAAACTTATCAAAATTAATACTAGAAGACAATGCACCATTAAGTTTAATGGTGAATTTTCCATATGCGAAATCTTTATTATAAGTCCACTGAATTAATTTGGGAATATCTTGGTCAATAGTAACAGCTACTGCTATTTGGTATGGTATGTTTGGTTCATTATCGGTTCTATTCTTCTCATTTTCCAATAGTTTAGAAATATCTTTCGCCGGAATCTCATAATCGACTTCTGTTTTATAAAGGATGTTAAAGACACCTTTGTTTCCTATCCGCAAATCATTGTTGAAATTCGTATGCACTTGCGCTTGTAAATAAAAACATTGAAATATGAATGATATTGAAATTATTATATAATTAGATTTCATTGCGTATATTTTTTAATTAAAAATTGTAGTAACAAGAAAAAGAAATTCCAACGGAGAATATGTTTTGAGCTGCTTTTTGCGTCGGTTCGTAAGGTTTAGCAAAGATTTCATCTTCATGCCAACGAACTAAAAGGGGCATTAGAAGACCACCTCGGATCAAAATTCTTTGGGATATATTTTTAGAAATACCTATATTCAGGTGGATCATTTCCCCGAGATGAATATAGCGTTTGTATGAATCCACCACACCCGAAGCACTTAAATATTTTTGTGAAAATGAACTGTAAATATTATAAGTTAACTGACCGCTTAATCCCCAGCGATCATTCAACATTTTCTGATATGCTACGCCAGCCGAAACAGGAATCGTTGCATAAGAATATTTCAAAGTATGATAAAAAATATCAAACCATATTGGTTGATCATAATTGAAAATAAAATATCTTCGGATGTTAAAACGTTGCTCGAAATACCCGATTCCTGCCTTCACAAAAAACGACTCCGACAAGGAATGCATATAATGAATATTCACGCCATTACTTAGAGCTTTCCCTCTATTACCATTAAGAGTGTTTGATTCCAGGCCGCTTTCGGAATGATTCCAAACCAAAGGAACTGAAATACCTATGCGGTTCTTTGGACCTATAGTTTGTGAAAAAACATTATTGAAAAAAAGAATCATCAGTAAAGACATGAACATTCCTCTCATTTTTCCGGGCTTTTATCTATCTTGGTAATATCCATTTCGATCGGAAGATCTGCATACTCTGCAGGGATCAAAATCAAATAATCGGAACAGGTTACTGCATGACAATCTAAATTTTCAATTTCTATAGAATAGATCAGCTTGTTGCATTGATAGGTCACTTCCTGCTTCCTCAGGATCCCACAGGCCGAACAAATTCGAACGCCCACCAGGAATTCTTTTTCCAAATCGAATTCTTCTTCATTCCCTTCCGCGCATAATTTCAAACTGCCGATTTCTTCCGGTTTCGAAATGACATATGCTTTTTCGTCGGGCAGTTCGGCAAGACTGATTCCGAGTGTACCGCAAGCACTCTCCCCTATGACAAGGGGGTGTATCGGCACATGGATGCTTTCGTCACAATCCACCATGTCTTTCTCCATTATGTTTTTTTCACAAGCTCCGACCAGAAAGATCATGAGGATCCATGCCATCCAGTAAAAAGGTAGAGATGCAGTAATAAGAAACTTTTTCATAATATTTAATTTTAAGGTTCATTCTGATATTCAGAAGATATAACCCAAAGCGTCCCGGATATCTTGAATCAAAGAATCAAATGTTTTCGTTGTCGACTTCTACATAAAAATAAATTACCATTAAGGTAGCGAAATGATTTTGATATTCCAAATAATTTCATAAGATGATTTCATTTATATGAGCAGTCAATAAAAAACACATGAATTTTTAAAGGATGGAATAAATCATACAACCGATAAGAGGCTGGAAGACGGTGATTTCATTCACATTGTATCTTGCCGATTCTGCCTCCGCCCCTGTCCTCTGCGCCGCAAACCGGCAAGGAAGCAGATCGTTTCTCCTTGCCGGTTTCTGTCGGTGTGAATTATAAAATAAGTTTTTTTCTGTCAGGAACTGTAATTTAACAAATCATACATCCGGCAAGGTGTCGGAAAAATGGTGGTTCATTCACACCTCGGCACTGTATCTGCTAAAAACTTCGGGCTTCTGCACCGCGTCCGCCGCACGCGGCGCTTACAGGTCCCTCATTCGGGCTCTGGTTGTGTCCATCCGTCGCGGTGGACGGAATCCCTTCACGATTGGAAGGACCCGTACTTACCTGCCCAAAGCAGGTAAGAGACTCCGCCAGGGGCGGACACGTGCGAGCCTGGAATGAAAAAATAGAGACCCTCATACACCAGCGGGCTTCCGGACTGCGTCCGCCGTGGCGGATCCCTCGAATACTGCATACAGCCTATGGCTTAAAGCCTAAAATTTAACAAATTATACATTCGGCAAGTATCTGAAAATAGTTTTTATCTGGAAGATTCTGCCCATCAGCCCTCCATTTTAAATTCGGGTTTCCGGATCCCTTAAAATCGTTAATAGAGACCAGAAAGGGAGGCTTCTGAGGGCTTGCATAGGGCTTATCGCTTAAAGCCTGCAACCGATAAGGTTTTAGATGAAATTAATTCACGAACACCTCGCAAGAGATAATTACGAATCGCATCTATAAAACATCCTTCCTTTCAGAATCCATTACAGAATATATATTGGGATAGAAAAATTAACAAGACAAATTTGAAAAATCCGAAATATGTATTTAAGTTAGACTGTATTATGATTCTGAATCACAAGGAGTGGAGATGACCAATGACGATGCTTTCGTGTTGGATGGTATGCGCCTCATCAAGCTTTCGGAAACTTCCGCCCGGATAAACTATGAAACTGAGCAGGGATTGATAAAAGTGGCGGCTTTTCTCAGCGGTACTGTTATCCGGTATTTTGAAGTCAGCTATCCGAATGGGAATACAGCTGTTTTTGGTTACACCTCCAATGGCTCAAATCAGTTAAGCTACCCCATGACAACGCTGACCGACCTGCGGGGGAATTCCGTCACTTATTCTTACAGCAAAATCAACAATCATTACTATATCGGATCCATCACTTATGCCGGGGCATCGGTTTCATTTCTTTACGAGACCAGCCGCCCTGATCCGGTTGTCTCTTATGAGGGCGGTCTGAAATTGACTGAGAACCGGCGACTGCAAAAGATAGAGTGTAAGTCGGGCGGTGCTGTTTTTCGCACTTACGAATTCACTTACCAGACGCCCAATCCTCAGCTTACATCTCTGCTGAAGGAAATCAGTTGTACTTCTTCCGGTAAGTCTCTGAACCCCCTTCGTTTCTATTATGGTACCGGGAATACCGCAACCTCTTTCACAAAAGCAGAAACACAGCTTTATGAATGGTATGCTAATGCGCAACCGGGGCAGCTCATCCTCAACAAGGGGAAGTTCGATTATGGTACGGACAACGACGGGCTTATTTCGCTTCCGAACAAGAACCCTTACTGGCAGCACTACCGTAGTTCAGGTCTGTTCAGACATTCGCAAAACAGATACGACAACCTGTACGACGGAACGGAGAAAATCTTCCTGTATGCCGGATTAGACGGCAGCTTCGTATACCCCATGCCGAATCTCACGACCGAAACGGGCTTCACAGACGTATTCACCGCCGATATTGACGGGAAGTATGAGGAGGAGGTCATCAAGGTAAACAATACTGTTTCAGGGAATAATGATCGTCTGCAATTTAAGGTGTATTCGGTGAATTTGTACACGGGGCTGGCACTGAAATACACTCGTGTGTTCAATTTTTCCACCGTATTGACAGACAAAGACGGGGGAAAGAGTATCCATCCGAAATTTCATTTCGTGGGTGATTTCACCGGTGACGGCAAGATGAAAGTGCTTTCAGTTTCAAACAATCATCCGTTTGGCTGGACGGACAAGCCCGGACGATGCTACCTTTTCGATCTTGAAACGGGCAGCAAGCTGTATGAAGGTACTCCCTTCACTTTTTACAAAGAATTTGTAGGAACCCAGCAGGGGGACCCTGAAGCTGCAGCTCAGAACTCCGACCGGTTGTTCGCATTTGACTATGATGGCGACGGCAAGACGGATATCTGTCTGATCAACGACAGCGGCACGCATATCTATACCTTCGATGTCTCGGGATCGGGCTACACCGTGAGGCACGTATCCTCTTATTCCGGACTCAAAAAATCGACTCTGGAGGGACGACAGTTGCTGATGGGAGAGTTCAACGGTGACGGTAAACCGGACTTCCTGCTGACCACCCAGTCTTCAATGTCAGACTGGGCCATCTATTATTCGAAAGGCAACGGTCAGTTCGATAAAGTGATCACATCGGTTACTTCAAAAAGCAGTTCGGATCGGATCTTCGTACAGGATGTGAACGGCGACGGGCTGACGGACATTATCAAAACTCTGGGAACGTCGGGATTTTTCACTTACCTCACCCGACCCGGAGCGAGCTATGCCTCCGATTCCTATACCTCCTTCGATTACACCGGTTCCGAACTGGTCCCCACGAATATCAATAGTCGCAACTATTTCCACCAGCTCGTCGCGTTAAAAGACGGAAAGGTGACACGGTTCTCCTATCCGCGCAATGACACAAAAGAAAAACAACTCACCGGATCGGTGAACAGCCTGGGGGTGGTCAGCAAGAACCACTACCTGATGCTCAATGAATCGGAATACTATTATACGAAAGGTTCCGGTGCCGTTTACCCGTTTGAGAACTTTCACGGCCCATTCTCGGTGCCGGTTGGCAAGGAATATTATGTGGACGGGATCCTTAGCGAAGACACGGAGTATCGCTATAATAATGCCGTCATCCATAAGCAGGGACGGGGATTCTGCGGATTCGGCGAATTCGAAACCATCGATAATATCCGCGGGCATTTCTTCACACAAGAATTTGACCCGTACAATTTTGGTGTGTTGGAAATGGACGAATCCCCCACCGCCAAAATCACCAATACCTGGTCGGTCAGCGTACAACCCGACAGAATTGCCAAGATTCTGCTTACCAACGGCTCTTCCCTGGACAAACTCTCCGGTCAGACTGTCACCTCTGCTTATATACATGATTCGTACGGGAACATGACAAAGGAAACGGTCAATTACGGGGGCGGGATAACTGCCGTTACGGATCAGACTTATTATAATTCCACTTCAGGAAATATCTATATGATCGGCCAGCCAATAACCAGGACGATCACCAACACCCGCGGAGGATCGTCGTGGAAAGACAAGGAAACCTATACTTACAATGAAGTCAGACTGCCTGTTTCACAGATCACATACACCGGAACAAGCGGAACGAACAAAACCGGTGAAACCCGGTGGACATACGATACCAACTGGAATATCAGTTCTAAAAAATCGGCTCCGTATAATGTCACCACGTTTATCGGACAGGCCTATACCTACGATGCGTCCGGAAAATATATTGCGACCGTGACCAACGATCTGTCACAAACCACTACTTATTCCAACTATAATCCTTACGGGAATCCCAAAACAGTCAAGGATTACAAGAACCGCACTACGACCAATCACTATGACGAATGGGGACGGGTGACTTCCGTCGTACATCCCGAGGGGGTCACTGAGACCACGGCTTTTGCGTGGGATGACACGGGATTATTTACCGTCGCCCGCACTACAACCGGTCATCCGGATGAGATCATCCATTACGATGCGCTCGGGCGTGAGATACGTGTCGGGCACCAACGATTCGACGGGCAATGGCAGTATTCGGATCATGTATATGACTACCGGGGCAGGCTGGAGAAGACTTCCCTGCCGTTCAGGGGTTCTTCCCCGTCGCTCTGGAACAGTTATACTTATGACAGTTATGACCGTCCGACCAAGCTGACCGAAGCCTCGGGCAAAAACACCACTTGGAGCTACAGCGGCCTGAGTGTGACGGAGACCAGGGACGGGATAGCCTCTACGAAGACAACGGATGCCTCGGGAGCTTTGGTCAGTGTAAACGACCCGGGCGGCACCGTCACTTATACTTTAAGACCGGACGGACAACCATCATCCGTCACTGCTCCGGGCGGGGTGGCGACCACCTTCGGATACGACGCTTTCGGGCGGCAGACTTCCATAAATGATCCAAGTGCAGGAATACAATCATTCACGGAAGCTTTCACGTCTCAGGGAGTACGTACCACTACGGTAAAAGATGCCAACAACAAAACCGTTACGACCATCTCGGATCAATATGACCGGGTCACCAATGTGAACCGGCCGGAATTCAATACAACCTATGCATACAACGCAGACGGGCTGCTGGCGAGCGAGACATCCACCAACGGAACTTCGGCTGTATTCACCTACGATTCACACGACCGGCCGGCGACCGTACGAGAGAATGCTCCCGACAGCAAATGGCTGAAAAAAACCTTTAGTTATAACCCCGGCAATGTATCGTCCGTGCAGTATGAGTCTCAGGACGGAAGCATAGGAACGGAAAACTTCGTGTATGCCTACGGACATAATACGGAGATCAAGCTGAACGGCACGACCACCATCTGGAAGCTGACCGAAGAAAATGCTTTGGGGCAGCCCACCAAAGCCACCACCGGCAGTATCAACCGCACCTACAGCTATACGGCTTACGGTATGCCCACGGGAAGGACGGCAGGGAGCCTGCAGGATTTTACGTACAGTTTTGATGTGCAGAAAGGAAATCTGCTGAGCAGGAAGGACAACAAGAAAAATAAAACCGAAACCTTTGGTTATGACAATCTGAACAGGCTGAGTACGATCGGCAGCCAGCAGATCAGCTATGCTGCTAACGGTAACATCACCGCCATGCCGGGGGTGGGCACATTGGCTTATGAAAACTCAGCCAAGCCCTATCAGGTAACCATGCTTACTCCGACAGGGGCGGCAGTGCCGATCAGGGAACAGAGTGTAACCTATACATCCTATCAGCGTCCGAACACCATCAGCGAAGACGGTATCACCGCATCTTTCGCTTACAACTCTGCCGGCGACCGGGTGAAGATGGATGTGAAGCAAGGTGCGACCGATCTTCTGACCAGATATTACCTCGGTAAACAGTATGAGCTGGACGTGCAGACCAATACGCAAAAACTGTATCTGGGCGGAGATGCTTATTCTGCCCCTGCAATTTATGTGAAAGAAGGTACCGGAAGTTGGAAAACTTATTATATCCTGAGGGACTATCTGGGCAGTATCACCCATATAGCCCATGCCGACGGCACTCTGAAGCAGGAGCTGAGCTACGATGCATGGGGGCGGCTCAGGGATCCTTCTACGCAGGTAGCGTATGTGCCGGACGGTGAACCGGCGTTGTTCTTGGGCCGGGGTTATACCGGTCACGAATATCTGCCCTGGTTCGGGTTGGTGAATATGAACGCAAGACTGTACGATCCGGCTCTCGGGCGTTTTTTGAGCCCTGACCCGTACGTGCAGATGCCGGACTTCACCCAAAACTTCAACCGGTATAGCTATGCGCTGAATAATCCGTTGGTGTATGTGGATCCGGATGGGGAAATAGTATGGTTTGTACCTATTATTATTGGAGCAGTTATTGGAGGAACATCTGGTTATATGGTTGGACATGCTAATGGTGCTACCGGTTGGGGTATGGCTGGTTATATAGCTGGGGGTGCTTTGATTGGCGGGCTGTCTGGAGGTGCAGCGGCTGGGGTTAGTGCAGCTGGGGGAGGGGCTATGCTTGCGGGAGCAGCGGCAGGAGCAATTGGCGGCGCAGGTTTTAATGGACTTGCGACTGGATGGAATGGTCAAGCCATGTTAAAAGGTGCGGCATTTGGGGCAATATCTGGCTTTGTTGGGGGAGGTATTGGCGCAGCAATTGGTGGTGGCTGGGGGGCTTTGGCTGGGGGAGCAGCTTCAAATCTTACAAGCCAGTTGTTGTATAATGGCGGTGATTTTAGTAGCGTCAATTGGGAATCAATAGGTATTAGAGGTGCAGCTTCTTTTGGTTTATCTCATGGAATGCAGTATTTGCAATACAGAGCAATGAACGGAAGGCTTGGCCAAATGAATGTTACCTATAAGCAATTTTCTAAAATAAATACTGCATATCAAAGGTCTCGATTCTGGCATAAAGAATATGGAGTAGTCTTAAATACAAATGGTTCTGCCAGATTTGTTCCAGGAGCTGACCGCCACAAATTTGACGTTACATTAAGATTAAATCCACGAAATGGAGATTTTGCAACAGCTCATACCCATTGGGCTAAAGATGGTGTTGATTGGGTTGATATAGGTGGAACTGGCACTGATTACCAGAGATATGATGCAGCTACAGCTTACCCGGAAGGTTCACAAATAATCACAGCTGTTGGAGGATACCATTCTCTACAAGATTTAACCATCCCTGGTTATTCTTTAGTCGTAGGAAGAACAACTGGATCTTATTCGATTGGAGGAGCAGGATATCATTCTATTAATCCAGACCCATATTTAAGGTTCTTCTTATTTCCCTGGGTCTGGTAAATAACTTTAAGACATGAGAAAATTTACTTTAACACTCATATTATTTACAGTTACAGTTTGTGCTTTTTACATTCAAGCACAAATGATAGAAAAAGGAGACACTTTATATTTGAACTATTTTATTGCATACGGTGAGTTCGGAGGACATAATGAAGGATTGAAAATTTATATCAAGAATTGTGAATTGAATGCAATAAGCATAAAATACAACAATTCTTCTATATCTTTTATTTTAAAGGCTCTCACTGATACTGATAAAAAAAATAAAGAAAATCACATAACTTTCAATTCGGAATCTGATTTATATATGAATCAACGTGATTCTATCTTTACAAAAGCTCTTATTGATTTTTATAAGAATAACACACACAACTACACGGTCTTAAAGTCTGAATGGGTTTTAAATAAAAATCAACTTGATTATATCTCTAAAATATTGGATGAAATAAAGACACGACCCGTTGAAGAGAATGTATTCAGTAATGCAAGTGAACATTATGCAATATTAACGAATGATGAGAGCTATGTATTTATTGACAGAGCTGGAAATTGGAATAAATTTTTGGAGATAAAGAAAGTTTTAGGCATAGAGCAGGAACCTAAAAAGCTCGATTGAAAAACCTCGGAGTGGGCATTGTCACAAAAACAAAAAGCGAAAAACGGATAACGCATAACGTTCAATAAATCACCATCCCGGTCAAAGCAATTCCTAATATCAAAACGACCCGATGAACCTTATACCGCATGGACAGGAAAAGGGTTCCGAGAAAAAATACCGGACTCAGGAAATCCGTAAAATTCTCCGGAGTCATGAGCGAATAAGCCGCAAATCCGATCAAAGCGATGCTGAGCGGCCGGATACCGCTGAGGATGGCATTGAAATATGCATTGTTACGAAACCTCGTATCAGAATAAGAAATCAGGATGATTAGCAGAAAAGCGGGCAGCCAGCAGATCAGCTATACTGCTAACGGTAACATCACCTCCATGCCGGGGGTGGGCACATTGGCTTATGAAAACTCAGCCAAGCCCTATCAGGTAACCTTGCTTACTCCGACAGGGGCGGCAGTGCCGATCAGGGAACAGAGTGTAACCTATACATCCTATCAGCGACCGGCTACGATCACTGAAGACGGTATCACCGCATCTTTCGCTTACAACTCTGCCGGCGACCGGGTGAAAATGGAAGTAAAGCAAGGTGCGACCGATCTTCTGACCAGATATTACCTCGGTAAACAGTACGAGCTGGATGTACAGACAAATACGCAAAGACTGTATCTGGGCGGAGATGCTTATTCTGCCCCTGCAATTTAT
>Ga0209487_1003767_pt1 | contig 11810 bp, 11 predicted proteins | sample Poulit2012_FD_187524 | JGI IMG/M metagenome (GOLD analysis project Ga0209487, IMG submission 187524) | Agricultural soil microbial communities from Georgia to study Nitrogen management - Poultry litter 2012 (SPAdes) (version 2) | ecosystem: Environmental > Terrestrial > Soil > Agricultural land... | reverse complement strand
CGGCGTCCCCATCGTGGTGATCACCCCCATCGCCAGCCCGGACCGGGAGGACACGCCGAATGAGGCCGGGATGCGGCAGGGCGGGGAATTGCACAGTGAGGGTCTGACCTTGGGTCAGATCCGCCAGACCGTCGCCGAGGCCACCGCCGCCGCCCAGGTGGCAGATCCCGATCTGCACCTGATCGACGGCCTGGAAGTCCTCGGCGCCGACGAGGCGCACCTGATGCCCGACGGACTGCACCCCGACGGCACCGGGTACGAACTCATGGCCACACGGCTGGCGCCGCGACTGTATGAACTGGCGGGACAGCCGGCGCCCAGCGCGGGCTGACCAGAGGAGCCCTTGCCGCAGTCTTGCCGATACTCTTGCCGCGGTCTTGTTGCCACTCTTGCCGCGCGCAACTGCGGATCGAGTCTCGCGGGCTCTGGATGTCAGCGCCGGCGAGAACTGCGGGCGGCCAGATAGTCCCACCGGCGAGCCTTGTGCCGCACCCGCCGCAGGCAGGCGAACGCCACGATGAACACGGCCATCACCACCTGCCCGCCGATGATCGCGCGATTCACGTCGATCGCCGGCTGCCAGGTCACCTTGCCGTCCCGCACCGAGTACACCCCCAACGGCTTCACCCTGGTGCCATACCCCCCACCGCCACCGGAGCCCTCAGCGTGCGGACCGCCGTCCCCGTGCCGGTCGCCGCCTCCGCCGGAGCCGTACCCCATGCCGGAGCCGCCCATCACCTTGGCCACGGGGATGATCGTGGCGCCGTCGGCCTGGTACGCCTCGCCGAAGGCCCGGCTCACCTTCATGGTGTCCCGGGACGCCTCGGTGGGCAGGTTCGCATCGCCTAGTTGGTTCTCGGTCATGGTGTTCCTCCAGCGGAGTCGGCGTCGGATAAAGCGGTCTTGGACGCAGCATCAGGGCCCGGCGACCAGCGAGCCACCAGCGCGGCGATCACCCGCCACCCCAGCAGGCCGGCACCGAGTACGCCGGCGGCCACCAGTACGAACGTGGCTGCGGTGCCCGAACCTGTCAGCCAGCGCAGGCCCATACCCACAAGCACGGTGACCGGCCAGATCACCAGGCCGGAGCGCAAGTTGCGGAGCGCCCACCCCACACTGCCGGTGAGCAACCACCCCACCAGCGCACCGACGGCGAACGGCCACGCCGTGAGCAGCACACCCGATACCGTCACGGCACCGTAGTGGCTGGACTGACCGGCCACGGCGAACGCCAGCACGACCAGTAGATCGATCACGATGGTGGTCAGGCGCATGCCCCCATCCTCGCTGCTACTGGCGGTGCTGTACACCGAAATGCGACAGGGTGTGTGCCGAAGCCCGAACCAGGTCTTGCTTGGGGCACCCGGACTTGCTCGCGCGAACCAGGCCCTGCCCGTGCGGACCGATCCCAACGATGTGCGGCCAGCGCCCGGCAGGTGCGGGAATCGATCACTGGGTCCCGCGCCCGGTAGATTACTGCGCGTCGCCCCCACCACTGTGAGGATCCCCGTTGACGCACGCCGCTGACACCGTCGCCCACGCCGAAACCACCCCCGAAGCAGACCTGCCTTACGCCGAATTGGGCCTCAAGGACGAGGAATACGCCCGCATCCGCCAACTCCTGGGACGGCGTCCCACCGCAGCGGAACTAGCGATGTACTCGGTGATGTGGTCCGAACACTGCTCCTACAAGTCCTCCAAGAAGCACTTGTCGCAGTTCGGGGACAAAACCACCCAGGACATGCGCGCCCGCCTGCTGGTGGGCATCGGCCAGAACGCCGGCGTAGTGGACATCGGGGACGGTTGGGCGGTGACCTTCAAGGTGGAATCGCACAACAGCCCCAGTTACCTCGAGCCGTACCAGGGGGCCGCCACCGGGGTGGGCGGTATCGCAAGGGACATCATCTCCATGGGCGCCCGGCCGGTAGCGGTGATGGACCAACTGCGCGTCGGCGACCCCGACCACCCCGACACCCACCGGGTGCTCCGCGGCGCGGTGGCCGGGATCGCCGGATACGGCAACGCGTTGGGCGTGGCGAACATCGGCGGGGAAACCGTCTTCGACGCCTCCTACCAGCGCAACCCGTTGGTCAACGCGCTGTGCCTGGGTGTGCTGCGCCACGAAGACATCCACCTGGCCAACGCCACCGGCGTGGGCAACAAGGTCGTGCTCTTCGGGGCTCGCACCGGCGGGGACGGGATCGGGGGCGCCTCCATCCTGGCCAGCGACAGTTTCGATGAGGACACTCCGGCACGGCGGCCCAAGGTCCAGGTCGGGGATCCGTTCCTGGAGAAGAAGATCATCGAATGCTGCCTGGAGATGTTCGAGGCGAACCTGGTGGAGGCGATCCAGGACCTGGGCGCCGCCGGCATCTCGTGCGCCACCTCCGAACTCGCCTCGAACGGCGATGGCGGGATGCACGTGGATCTGGAGAAGGTGCTGCTGCGCGATGAGGACCTGAACGCCGGGGAAATCCTCATGAGCGAGTCCCAGGAACGCATGATGGCCGTGGTCGCACCGGAGAAGTTGCAACAGTTCCTCGCGATCGCCGAGAAATGGGACGTCGAGGCCGCGGTGATCGGGGAGGTCAACGACACCGGACGACTCACCATCGACCACCACGGCGAGCGGATCGTGGACGTCGACCCGCGCACCGTCGCCCATGACGGTCCGGTGTACGACCGGCCCTACGCTGAACCGGCCTGGCAGGCCGAATTGAACGACGACGCGGCCGAGGAGCTCCCGCGTCCAACCACCCCGGCCGAACTGCGGGCGCAGGTGCTCTCGGTGCTCGCCAGCCCGAACCTGGCCAGCAAGTCCTGGGTCAGTGACCAGTTCGATCGATACGCCCAGGGCAACACCGCCCTGGCCGCCCCGGATGATGCCGGAGTGGTGCGCGTGGACCAGGACTCCGGCCTCGGGGTGGCCCTGGCCACCGATGCCAACGGACGGTTCACCAAACTCGATCCGTACACCGGTGCCCAGCAGGCCCTGGCCGAGGCGTACCGGAACGTGGCGACCGTTGGCGCCGAGCCGGTCGCCGTCAGCGACTGCCTGAATTTCGGGTCCCCGGAGGATCCGGATGCGATGTGGCAACTGGTGCGTGCCATCAGCGGCCTGGCCGATGCGTGCCTGGAGTTGGGCATCCCGGTCACCGGCGGGAACGTGTCGCTGTACAACTCGACCAAATCCGCCGACCTGCCACCTGGGCACATCGACGCCTCCATCCATCCCACCCCGGTGGTCGGCGTCCTGGGGGTGCTGGACGATGTCACGGTCACGGTGCCCTCGGGATGGTCGCGGGCGGGCCTGGACGTCCTGCTGCTCGGCGCCACCGCCGAGGAATTGTCCGGTTCCGCCTGGGCGCACACGGTGCACGCACACCTGGGCGGACGGCCTCCCAAGGTCGATCTGGCCGCAGAGCGGGCCCTGGCCCGGGTCCTGATCGATGCGGTACGCGGCGGGCTCGTTGACGCCAGTCACGACCTGTCCGACGGCGGGCTGATCCAGGCGCTGACCGAGTCCGTGCTGCGGTTCGGCGTCGGAGCCCGGGTGGACTTGGCAGCAGTGCTCGACCGCGACGGGGTGGACCTGGCCACCTTGCTGTTCGCCGAGTCCGGCGCCCGCGCCATCGTGGCCACGGCCGACGCCCCGGCGGTGGAGAGCCTGGCCGCCCGGCACGGTGTGCCGGTGGCACGCATCGGAATGACCGACGACGACGGAAGCCTGGACGTAGCGGGCCAGTTCAGCATCGAGATGGCCGAGTTGGGCCAGGCGCACCGGGTCACCCTGCCGGCGCTGTTCGGCTGAGCACGGGTCAGCACGGGGCCGGGCGGCCTCCGGACCGTGCATCGTCCGTTGCGCAGGCTGCGGCCGTTTCATCTAAAGCCGCACAAGTCTCGGGCGCGCACCAGCAGTACCCACTTACGCGCGCGGGGGCCTGCGGGTGGTGCGCCGTGCCAGGGCGCCCGCGATGGCACCGGAGGCACCTGCGCGGCCCAGGCGCAGCCGGGTCAACTCGGCACGGCTCGGCCCGCCCCAGATCTGCTTGGGCAGCACGTTCGCGGAGACCAGCCACGTGGGCAGACCGGCTAGTTTCGCCAGTGCGGTGAACCGCTCCGACTCGCTCTCGTCCTCGCTCAGTTCGCTTTGCAGCAATTCGGTGATCTCCCCAGCGGCCGCGGGGCGACCAAGGGTGAGGGCGAGCGGTGTGTACTCCGGCTCCTCCTCTGCCTCACCGCTACCCAGCGGGTCCGGGCCTGGACGATCTACCGGCACCGGCTCCCCGAACTCATCCAGCGCGAACTCGCCGCTGTCGAATACGGGGTTTCCGAACTCATCGAGCGCTATCGCCGCTTCATGGAGGCCGTCCTCTTCGTCGCCCGGATCGGTGTCCAGCACAGTCACTTCCCGGGGCCCGTGGAACAACCACAACCCGAGCGCCCGGTCCCGCCGGATCTGCACAGCGAGCACCACCGCATCGATGGCCCGGGCCAGTTCCCGGCCGAGCTCCTCGATCGACCGCTTGCCCGAGGCCACGGTGCCCAACGGGTTCTCCGCGACGGCCAGCACCCACTGACCCTGCTGCGGACCCACCCAGCCGCTGAATCCCGACGAGGCCAGTACCTCCAGCACGTCGTCGCGCGCGGCCGCCACGAACACACCGGCGCAACTCGGTCCCTCCGGACCCTCCTGAGCCAACGGGATCATCGGTGGTGCATGCATGGATCCAGTGTGCACTGGACCTCGACGCCCGCATCGTGGGCACCCGGCCGGCGCGCAGAGGCCCTCGGCCGGTACCGGCGTCCCACCCGCGGCACCGCACCCGCGTGGCGATCGGCGCAGATCCGGGGCGAGAATAAAGATGTAGCGGGTCGCAGTATCGGCGCGCTCGACGGTGCGCCGTAACGAGGATTGCGGTGGAGATGTCCAAGGTCTCATGGGTGAAACCGTGGTCATGGCGTGCCCTGCTGCCGGCGAATGACGGCGACCGTGGTTCGCAGATACCGGTCGGTGCAACACCGGTGGGGGAGAAGCCGCTGTTGCGAACCCGTCTACGGCGGTGGTGGCGCCGGGAGCGGTGGGGCCAGGCCGACGATCCGCGGACGCGTGAAGTGTTCGCCGTGCTGCAAATCCAAACGCGTCTGACCACGCTCGCGGCGATCCTGCGGCGGATCGAGTCCGATGCGCAGATGTTCGCCCGGCAGCACCACTGGCGGACCACGGTTTGGGCTTACGACGAACTGCTCGCCGACGCGTGCGCGCTCGCCGGGGTGCCGGTGCGGCAGGTCCCAGCCGGCCCGAAAGCCGACGCGGAACGTCTACGCCGGGAACTGGCGCTGTACGAGTGCGGCTGGCAATGGTAACTGCGCCCGGGCCGGTGCCGATTCACAGCCCGGTCTGGGCGACTCCGTACTCGGCTTGCTCCCGGGTGAAGCCTTCGAAGACCAATTGATCGATGAGCCCCGACCGTGAGAACGCCATGAACTCCAAGTACTGCTCGGCGGACTTGGCGGCCTGCTCCTTCCAGTCCGCGCCAACGCGGTCCACGGCCCACGTGGCATCGGCCGTCGAGTGCCCCTCGAACTCCAACTGGTCGATCAGTCCGGTGCGGGAGAACGCGGAGAAGTTTAGGTAGTCCTGTGCCGAACGCAGGGCATTCTGCTGGGATACGGTTCCCTCGTCGTCTGCTCCGGCGCTTGCGGAGTCGTCCTGCGGCTCTGCTTCGTCGTCAGCTTCTGCTTCGCCGTCAGGCTCCGCGTCGCTCTCATTCTCTGCTGCTTCCTGCGCGCTGGCCTCCTCAGCCTGCTCCTCGGCAGCAGCCAACTCCGCCTCCGCCTCGTCGGCGCGCTCTTCGGCCGCTTCCGCGCGGGCGGCGGCATCCTCTGCTTCCGCCCGCGCCTCCTCGACGTCCGCTGCCGCTTGCTCGGCCTCTTCTTCCGCCTCGTCGGCGCGGGCTTCCGCTTCGGCTATGCGGTTCTCTGCTTCCGCAAGGGCCGCACGGAGTTCGTCCACCTCAGCGGAACTCGAACTGCCAACGGCAACACCCACAACGAGCAGCAGACCGAGGGCCCCGGCCGGTATCAAAAGGAACTTCTTGCGGTACCACGGACGCGTATCCGGTTGTTGATCCCCCGGTGGAGGTGTTGCCGGCTCGTTCGCCGCATCCGGCCCCTGCCATCCGGGAGACGGAGGCGTTGAACTCGGGTACGGAGGCGCTGTTGGGCCGGGGTGCGGAGGTGTTGGCGGACCGGGGTCTGGGCGGCTGGCAGCCGACTCGGGGTACGGCGGCTCCGCCCAGTGCGCCTCTCCGCGGTCGGGCTGCCACGGCTGGGGGGATGGTGGATTTTCGTTCACGGGCTTCCCCTCGTTGGACGCACCAGTGCTCTTCTGCTCTTCGGGGCGCGGCGACCAACGCTGGTTCGCCCCCTGGGTAAGGCCGCCGCCGAGGATCGGTGCCGTCAGAGTAAGCGACGCGTGGCACGGTGGGGCCGGATTCGGCTATCCGGTTTCACAGGAGCCGCCCGCCTGCGAGGAACGCCTGCGTTCCATGGTGCCGCAGCGACCGAGTCGGATGCCGCCTCCGCGCGCCCCCTGCGCCTCGGGCTCCGCGTGGTGAGCTTACTCAGCCCCTGGATCGGATGCTCAGCGCGTGGTGCGGGTGGAGCGTTTGAACACGGTGGCGAGGTCTCCGCTGCGGACTTGTGCCTTCTCGGCGCGTTCAGCCTCTTCGGCCTCGGCGGCGAGTTCCTCAGCGTCGCGTTCGGCCACCTCCTGTACCGCCTTGGCCACCACGGTGTGCAGGTTGGAGTGGAACACGCTGGGCACGATGTAGGTGGCGTTGAGTTCGTCGTCTGTCACCACGTCGGCAACCGCATTGGCCGCGGCGATCAGCATCTCGTTGGTGATCCGGGTGGAGCGGGCGTCGATCAGACCGCGGAACACCCCCGGGAACGCGAGCACGTTGTTGATCTGGTTGGCGAAGTCGCTGCGGCCGGTGGCCACCACCGCGGCATGGCGGGTGGCGATGACGGGGTCGATCTCCGGGACCGGGTTGGCCATCGCGAACACGATCGCGCCCTCGGCCATGGAGGCAACGTCGTCCTCGGAGAGCAGATTCGGCGCGGAGACCCCGATGAACACATCGGCCCCGTTCAGCGCTTCGGTCAGGGTGCCGCGCAGACCGTCCTTATTGGTCTGCTCGGCGATCCACTCCAGTGAGGGGTGTAGGTTCTCTCGGTCCTTGTGGATGATGCCGTCCACGTCGGCGACCACCACGTTCTGCGCGCCGGCGGCCAGCAGCAACTTCAGGATCGCCGAACCCGCCGCTCCGGCTCCCACCTGCACGATGCGCACGTCGGCCAGTTCCTTGCCCACCACCTTCAGCGCGTTGAACAGCGCGCCCAGGGTCACGATCGCGGTGCCGTGCTGATCGTCGTGGAACACGGGAATGTCCAACTCGGCGCGCAGCCGATCTTCGATCTCGAAGCATTCCGGGGCGGAGATGTCCTCCAGGTTGATCCCGGCGAACACCGGCGCCACGGCCTTGACGGTGCGAACGAACTCATCGACGTCGCTGGTGTCCAGGCACAGCGGGAACGCATCCACTTTGCCGAACTGCTTGAACAGGGCCGCCTTGCCCTCCATCACCGGCAGGGCGGCCAACGGTCCCAGATTGCCCAGCCCCAGGATCGCCGACCCGTCGGTGACCACGGCGACGGTGTTGCGCTTGATGGTCAACCGGGAGGCGTCGCCGGGGTTGCCCGCGATCTGCTGGCTCACCCGGCCCACACCGGGGGTGTAGACCATCGACAGGTCATCTCGGTGGCGGATCTGCATCTTCGGCTCGATCTGGATCTTCCCGCCCAGGTGCGCGAGGAAGGTGCGGTCGGAGACCCGCCCGATGCGCACCCCCTCGACCTCGCCCAGTGCGTCGACCACCCGTTGGGCGTCCTCCTGGCCGCCGGTGGCGCAGGTGAGGTCAACCTGGAGGCGGTTCTGCGCGGAGGCGGAGACGTCCACCGCAGTCACCACGCCGCCGGCCTTCTCCACCGCGGTGGTCAGCAAACTCACCGCCGTGGGCATCGCCGGCAGGTCCAACCGCACGGTGATCGAGTAACTGACACTGGGAGCGCTCATCGACTATCCACCTTCGCACGACGTGCTACCCCGCCGGGTAGCGTGACCGTCTCTATTCTGCCGCAGCCAGGCCCTGGCCACGAGCGGCGCACCGCGCTTGTACGCATGTTGTACGCCAAACCTGGCTGCCGGTGTACATGATGTCTTCATGTCGACCACCCGCGTTGGTGGCGCGCCCCCGCGTGCCCAGCAGTGCTCCTCCCAGCAACGCTCGGTGGCGATATCATCGGTGTATGGCGATGAAACATGCAGGGGCTTCCGAACGGGCTCACCAGCGGGCGGCGGATCTGTTCCGCGCGCTATCGGAGCCTGCGCGTCTGCAGATCGTGCACACCCTGGCATGCGGGGAGCGGCGGGTGTGCGACCTCGCCGCGGACCTCGGCCTGGCGCAGTCGACGACTTCTGCGCACCTCGCCATCCTCCGAGACCGCGGCTTGCTGCGCGTGCGGAGCCAAGGCCGCTCGAGTTACTACTCGTTGGCTAGTTCGGAACTACTGGAGTGGGTCCGCCAGGTGGAGACGGTACTCATGCCCGGACCCGTCTCGGGTGGCCCGACGGCGGGCCCCGCACCAGGCAGCGCACCCGAGTCGATCCCGACGCAGCCAGTCCCGGCACAGCCAACGTCGACCCAGCCGGTTCCCACGCCGCCGCCATTTCCGGTGCAGGCGCGGCGCCCGGCACCGGTGAACGCGTCATGACCCATCACAGCGTGCCGATCACCGCCGCACAGAAGTACCGTCGCCGGCTGGCCCTCGCGCTGGTCATCACCGTGAGCGTGATGGTGGCCGAGATCATCGGCGCGGTACTGACCGGCTCCCTGGCGCTGCTCGCTGACGCCGGCCACATGCTCACCGATTCCATCGGGCTCACGATCGCTTTGGTCGCGACCTGGCTCGCTTCGCGGCCGGCGAGTGGCCGGTGGACCTTCGGGTACCAGCGCGCGGAGGTCCTGGCTGCGCTGATCAACGGGGTGATGCTCGCCGTCATCGCGGTGGTGGTGATCATCGAGGGCATCCAGCGCTTGCTGACTCCGCCGGAGGTGCAAGGACCGCTGATGCTCATCTTCGGTGCGGTGGGGCTGGTCGCCAACTTGATCGCGCTCCGGCTGCTGAGCGGCGGAAAGTCCGAGAGCCTGAACGTGCGCGGGGCGTATCTAGAGGTCCTGGGGGACCTGTTCGGATCGGTTGCCGTGATCGCCGCCGCCGGGGTAATTGCCTTCACCGGTTGGCAGCCGGCGGACGCGATCGCCTCACTGATCATCGGGCTGCTCATCGGCCCCCGCGCAGCGATGTTGCTACGCGACGTGGGCCGGGTGTTGCTCGAGGGCACTCCCGACGACCTGGAACTGAACCAGGTTCGCGAGCACATGCTGAGCGTGCGCGGGGTGATCGCGGTGCACGATCTGCATGCCTGGACCATCACCTCCGGGGTGCCGGTGCTCAGCGCTCACGTCGTGGTCGAGGACGACGTGCTGGACCCCGACGACTTCTGCCGAGTGCTCGACGCGGTGCAGGACTGCATGCGCGGGCACTTCGACGTGGAGCACTCCACCATCCAACTCGAGCCGGCCGGTCACCACCACACCGAGAGCGCTACGCACGCCTGACGGGCTCGGCAACGGCCGTGGCCTGTGAGTGTCGCCGTGTGGCAGAACGACCGCGGCAAGGTGAGCCGCCTTGGCCGGCCGCGTCCGCGTCGCTAGCGTGAGCAGCAATACGGTCACCCTCCGGCAACGAGGAGGCCATGTTGGTCAACCTCCATCTCCACTCCGCCTCCCGCGCAGCAGCGCCTGCCGCCCGCTCATTCGGGGGTCTGTGGTCCCTGCACCTGCTCGCCGCCGTGCTGCTCGGGGTGACGCAGATCGGCGTGCTCCACCCCGGCGTGCTCCACCCCGGTGCGGGCCACCCGGGCGCGGGTAACGGCGGCGCGGGCCTGATCAGTGCAGGCCTGCCCTCGGATTCTCTGCCGGATAGCGGTGCCGCCGTCACCTGGGTGATCGTGGCCGCCGTCGTGCTCCTGACCGCTGGGCTGGTGCTGCTGCTGGCACGGCACCGCACGCGCGCCGATGCCGCCGAGGAACAACTGCGCCGCGCACGGGACGACGACGGTCCGCCCGGGTCGTAAGCGCGGTATGGCAAGCCGTCCTGGGCCCCGAGCGCGATAGCGTGAAGGCGTGGCACGGGCGATCACTCCAGAGGTCGGGACCCAGGCGTTGGCCGCCTGGCAGGACGGCGCCGCCGACGGGCGCCAGGTGCGCACCGCGGTGCGCTACACCCTGCAGGTGTTAGCCGGCGCCCACCCCGGCAACGCCGTGGAGGTACGCGTGCCACCGGCCGGGGTCACCCAAGCCGTCGCCGGGCCACGGCACACCCGCGGCACCCCGCCCAACGTGGTCGAGACCGACCCGCTCACCTGGCTCAACCTGGCAACCGGCCGCACCACCTGGGCCGAAGCGGTGGCGGGCGGCCAGGTGAGCGCCTCCGGTGTGCGAGCCGATCTGAGCGACGTGCTGCCGCTGCCGCTGTGACCTCCGCTGGGCGATGAAACCGGAGTGTTCGCCCCCTCCCGGATCGGATAGCGTTGAGGGAGTGAACGACTCGCATGCTGACCCCGCAAACGCCCACTCGGACCCTTCACCGGACGGGCATTCTGAAGGCGGCGAAGACGGTCGCGCGGTGAGCGGCGCGGAGACGCTGGCGCTCGCCGATCCTCGCACGGTGCGCAAAGCCCCTCGCTTCGCGCGTATCGGGGTGCTGAGCGCCGTCGTCGGGCTGATCAGTTGTGCGCTGGCTACCTGGCTGTTCGCCCGGCCCACCGAGTTCCTCTCCCTGCCGGGCGTGTTCCTGCTGCTCGCGGTGTTCCTCGTGCCGGTGTTCGTGTTCGCAGGTTTGGCGATCGCCCTCCTCCTGGACGGATGGTCCCGCCGGCGCGCCCGGAAATGATGCGCACTGGCTTTGGCGCTCTCCGGGCCTGTTCGCCCCAGCGTGCCGAGGCCGCCCCAGGCGGCCTGAGCGGTGTGGGACGATAGCAGCGTGGCGCGCGGAGATGGTCGACTCTCACATGAACTGATGCCAGGCGAGAAGGGGCCGCAGGACGCCTGCGGGGTCTTCGGCGTCTGGGCCCCTGGGGAAGAGGTCGCCAAACTCACCTACTTCGGCCTGTACGCCCTGCAGCATCGCGGTCAGGAGTCCGCCGGAATCGCCACCTCCAACGGCAACCAGATCCTGGTGTTCAAGGACATGGGCCTGGTTTCCCAGGTGTTCGATGATGCCTCGCTTCGTTCCCTGACCGGGCATATCGCCCTGGGACACGTGCGCTATGCCACCACCGGCAGATCTGTGTGGGAGAACGCCCAGCCCACGCTCGGCCCCACCGCCGCCGGCACCATCGCCCTGGGACACAACGGGAATCTGATCAACACCACCGAGTTGATCGAGTTGATCAGCCAGCGGTATGGCCCCTCGGTCAGGCAGGAGCTCACCGAGCACCCCACGGACACCGCCGTGCTGACCGCGCTCCTCAGTGGCAACAGCGGACAGAGCCTGGAGGACACCGCGGTGGAGGTGTTGCCCCGGGTGCGCGGTGCGTATTCACTCGCGTTCATCGACGAGCACGGCCTGTACGCCGCCCGTGATCCCCAGGGCATCCGCCCGCTGGTGCTGGGTCGCTT
>Ga0209487_1003765_pt1 | contig 11812 bp, 12 predicted proteins | sample Poulit2012_FD_187524 | JGI IMG/M metagenome (GOLD analysis project Ga0209487, IMG submission 187524) | Agricultural soil microbial communities from Georgia to study Nitrogen management - Poultry litter 2012 (SPAdes) (version 2) | ecosystem: Environmental > Terrestrial > Soil > Agricultural land... | reverse complement strand
TAGTGTTATATAAACGACTGATCATCAGAAAAAAGCTCCATCCTGTCCCCACATATGCCATGGTAATTTGTCTAGAATGATTCATTACTTAGAGCACGATCGATGTGATAAGATGAATTAAATGATAAGGATTGAAGGGGTAGGCGAATAGTGGGAAAGCTTCATGATTTTACGCAAGGGAATGTATTGAAACAATTAGTTATATTTTCGGGGCCCATTATGGTAACGAATTTACTGCAAACATCTTATCAAATTGTAGATAGTTTATGGATTGGGAACTTATTAGGGGCACAAGCATTAGGTTCTGTTGCGATTGCAAGTACGATTGTTTTTGTCGTGTTGTCCTTTGTGATCGGAATTAATAATGCCGCATTAGCTATTCTGTCCCAACAAAGAGGACGTCAAGATGAACAAGGACTTGCGAATTATTTAAATGCCTTTACAGTTATCTTAACGATCATGGCACTCCTTTTAAGTGTGATAGGCTACTTATATTCGAGCACATTCCTTCAGGTTTTAGGTACTCCTGAAGAAATGCTGGGGCAAGCAGAAGCTTATTTGAAAATCAACTTTATCGGAATCTGGTGTTTATTTGGTTATAATTTCATCAGTACGGTATTACGATCAATTGGAGACAGTAAGACCCCGATGCGATTTGTGGTGATGGCGGTCTTACTTAATATTGTTTTCGATCCATTATTCATTGCTGGCTTGAATCTCGGGATTGAGGGGGCAGCTTATGCAACGATTTTAGCACAAGGAAGTGCCTTTTTATATGGGTTGATTTATGTTCTCAGATATAAACTTGTACCTTTTCGAATTCCCTCACTCCCGTCCGGTAGTGAGGTTCGTTTAATTTTAAAATTAGGTATTCCATCTGGATTGCAAATGTCTGTCATTTCAGCAGGATCTGCGGCAATCATGAGTGTTGTCACCTTGTTTGGTGGTAGTGTTGTGGCGGGTTTTGGGGCTGCACAACGATTAGATAGTATCATTATGTTGCCCGCACAGGCGCTTGGTACAGCTGTGAGCAGTATGGCAGGACAGAACATCGGGGTAAGAAATTGGCAACGCGTGCGGTCGATTACAAAATATGGCTTAATGTACAATTTTATTGTGATGGCAACGATTGGTCTGTTCGTCATTATCTTTGCTGAAACAGGTATTCGACTATTTATTGAAGAGGAGGCGGCGATTCGTTTTGGTACTCGTTACTTACGGGTGGTGGCTTTCTGTTTTCCCTTCTTAGGTATTAATTTCATCTTAAATGGAGTTGTTCGAGCGGCGGGTGCAATGTATCAAGTGCTCATTTTAAATATCATTTCGTTTTGGATTTTGCGTTTCCCACTGACAAGTTTATTTTCTACATGGTATGGAGAGATTGGTATTGCCTTAGGAATGGGAGCGAGCTTTATCGTAAGTAGTCTGTTTGCGATGCTTTATTATCGCTATGGTAAATGGCGCGAGAAAGAATTATTCACAGCCCCATCACGAGAATAAACTTATGCACAGCTGTGGATAACCTTGAGGATAACTACTATATTTTGTACCGAACATAGGAGCCCATACAAAATGTAGATAATTGTCGAAAAATCCACATCTTATATAAAAAAAATATGGCAATCACCTCTAACTAAACAGTAGTACAGATAGGGGGTAGGGCATTTATTATTTGCTTGATCAAATAATAAGGAATCAAGGCACTTAAAAAGCATCCATTAAGTAATTGACTTTCACATAGATATGGTTTTCTGATCTGTCCGCTACTAAGACTTTAATCGTTTTTATGGACGTGTTAATATGAGGAGAGAATGAAATGAAGTATGGGAGGAATAAATAATGGCAAAAGCAATCTACACGGATAAGGCACCAGCGGCAATCGGACCTTATTCACAGGCGATTCAAGCGGGCGATTTTATTTATGTTTCTGGACAAATTGGCGTAGATCCAGCAAGTGGTGAAGTTGCCGATAAGATTGAAAAACAAACACATCAAGTATTGAAAAATTTACAGGCTATTTTAACAGAGGCGAAGGCAGATTTTTCAGAGGTCGTGAAATTCACGATTTATTTAAAATCGATGGATGACTTCGCAGTGGTGAATGAAATTTATGGTAGCTATTTAAAAAAGCCATATCCAGCACGGGCTACCGTTGAAGTAAGCCGTCTCCCGAAAGACGTTAGCGTCGAAATGGATCTCGTCGTTTATCAGAAGCAATAATCGTAATCCATCCATCAGATAAAAGGGAACCAGCGATTTGGTGGTGACCCCCTAAAAGTTAGACTTTTTACTCTAACCCTTGGGGATCACCACATTATTGATAAGTCGCGAGTTCCTTTTCTATTTGTACACTAATTTTATCCAGGCATTCCTCAGGTGTTTTGCCGAAGACCCGTTCATTATTGACGATGGCAAATGGAACAGATCGGCAGAGGCCACAAAAGGATAAACATTGATTAATGATGACCGCTACTTCCGGAAACTTACTCTCGATTATTTCTTCAACATTTAAAGTAGTGAGCGTATTCGCGTCACATACTTCGACAACGATGAATTTCATGGCTCTCACTCACTTTCTCAATTCACTTTCTCATCATAACATACCCGAGCCGCGGATGATTTAATCATGCTTGCTATCGCTTAAAAACAGAGCGGAAATGAAACACACCAAAATTTTAACTTATTTATGATAAATGGTAGTATAGAGATGTCGTTTATCCAACGTCATGAAAACTTAGTTAGCTGATTAAGAATCCGTATTTTCAATTTAGATAAGCATATGATAAATGGAGTATGAAGATTGATGATTTGAAGGGAGCTGTGATTAACAATGAAACGTTATTTAAAAATAGCTACACTGTTTATCTTCGTATGGAGCTTGATAATTGGGGTAGTCAGCCCAGCCCATGCAGAAGATAGTATTAATGAAAAGTTCGGTCTACCGATTGTCGTATATGGTGATACATTATCAGACGCACAGAAACAAGAGGTTCGTGACTTATTGGGAGTGACAGATCCTAATAATGTGAAGGAGTTTTCCGTTACGGGTCAGGACATTGCTAATTATATTAATGGTGATCCGAATTCAAATATGTATTCATCAGCAAAAATTGTCCGGGAAAATGAAGGTACAGGACTAACAATTGATATTGTTACACGAGATAATATTACTGAAGTGACCGATGAAATGTATGCGAATGCGCTATTAACAGCTGGAGTAGAGGATGCAACCGTTGAAGTTGCTTCACCTGTAAAAGTAAGTGGGCATTCCGCTTTAACCGGTATATATAAAGCGTATGATGAAGACGGTGAGTTATTAGATAAAGATCGCATGGAATTAGCAAATGATGAATTGGATGTGGCAACAGATCTTGCTGAAAAAGAAGGAATGTCTCAAGAGAAGGTCAGTGAACTACTAACCGAGATCAAAAAGGAAATTGCTGATCAAGATCCCGCCACGAAGGAAGATGTTGAGCGTATCGTTAAAGAGCAGTTGGATAAACTTGAAATCTCTTTAAGTGATGCTGATCGTGAGCTGCTTATAAACTTATTTGAAAAAATGAGGGATCTTGATATTGATTTTGGAAAAGTAAGGGAACAACTGGATGATATTGCATCACAGGTCAAAGATAAAGTAGATGATTTAGGAATCGAGTTAGATGATGGCTTTTGGGAGAAGGTAAGCAACTTCTTTAAAAAGTTGATTGATAAAATTGCGGCTTTATTTGATTAATAAAGATGTTGCTTATTAACATATACGTAATGATGACATGGATTAAAAGGCTCACTTAATAGGGGGGGCCTTTTTCTCTTTTGAGTGAATCCGGGGATTGTATTGGAGTGAATGAGATGTCAGATCATGCTAAAAAATCGCAAAAATGGCCGATTACGTTATTCACGATTGGTGTATTTATGGCTGGTTTGGATAATGGTATTATCAGTACGGCACTAACAACAATTAATGATTCTTTTGGTGTCTCCTCTGCTTGGGGAGCATGGAGCATTACACTTTATACACTTGGGATCGCCATTAGTGTACCAATTATAGGGAAACTATCCGATAATTATGGGCGAAGACGGCTCTTTATTATTGAGGTAGCTTTATTCGGAATCGGTTCATTGTTAGTCGCTCTAAGCCCAAATTTTGTGTTTTTACTTGTCGCGCGATTTATTCAAGCGATCGGTGGGGGAGGAATCTTCATTATCGGAAGCTCCCATATTTTATCGACCTTGCCGAGGAATAAACAAGGGAAAGCGCTCGGTTTATTAGGTGGGATGCATGGTCTTTCAGCTGTGATCGGGCCTAATTTAGGGGCGATTATTTTAAGCTTGACGGGATCATGGCACTGGATGTTTCTCATTAACCTTCCGATTGCCTTGTTTTTAGTCATTTTTGGATTCCTAAAAATTGAGGAAACGAAGCCAGGGACTTCCAAGCCAATGGATATCGTGGGTACGATGCTGTTGTCAGCTGGTATTTTAGCATTAATGTACGGTATTACCGAGCTTGATAGTACTGCCTTTATTCAAAGTTTGCGGAATCCGCAAGTCTTGCTGTTTTTAATCGGTGGAATCGGTGCCTTGGTTGGATTAGTCTTTTATGAACGTCGCGTAGAACAACGTGGTGACGATCCGATTATTGCTTATTCATTAATGAAAACCCGTTTATTCCAACTGACCTTATGTCTCGGTTTACTTTCTGGTGGATTTCTAGCGGGAATTATTTTCATCCCTTCATTTGTACAGCAAGTGTTAAACATCCCCGTAGAAAGCGCCGGTTATTGGCTGACACCATTGGCACTCGCATCAGGTATTGGGGCTGGACTTGGTGGCGTATTAACGGATAAATACAATGCCGTGAAAACGGTTATCTTTTCTGGCGTCATTGGTGCAATCGGGTTCTTTCTATTTCCCGCTTGGGTGAGTGGTCCATTATCCTTTATTATCGCAAGTGTATTAGCAGGGATCGGTCTCGGTATTTTATTAGGCGCACCCTTGAATGTATTGGTCGGAGCGAGTGCGGGCAAAGATGAACAAGGCTCGGCTTTAGGCACATTGTCAATGGTTCGCCAAATTGGCCTGACTCTCTTTCCTACCGTATATGCTGGATTTTTGACGGGCGGAGCGAAGCAAATCGAACCTACCCTGAAAGCAGAGTTTGGGCATGATATTATTGATTTCGAGGCAGGAACAATAGCGGATAAAGAAGAGAGTGTTGGGGAGATGATGAGCCAAATCAAAAACATTCCAGATGAAGCCGTAAGAGAACAGGTACTCCAAACTGTATCAAGTGTGTATAAGGTAGGATTCGATCATATGTTTATTACATCGGGAATTCTATCATTACTTGTCATCGCAGTAGGCATCTATTTGTATGCCAATTCAAAGGGATTCAAATAAAGTCAGAATCATAGGAATATAAAGAATATAAAAACCGTCTTGCATTTCAATACGTGGCTGAGTATAATGTTGGAACAAACATCGAGCTAAAGGCATGATTCTTTTTGCCTACTTCACCTATCTTTAACAATCGAACGAGCTTCGTGGATTGACATGTATGGAGTCTATGAATAGTCGGAATCTTTACACCTTTATCGTCTATGTACATATAAGCATAAGCTCATCTATCCTCTTGTTAAAGAAAAGATTCTCTAAAACACCTTTTTTGAGATTACAATTGTGTTACAATGTGAATATAATCAGATTACTTTCAAATCAAGCTATTCTGTATATTCTAAAGAGTGCCGCTTATCTTTCAGCCAAAATAAAACCTTGTATGCGCATACATTTGGGTGTATGCTCAGATCATGGTCTATTAAGGTGGGTATCGCGGGTTGTTTTTGGGGTCATAACAGAGCTTTACTCTTTTCAAAATCGATCAATTAACATCTACACTAAGGGCATATCATGTAATGGACGTATATTGATAATGCGTATATCGTCTACGAATGAATCTATAAATGAGTGGAGTGATTTATGTGACTGAGAAGTTGCTTGAAGTGAAGAATCTTAAAACATCTTTTCGGATAAAAGATGATTATTTTGCAGCCGTTGATAATGTGTCACTACAAGTTAATAAAAATGAAGTGCTAGCCATTGTTGGTGAGTCTGGCTCAGGTAAAAGTGCTTTTGCATTCTCGATTATGGGCCTACATAATCGAGCGAAGATTGAGGGTAATATTTTATATAAAGGTGAAGATATTGCTAATGCAAGCGCTACACGAATGAATCAACTACGTGGAAAAGAAATGGGAATGGTTTTCCAAGATTCTCTTTCCGCCTTAAACCCATTAATGACAATTGGTGATCAGCTAGGTGAAAGTTTATATTTACATCAAAAAAGACAATCCAAGGAAGCTAGAAAAGCGAAGGTAATCGAACTGCTTAATAAAGTGGAGATCGATCGCCCCGAAAACACATATTATCAATATCCCCATGAGTTATCTGGTGGGATGAGACAAAGGGTAGTTATCGCGATGGCCGTAGCAAATAACCCTGAGCTATTGATTGCAGATGAGCCAACAACGGCACTTGACGTAACGATCCAATCACAAATTTTTGATTTACTTAAAAAACTGAAGGAAGACATTCATGCAGGCATCATTCTGATCACACACGATCTCGGTGTTGTGGCAGAGATGGCTGATCGAGTTGCGGTGATGTATGCTGGTGAAATTGTAGAAATAGCAGATGTCTATTCTCTATTTGAAAATCCACTCCATCCATATACAAGATCTTTGTTAAATTCAGTCCCACAAGAGGATTCGCAAAAGTCGAAACTCCATGTTATTCAAGGGATCGTGCCTTCATTACAGTATTTGCCACGTAAAGGGTGTCGCTTTAGTCATCGAACACCGTGGATAGATGAATCGATACACGAGGAAAGTCCTGTCTTACATGAGGTGCATGCTGGTCATTTTGTGCGCTGTACTTGTCATCGTCATTTTCATTTTATGGATCAGGATAAGGAGGAAAACGAACATGGCGTTTCTTAAGGTAGAAGATTTACAAGTTCATTTTCCTATCAAAGGAGGCATATTCGGGCGGGTAGTCGACCATGTGAAAGCGGTTGATGGGGTGTCCCTATCACTAGAACGAGGGCAAACATATGGACTTGTTGGTGAATCAGGATCAGGTAAAACAACAACAGGACGCGCGATTATTGGTCTGAATGATATCACATCAGGAAGCGTCCATTTTGATGGACGAGATATGAGTGGTGCCCATCGAGTACGCGGAGATATAAGTAAAGATATTCAAATGATTTTTCAAGACCCCTATTCATCACTAAATCCGCGGAAACGTGTGCTTGATATTGTGGCTGAGCCCCTTCGTAATTTTGAGAAACTATCAAAAGAACAAGAGAAAAAGCGAGTTTATGAGTTAATGGATCAAGTAGATCTCAGTCCGGAAAGTATTTATAAATATCCGCATGAGTTCTCAGGTGGACAGCGGCAACGAATTGGGATTGCACGAGCGATCGCATTGAAGCCAAAATTAATTATTGCAGATGAACCTGTCTCCGCATTGGATGTGTCGGTGCAGGCACAAGTGTTGAATTTTATGCAGGATATCCAAAAAGAGCTTAATCTAACGTATTTAATTATTAGTCATGATCTTGGGGTTATTCGCCATATGTGTGATCGGGTTGCCATCATGAACAGAGGTCGGTTTGTTGAAGAAGGGAACACAGAGGATATATTTAATGATCCACAGCACATTTATACGAAGAGACTTGTTGCTGCTATCCCAGATATTGATCCGAGAAAGCGCAACGAACAGCTTGCGTTTCGTCAAGAAGTACAAACCGAGTATGAGCAATCCTATCATGATTATTTTGATGCTGATGGCCTGGCTTATGATTTAAAGCCGGTCACGGACACACATTTAGTAGCATTGCCTGAGAGAGGTTGATTGAAGATGTGGAAATTCACGATACGCCGAATTTTAATAATGATCCCACAAGTATTTGTTTTAAGTGTATTTATATTCGTTTTAGCGCAAATGATGCCTGGTGATGCGTTAACCGGACTCATTGATCCAAATATTGATCCGGCATCTGTCGCTGCAAAACGTGAAGCATTAGGATTAAATAATCCATGGTATGTTCAATATTTTGATTGGATCAAAGGAGCATTTGTAGGCGATTTTGGCATGTCCTTTCGATTTAAAATACCTGTTTCTGAAATTATCGGGCAACGAATGGTTAACACATTTTGGTTGGCACTCGTTACCTTATTATTCACCTATGCGATCGCGGTTCCACTCGGAATTACAAGTGGGAGATATAATGACTCATGGGCAGATCGAATGATCACAGGTTATACGTACTTTGGATTTGCAGCACCTTTATTTATTACAGCCTTGTTAATGTTATGGTTCTTTGGATATACATTAGGCTGGTTCCCTACAAGTGGTAGTGTGACCCCAGGTTTAACCCCAGGGACATTTGAGTATATGCTAAGCAAATTGAATCACCTATTACTCCCAGCTCTATCGATGAGTGTCATTGGAACCGTTTCAACCGTTCAGTATTTACGAACGGAGATCATCGATACAAAGCAAAAGGACTTCATTATTACCGCACGAGCAAAAGGTGCACCTGAATCAAGAGTTTATAATCGTCATATTTTACGAAACTCCTTGTTACCAATTGCAGCATTCTTTGGCTTTGAAATTACCGGGTTAATCGGAGGAACGATCTTTGTAGAGAACATCTTTAGTTATCCTGGGATGGGGCAGTTGTTTTTAGAATCTGTTGTCCAACGAGACTTTAGTGTCGTGACAGCCGTCGTATTGATTTTAGGGATCGCGTCAATATTAGGTGCGCTAATTTCAGATATCATATTAAGTCTTGTCGATCCACGTATTCGTATTAAATAAGAACTGGACAGATGCTGAGGTGATTTATAAATGGAAGTAGATAATGTTAATATCGATGAGCAAGCACATGCAGTGGATCGGAGTCCATCGGGATTAGGTATTCTTTGGCGGGAAATCGTTCGGGATAAAATCGCGCTATTTTCCTTGATCTTGTTGGTGTTAATCGGCTTATTTGTTTATGGTACATCGATTTTCTTAGATCAAGCTGAAATTGTAAAGGTCGATTTATTCGCCATACATGAACCACCGTCCTCTGAGTTCCTGTTGGGGACAGATAAAGGGGGGCGTGATATCTTCGGTCAACTGATCATTGGGACACGAAATTCACTTTCCATCGGAATTTTAGTCACGTTAATGACAGGCGCAATTGGTATCGTTTTTGGAATTGCTTCTGGCTATTATGGTGGAACGATCGATAATATCTTCATGCGTATCGTTGATTTCTTTCTCATTTTACCGTTTTTAATGATCGTAATCGTTTTTGTCTCCGTCGTTCCGAAATATAGTGTCCTGTCATTTTCATTAATTATGACAGCGTTTTTGTGGATGGGAATTGCGCGGCTCATTCGGTCAAAAGCTTTACAGGAAAGAGAACTTGATTATGTCCATGCATCGAAGACAATGGGCTCCTCTGATTTTCAAATTATGTTTAAACAAGTGTTACCAAATCTAAGTTCAATTATTATCGTAACGATGACATTGAACTTAGCGGCTAATATTGGCTTGGAATCAGGCCTGTCATTTTTAGGCTTTGGATTTCCAGAAAGCACACCAAGTCTTGGGACATTACTCAGTTATGCAACGAATCCACAGACACTTGAATATCGCTGGTGGGTTTGGTTACCCGCAGGTATTCTCATCTTGGTATTGATGCTTAGTGTGAATAACGTTGGGCAAGCCTTGAAACGAGCAAGTGATGCCAGACAAAGAAGAGGGTAAAGGATAATACGCCCATCAATGTAATTTCATGCATTGATGTTCCGTATAAAATCGGCCCCGAATCTATATGGTATGGCCGATGCAAGACAAAACATCTACTAAAAGGGGAGGAATAATTAATGAGAAACACACGTTTAAGTAAGCTTCTTTTTGCGATCATGCTTGTTCTTTTACTTGCTTTAGCGGCTTGTGGTGGCGATGAATCCGATGATAAGAAGTCGTCAGACTCAGATGCGAAATCAGAAGACAAGGCAGATGAAAAAGAAGAAGGTATTTACTCACAAGACGATTTCGAACCAACAAAAACAAATGAGGGGGAAGCGATCGAGGGCGGTTCACTTTCATTTGGTTTAGTATCTGACACCGCATTTGACGGCACATTGAACTTTAACTTCTATTCAGGAGCTCCTGATGCGGAAGTATTGGATTGGTTTGATGAAGCCTTAATTAGTATGGATGAAAACTATACGTACACACAAGATGGTGCGGCAACATTTGAAGAAGAGGATGGCCGTATCTTTACTTTCACGATTAACGATGATGTGAACTGGCATGATGGGGAACCTTTAACAGCAGAAGATTGGCAGTTCGCATATGAAGTAATCGGACACCCAGATTATGATGGGATTCGATATGGTTCAGATTTTACAAACATTGAAGGAATGGATGAATATCATGCAGGTGAAGCCGATGATATTTCAGGTGTTCAAGTAATTGATGATAAGGTCTTAGAAATTACGTATAAAGAATCCCACCCATCATTATTAACAGGTGGAATTTGGCCTTATGCATTAGCGAAGCATATTTTTGGAGATATGGACGTTGCTGATATCTCTTCATCAAAAGAACTTCGTGAAAACCCAATTGGTATTGGTCCATTTAAAGTAGATAGTGTAACACCTGGTGAGTCTGTCGTTTATTCCAAAAATGAAGATTATTGGCGTGGCGAACCAAATCTAGATGAAGTGGTCTTGAAAGTTATTAATCCAGATGTTGTTGTTCAAGCGTTAGAATCGGGTGAAGTTGATATGGTCGATAAATTCCCAGCCGGACAGTTCCCAGATAATGCGGAGATGTCAAATATTGAGTATTTAGCTGAGATTGATATGTATTACGCTTATATCGGCTTTAAACTTGGAACATGGGATGCAGATGAAGGAGAAGTGGCAACTGATTTAGAAGGATCGAAAATGGGCGATGTTAAATTAAGAACAGCAATGGCCCATGCGCTTGATACGGATGCAGTAGGTGACAAGCTCTATCATGGTTTACGTTGGAAGGCAACCACATTTATTCCACCATCCCATCCAGAATTCCATGATGAGGAAAACCCTGGTCATGTCTATGATGTAGATAAAGCGAATGAAATTCTCGATGAAGCGGGTTATGAGTGGGCAGAAGGTGAAGATTTCCGTACGGATCCAGATGGTGAAGAGCTGGTGATGAATTTTGCTTCGATGTCAGGTGATGAGATCGCCGAGCCTTTGGCAGATTACTATATTCAATCATGGGAAGAAGTTGGTCTCAATGTTGAATTATTAGAAGGAAAGCTTCATGAGTTTAACTCTTTCTATGAACGTGTTGGAGAAACAGGTGAAGATGATCCAGAGATTGATATTTATGCAGGAGCTTGGAGTGTCGGAAGTGATGTTGATCCACGCGGACTTTATGGTCGTGACGCAATGTTTAACTTCTCACGTTACTCAAGTGAAGAAAATGATGAATTGCTAGCAGATGCCGTTTCTGAAGAGGCATTTGATCTGGAATATCGTCAAGAAGCATATAATGATTGGCAACAACTCATGCTTGATGAAGTGCCGGTTATCCCAACACTTTATGCATTAGAAATTATTCCTGTTAACAACCGTGTTATAAATTGGACACTTGATGATGCAGAAGATATGTATCGTTATGAGGTAGCCGTCACACAGGAAGAACCAATTATTGCTGAATAAGTTTCATTTTCTATAGTAAAAAAGACCTACCATTC
>Ga0209487_1003764_pt1 | contig 11812 bp, 6 predicted proteins | sample Poulit2012_FD_187524 | JGI IMG/M metagenome (GOLD analysis project Ga0209487, IMG submission 187524) | Agricultural soil microbial communities from Georgia to study Nitrogen management - Poultry litter 2012 (SPAdes) (version 2) | ecosystem: Environmental > Terrestrial > Soil > Agricultural land... | reverse complement strand
GCCGGATTCCTCGGCGGTGCGATCGCCGCCGGTGTGTTGATGGCGGTGTTCCTGGCCAACTCCGGGGGCGCCTGGGACAACGCCAAGAAGATCGTGGAAGACGGCGCCCACGGCGGCAAGGGCTCCCCGGCGCATGAGGCCGTGGTGATCGGCGACACCGTCGGCGACCCGTTCAAGGACACCGCCGGCCCGGCGATCAACCCGCTCATCAAGGTGATGAACCTGGTGGCGCTGCTCATCGCCCCCGCAGTGGTGGCGATGAGCATGCCGGCCGACGCCAACCACGTGCTGCGCATCGCGATCGCGGTGGTGGCGGCCGTGATCATCTTCGCGTCGATCATCATCAACCGGCTGCGGGCCGCTAAGTCCGACAGCGACATGGCCGCGATGGCGGCAGACACCGCAAGTAACTGACCGCCACCCGCCCCAGCGGGCGGATGGTTGACCGCGGGCCGCCCTCGATCCCCAAATGATCAGGGCGGCCCGCGCGTCTCGCCACGACACCTCGGCGTGCTCACCGGTCTCGCCGCATGGTCGACGGTGCGCAGCGCCAGCGGCAGGCCTGCTCGCTCAGCGCCAGTCTCTTGCTCAGCGCCAGTCTCTTGCGTAGCGGCGGTCTCCTGCGCAGCGGCGCCTACTGCCGGTCGTCCACCGGCTCCTGCGGGTTCTCACAGAAGAGCAACTCTTCCTCACCGGCGGAGTGATAGTGATACTGCTCGCCATCGGCGGCCAGGATCAGCCGGTACCCGTCCACCAGGGCCTGGGTATAACTCATCCCCTCTTCCGGGCATCCGACCGACCCATCGGGCCAGGTCACGGCCTGGAACTGGACTACCCGCACCTGATCAGGATCCGCGCCGGTGCGGTCGGCCAGGTCCGCTGCTGCCGCGCCCACGCGCTCGTCGTCATGCGCATCCGCCCCATCGCCGCCGGTCGGTGCCTCGTCGTCCTGCGTTGGATCGGTACCGTCCTCGCCTGGGGACTCATGTGTCGTGGGGTGCTGATCGGGCTCGGCGGGATCGTTCGAGTCACCGCATCCGCCGAGGATCAAGGCTGCCGCGGCGAGTAATGCCAGTGCGGGCACTCGCTTCATATCGTTCTCCTTCGCATCCCCGCGCGCGCCGACAGCACCGTAGCGCCCTTGACTATCTGCGCGGTGCTGGGAACCGTTCGGCGCTCTCCCACAGCGTTTCAAATGCGATGCGCAGCGTGGCGGCCAGGTCGCGATGATGGACGACGATCGTGGTAACCGAGGAATCATCCTCCACCGGGTCCGGCATATTGAACGCGACGGACTGCCCGTCCACGATCGTGAGCTTCAGCGGCACCTCCTCACTGACGCGGATCTCCTCGCCGAGCCGGACGTAGGCCTCGAGTAGTTCCACGAGTCGTGGGTCCTCCAGCAGAGAACGCGCGTAGATGCCTCTGATGTTGGGACGTTCCGGCAGGGACGCCTCATCCGATGCCGGCGGCGCCAGATAGGGCGGTCGCACCATCGCCAGGATCTCCTCCTGAGCGCCCTGCCACAGCCGATTGATGCGCTGCACCGTGTGGGCGGGATCGCGCAAGACTTCGACATAGTCCAGCGGCTCGCCGCGGCCCTGGCCGTCGAGGAATCTGGTCTGCAACTCGATCGCCAGTTCCCTGGAACGGGAGGCGAGTTGGTCCAGGTCCCGACGGCGTACGGCCAGCAGGCTGTCGAAGACCTGGTCGGGTGCATTGGCCCGGTACCGTACCCCGCGCGCGTCCGAGACCGGCACCACGAAGCCGCGCTCCGCCAGGGACGCCAACACGTCGTAGGCCCGAGGCCGTGGGATCTGCCCGATGCGGGCGATTTCAGCGGGCGTCCCGTGGTCGCGGCCGATCAGGGCGAGGTAGGCCTTGGCCTCATAACGCGTCAGGCCCAACTGCACGAGCTCGGTCGCGGCACGGTCCGTCATGGCGTGACCTTAGCGTAACTATTGACAGTGGTGACAGAACCTGGGAAGAGGCTTGGCGTTCTTCAGCGATATTCATGGTCAAAACCGGTGTCACTATTGACAGTGGTAACAATTCTGGGAGACTGCCGAGGTCACTTACTCTCGGAAGGCTCCAAAGATGTTGACCCACTCCCGCCCGGTGGCGGGCCGTTCCGCCCGAACCTTGCTGGCCGCCACCTCCGCCGCTGCCGCGCTCCTGATCGCCGGCGCAGTGAGCCCGATGGCCGCCCAGGCCGACGACGATGCGTACAGCACCGTTGAGTTGCAGGCGCGCACCAACCTGCTCGCCAACGACGGGGGCTACAACCTGCCGCCCGGATCGTCCTTCACCAGCATCACCCCGCAGATCAACGAGCACGCGCAGGTCTCCTTCCGGGTCCAGTACGTTGCGGGTCTGGACCCCACGGTGGGCAGCCCCGGAGTCTGGTTCGGCAGCGGCGGAGAGGGCGAGATCGTCCACACCGGCGAGGAAGGCCACTCCATCCCCGGCGAGGCGATTCTGAACGACCACGGGGACATCGCCTTCACCCTCGGCACCGGAGGCGTCGACAACGAGCTCTACCTCTATGAGGCGGACACGGGAACCGCCGAGCGGGTGGGAACCGCACCCGTGCTGCCCAACTCCTACTCCTCGGCGGCACCGGACAACGACGGCAATATCGGATTCCAGGCATCCTTCGGTGGGGGCCGAGCACTGGCCGCCTATCGGGACGGTACGGGCGAGTTCTACGTCAGCGACCGCGGCCTGGACCCGGAAAGCCCCTACACATACCTCTACACCGCCTACTACAACAACGCGGGCCAGATCGCGGCGAAGGTCTCCACCTCCCAGGACATGACCACTGAGCAGGAGTTGCGGGTGTTCAACCCCGACGGCTCCTCCACGCTCGCCCTGGCCAACCAGGCGGTGGACCCCGAATCTCCCTACAAGGAGTTCGACAACGGCATCGCGGTGAACGATGAGGGTGTGGTCGCGGCGGTCGCCCAGCGCGTGAGCGACGGCGCCAAGGTCGTGGTCCGCGCCGACGGCGAGACGGTCACGGAGATCGCCGCCGAGGGTGAGGGGCCGGTGGAGTCGGTGCGCTACTTCCGCCCGGACATCAACAACGCCGGGCAGGTCGTGTTCCGCGCCATCGGACCGGACGGTCCGGTGATCTACGTGGGCGACGGTGACGACCTGGTGCCCGTCGCGGCCCAGGGCGACGTGGTGACCACCGACCTGGGCACGGCGCAACTCGGCCAGCACGACGCCAGCCCCGTCTTCGGCGGCGCGCCCTCGATCAACGACAACGGCGACGTGGTCTTCACCTCCGGTGTGCACCCGGAGGGCGACAACCAGGTGGAGTGGGGCACCGGGGTGTTCGTGGCCTACGGCGACGGCGACGAATCCGAGCCGCCGGTCCAGGAAGCAACCGAGGAGATCGTCGCCACCATCCCGGAGGACGTGGGTCAGGGCTCCCTGGTGATCTCGGTGGACCCCGAAGACAATACGGTGGCACTTCCGGAGATGACCTCGCTGGGCGATCGCCTGGCCACCTCCGGTGAACTGCGACCGGTGACCGTCACCGACACCCGCGCCACCGACCCCGGTTGGGACGTGTCCGCGCAGGTATCCGACTTCACCGCCAGCGAGGGCGAAGGCACCTTCGCAGGCGGCTACCTCGGGTGGTCCCCGACCGTGGAGGAAACCGCGGACAGCCAGGACGTCACGCCGGGTGAGGCGGTGGAGCCAGGATTCCCCAGCGGGGACGGCCTGTCCGTGCCCCGCCCGCTCGGGTCAGCCGGAGCAGGTGCAGGCACCGGCTCCGCGGTACTCGGCGCGGACCTGGAACTGCAAGTACCGGTCGAAACCGAATCCGGTACCTACACCGCCGTTCTGACGATCACGGCGATCTGATGCACCCAGCGAAGGCAAGACTCAAGCAACAGGCGGAACGGAGTCAACAAGTGCGAGGCAGCAACCACGGATCTTGGTGCGGTCGGGCGTTGGCCGTGACCGCGATGGTCGCGGCCCTGGCGGTATTCCCGGCCGCCGCCTCGGCACAGCCCGGCCAGCCCCCCGCTGCCACGGAGCACGCGGACGCCGAGGGCGCCGACGGTGATGCCCCCGCGGCAGGCGTGCTCGGTACATCCGAAACGGGCCGGTGGATCGTGCAGTTGGACGAGCCGTCCCTGGCGACCTACGAGGGCGGTATCGCGGGCTTGAGCGCAACTAGCCCTGAGGCGTCGGGTGCACCGAGCCTGGACATGGACTCCGCGGCAGCGGTGGCCTACTCCGACCATCTGCAGACCCGTCACAACTCGTTCGCGACCAACGCGCAGAGCGAACTGGGCCGCAACGTCACCATCGAGCACAACTACCGCGCGGTCCTCAACGCGGTGGTGGTCGAGGCTGACCGGTCCGAGGCCGCGCAACTGGCTGACATGCCGGAGGTGGCGAATGTCTATCCGGATGAACTCCGAGAGTTCGCCACCGATGTGTCCCACGAGGTGATCGGCACAGCCGGGCTCTGGGACGGGGACAGCACCGCCGAGGGCATCGGAACCCGCGGTGAAGGCGTTCTCGTCGGCGTGCTGGACTCCGGTATCAACCCTGACCACCCCTCCTTCGCCGCCACCGACGAGTCCGGCTACCAACACCAGAACCCGCTCGGTGAGGGACAGTATCTGGGGGCGTGCGATCCGTCGGACAACAGCCAGCCCGACGAGGCGATCTGCAACGACAAACTCATCGGCGCGTGGACTTTCGACTACCGCTCCACCAGCGCCATCGACATGGACGGCCACGGCAGCCACACCGCAGCCACGGCGGCGGGCAACATGCACGAGGCCGAGGTCGTCGTCGGCGATTCCTCCTTCACCCGGACGGTGTCCGGGGTGGCCCCCCGGGCGAACCTCATCTCCTACCAGGTGTGCCTGAGCAACTGCCCGATCACCGCCATCCTGGCCGGGATCGACCAGGCCGTCACCGACGAGGTCGACGTGATCAACTTCTCCATCTCCGGTGCGGACGACCCCTGGACCGACCCGGTCAGTATCGGCTTCCTCGAGGCCGCGAACACCGGCATCTTCGTGGCAGCAGCCGCCGGAAACAACGGTCCCGGTGCCGGTACCGCGGCGCACACCGGGCCGTGGATCACCGCCGTCGCCGCCACGACCACCAACCGGGTCTTCGCCCAGACCATGGACGTCACGGCGACCGGGGCCCCGGACCACCTGAGCGGTATGCCCGCCGTACCCTCCGATGACGGGCCCGGCCTCACCGACACGATTGACGCCCCCGTTCGCGACGCACACCACGCAGATACCGGCAACGGGACCGGCTGTGCCGCGTTCCCCGAGGGCACCTTCGACGGCTCCATCGCGCTCATCGAGCGCGGCGACTGTGAGTTCTCGGTGAAGGTCGGCAACGCCGCGGCCGCCGGCGCCGACGCGGTCGTGATCTTCAGCAACGCCGGAGGCCCGCCCACCACGATGGGCGGCCTGGAGGGCACCTCCGTGCCTGCTGTGATGATCGGCCAGGACGACGGGCTGGACCTGCGGGAGCACCTGTCCGGAGCCGGCGAGGCACAGGCGCGCCTCAATCCCGAGACGTCCGCATTGACCGACGAGGCCTGGGCCGACACGGTCGCAGGTTTCTCGTCGCGCGGCCCGTCCCAACACGACCTGATCGCACCGACCGTCGCGGCGCCGGGCGTCAACATCCTCGCCGCCGACGCCGGTGCGCCGGATGCCTACATGGTCCAGCAGGGCACCTCCATGGCCTCACCGCACGTGGCCGGAGCCGGGGCGCTGTTGACCGCGCTCCACCCGGACTGGACGCCCATGCAGATCCGCTCGGCGTTGGCGGCCTCGGCGAACCCGGACGGCCTGCGCACCGACACCGGTGAGGCTACGGCGTTCGACCGCGGCTCGGGCCGGATCGACCTGCAGGCGGCCGGCCGCACCGGCCTGATCCTGGATGAGAGTTACGCGAACCTGAAGGGCGCAAACCCCGCCCCGGGATTCGACGGCGACCCGCGCACCCTCAACGTCCCCGCCCTGGTGGATGACGAGTGCGGGTCGGTCTGCACCTGGACCCGCACGCTCACCAACGCGGCCGACACCACCACCACCTACACCGCCACCGACACCAGCGCCGAGGGCCTGAGCGTGCAGGTCGAACCGGCATCGATCACGCTCGCTCCCGGTGAGTCCGCGACAGTGGAGATCACCGCCGGAACCAGCGCGTTGCCGGTGGGTGACCGGGCCTTCGGATCGGTCACCTGGTCCGCCGACGCCGCCCATCCCAGCGGGGCGCCGATCACCGACGCGCAATTCCCGATCGTGGTGATGTCCTCACCCGCACAGATCGAAATCGACCCCACCGAGGTCGAAAGCAAGCAGGCGGCCGAGGAGATCACCGAGCACACCGTCACGATCGGCAACCCCGGCGGTCAGGACCTGGAGTGGAGTGTGGTGGACGACGCCGACGCGCAAGCGTTCACCCTGCGCCCGGTCACCGGCACTCCGATCACGGCGGCACCGCTGCCGACGGCACGAACCCTGCCCGGGCAGGGCGAGGAACTCGAACCCTCCCGTAACCCGGAGGTGGCCGCCACCAACGCGTCGGTCGCCCGGAACGAAACACCTGAGCGTGCGAACGGCTCGGTCACCCTGACCCACTCGGAATCCCAGGAGATCGTGCCCAACAACACCGTGGCGTGCTCCACCGATCTGGGGTTCACAGCCGATAACGGCTATCTACGGACGTTCACCCTGAGCGACTTCGCCATCGCCGACGACTTCGACGTCACCGACGTCTCTTTCGGCGTCGAGGCGGTCAATCATAGTCCGGCCACCATCACCGTACGACTCTATACCCTCGATGGGGAGACGCTCACCTACGACAACATGACGCAGATCGGAAACGCGGAGGTGACGCTGCAGCCGCAGGTTCTGGAGATGGTGACCGTGCCGGTAACGGGCACGGCACCCGCCGGGTCGACCCTCGTCGTCGAGCTGGACGCCCCCGATATGAGTGCGGCCGGCGGCTTCTTCCCGGGCTCCAACGCCCAGGGTGAGTCCGCCCCCTCCTACCTGCGTTCGGAAGGGTGCGGGATGCCTGAACCCGCGCCGATGTCGGCTATCGGGTTCCCCGATACCAACCTGGTCCTGAACGTCACCGGCACCACTGAGGCGCCGGGCACGCAATTACCGGAGTGGATGAGTATCGCCCCGATGTCGGGCACCGTCGCAGCCGGGGAAAGTCAGGAATTGACCGTGACCATCGACTCCTCGGGGATGAGCGAAGGCGAGCACCGGGCGATCGCGATGCTGGCGTCCAACGACCCGGAGCGGCCCACCACACCGCTGCCGGTGACGGTGACCGTGGGTGAGGACGACGAGCAGCCGCCGGTCGACAGCGCCAGCCAGGACATCGTCGCCACCGTCCCGCAGAGCGGGGGCGACGACGGGTCCCTGCTCATCTCGGTGGACCCGCAGGACGCGACCGTGGAGCTGCCGGAGATGACCTCCCGAGGTGACCGGTTGGCCAGCACCGGAGAACTGCGACCGGTCCGGGTGACCGACTCCCGGGTCAGCGACCCGGGGTGGGATGTGACCGCCGAGGTCTCCGACTTCACCACGGACGACGACGCAGAGCCGTTCAGCGGCGGCTACCTCGGCTGGACTCCCTCCGTCGGGTCCACGTCGGAAGGACAGGAAGTGACCCCGGGCGGGGCGGTTGCCCCCGGTTTCCCGGACGGTGACGGACTGTCCGTGCCCCGCCTGCTGGGCTCGGCCGAGACCGGCGCCGGCCGTGGCGCGGCCACCCTCGGTGCGGGGGTGGAACTGCAGGTGCCGGTGGACACCCCGCCTGGGGTGTACACCGCGGTCCTGACGATCACCGCGGTGTGATCTGATGCTGTCATGGCAGCAGTGAGATTCGCGTCGTTCGCGGCGGTGATCGCCGGCCTCGGGCTGGCGATCACGCCGGCGACGACGGCTGAGGACCAGACCGGGCAGAGCACCGAGGAGGAGCAGTCGCTCACCTGGTCGGTGCAACCGGCTGATGAGGACGGCGGCGACGGCCGGCCCCACTGGGAGTTCGAGTTGGAGCCGGGGCAGACGGTGGAGGACGTCGCCCAGGTGAACAACTTCAGTTCCGAGGAACTCACCTTCCGGGTGTACTCCCACGACGCGGTCAACACCGCGGACGGCGGTTTCACGCTGCAGCCGGCCGATGCCGAACCCGTGGGCGTCGGTGCCTGGGTCGGGTTGGATGAGGAAGTCACGATCGAGGCCGGGGAGAGCGCCGCGGTGCCGTTCTCCTTGACCGTCCCCGCAGATGCGACCCCGGGAGATCACGCCGGCGGTTTAGTCGCCTCGCTCACCTCCGAGACCACCGATGCCCAAGGCCAACGGGTGCGGGTTGATAACCGTGTCGGGTCCCGCATCTACCTGCGGGTGGCCGGTGCGGTCCAACCCACCGTTGAGGTGACCGATCTCGCGGTGTCCTATGAACGGTCCTGGATCCCGTTCTCCACCGGAAGCGCCACCATCACCTACGAGGTGCACAATGCCGGCAATATCCGCTTGGGCGCCGAGCAGGCGATCGACGGGCACGGTGTCTTCGGACTGGGCGAGCACGCCGCGGCGCCGGAACCCCTCGATGAGATCCTCCCGGGAGGGTCGGTCGCGATCACGGAACACGTGGGCGGGATCCCGCCGTTGTTCCGGCTGACGGAAGAGGTGGTGGTGACGCCCGTCGTCCCGCAGACCTCGGCCGACGTGCTGCCGGTGGTGCAGGCGGCCCAGTCGGCCCAGGCGTGGGCGATTCCGTGGGTCGAGTTGGTCATCCTCGCAGCGCTGCTCTTCCTCCTGTTCTGGTCCTGGCGGCGCCGTCGCCGCGCCAAGGCCGAGAACGCCCGCCAGATCGACGAAGCCGTTGCCAGGGCGAGGGAGGAAGTCCGCAAAGAACTGCAGGGTGAGAAGACCACCGCTGCCGCGGGCGGCTCCGACGGTACGACCCAGGGCGAGCGGCGACCCTAGCCCGACGGCGCAGATGGAGCCCACCCGCCGGTCGGGCGGGGCTGTCCACAGGGTTGTCCACAGATTGGGCGGGCATGCGTTGCCCCGCCCCCCAGCGCTGCTCTACTGGGCAGGTCAGTGCAGACAGCGCAGAGGTAGGGGTCCATGGGCAACGGTCACAGCACACCGCGTACCGGCGGCAGCACAGAGCGGGCCGGTGGAAGCACAGAGGGGGCCAGTGGCAGCGCAAGGCGGGCCGGTGGCACTACCGCCGGCCACGGCACACGGCGCTCCGGCCGCAGCACACGTGGCGGATACGGCGAGGGCCGCCGCGGGGGCGGGCGCATCACTCATGCCGGCGTCAGCACCGCCGCGGCGCTGAGCCTGGTCCTGAGCGCATGCGGCGTCATCGGTGCAGACGGAACGGGCGACGACGGTGCGCCGGCGGCGCCAACGGCTGAGTTGGTCGTCACAGAGCACCAACTGCCCGGCGAGTACGACGGCGAGGGGCGGCGTACCAGCCAGTGGCACATGCTTCCCGGCGACGGCGACGGCGACGGCGACGGCGACCTGCCTGCTCTAGTGCTCGCGGTGAGCCAGGTGATGGGGCAGGAGGAACATCCCACGGTCGCGGTCTGGAGAGCCCAGGCAGGAGACATGTTCGGCGAGCCCGTCCAGCTGGAGGAGGCCGGTACGCGGGTGGAGCGGGCCGTGCTCGGCGGGGACCTGAGTATCGCCGTCATCGCGGGCTACGGTACACACGAGCGAGCCGCGCCGGAGGGCACTGACGCGGACGCCGCCGGTGACGTCGCGTTCCTACTCACTTCCACCGACCGGGCCGCCTGGCACGAAGTGGACCTTGGTGAGCACGCCGGGTTCAAACCGACCGCCGCGGGCGGCTCCGCGGACCTGGTGGTGGCAGTGGACTCTTCCGGGGAGGAATCGGCCCAGGTGGTAGTGGTCGATGACGGGCAGATGGTCGTGCGGGACCTTCGCCCGCGGGATCCACAGCGGCGCGCTCACGTGGCCCACGCCTTCGTCCATGAGGACCGCATCATCCTGTCCGGGTATGAGGGCGCCCCCGGTGAGGTGAACATTGCGGCCATCTGGGTCTCTGCCGACCGGGGAGCGAGCTTCACCCGCGCCGACGTCGACGACGAGGGCGCTGTCAGGGGAGTGACGCGGGCCGGAACGCGGTACTTCGCGACCGGGCAGGAACGCCAGGGCGGATGGTTACGGCCCCGGGCCTGGATCTCCCCGGACGCGGAGAACTGGGCACGGTTCACCATGGATTATGACCGGCGCGATCTGGGCTGGCAGGACCGTCCGGAGAACCAGGGGCTGAGCGTCCCGCTCGGTGTCGACGGGCAGTTCTACACCGCGCTATGGAGTTCGCGGGCGTCGCGGGTGCAGGTGCTGTACCACAACCGGGACGAAAGGTGGTCTTCTACTGGGTTTACCGACACGCTCCCCGAATTTGGTGTCGCCGGGTTGGTCGCCCCCGATGGTGATGGGTCCCGCACGCTGGTGATCACAGCGCAGCAGGTGCGCCACGAACACTGGGGCGAAGAACTCACCGAGGAGACGCTGGCGACGTTCACCCCCGGCGCTTCGGTGTACTCCCTGCTCGGGATGGATGAGGGTGTTCTGGTCAGCACGGGTCGTCGGGTGACTGAGGAAACGGACGAGGAGATGATCAGGTACGTGGAGGCAGCCAGTTACGCCGATGGTGAGGGCGATTGGCTGCCGGAGGGCTTGGCGGACCAGGGCGCCCAAGCGGTTGCGACCCGAGATGGAACACGGGTGATCGTCGGCGGCGGCGGCCGGCAGTGGGACCACATCCCGGTGTGGCGCCAGGCTGAGCCCGGGGCACCGTGGACCCGGCACCGGATCGAACCCAACAGCCCCCCGCGTGACACGGGGGAGGGTGGCAGTCCGGACGGGGAGGGCCACGGCGGGAGCGACACCGAGGGGCAATCCGTCGGCGACATAGACGCGATTTTCGCTTCCCATGTACTGCCATCCGCAGATCAGTGGTTAGTGATCGGCGATGCGGGCAGCAGTGCCGCCCCCGAAGGCAGGTACGGCGCGATCTGGGCCTCAGCAGACGGTTCGGACTGGCACTTCGAGGCACTCTTAACCGGACCGGACGGCACGGTGACCGACCTGAACCACAGTTGTCTGTGGGAGGGGGAACCGGTCGTCGTCGGTGGCTACCGCCACCCCGACGGCGGCAACCGTCCCGGTCTCTGGCACCGCACCGGTGAACAGTGGCACATGATCGAGGTGGACGAGGAGTGGCGCGGGTCGCTGGCCTACTGCCGGGTGGCCGATGACGTCATCCAGATCGGGTCTGGAGACGACTGGTGGACCACCACCGATCTGGCTACGTTCACGGCCGGTTCCGATCCCGATGAGGAGGACGACTGGTCCAGCCCGGTGGTGAACTTCGACGAGGGCTGGGTGTACGTCGCCGGTACCTCAGCAGGACCGGAGTTGAGGTTCTCCGAGGGCCCGGGGCAGTGGGAAGCGATCCCCGTGGATCTGGATGCCGAACCCACCGGAGGCCTGGCAGCTGTTCGGACCGGCGACGATTTGCTGATCGCCGAAGGAGACACCGGCCAAGCCTGGCGGATCGAGAACGTGTCCGAGGTGCTGGCAGTGCACGCCGCGGCGGGTGCGAGCGATGACTCAACCGAGGCCGGCGATGACTGAACCGGGCGGAACCGCCCGGTCGCCGCGTGCTTGCCGTGGACTGGGTACCGCCCGTCTGGGACCTACGCCTGCGTCGTCGTCGGCTCCTCGCGCAACGCGCTGTCCGC
>Ga0209487_1003763_pt1 | contig 11812 bp, 8 predicted proteins | sample Poulit2012_FD_187524 | JGI IMG/M metagenome (GOLD analysis project Ga0209487, IMG submission 187524) | Agricultural soil microbial communities from Georgia to study Nitrogen management - Poultry litter 2012 (SPAdes) (version 2) | ecosystem: Environmental > Terrestrial > Soil > Agricultural land... | reverse complement strand
CGTCGTCGGCCCGGCCGTACCGGAACACCGACTCCGCCGGACCACCACGCGGGTGGTTGTTCACGAAGTAGGTCTTGCCCCGGCGCACCATGATCGAGTCGGTACCGTTGCCGTCCCAGTCACCGATGAGCACCTCGTCGGAGTGACGCCCGTACATGAACGCGTAGTCGGCATCACCACCACTCCAGTCGTTGGTGAGGAAGAAGCCGTACCGCAGCGGCTGCTGCGGCTCCTCGGGCGGCTCCTGCGTGCGGACCCGGACGTCCGCCTCGAGCGGGGTGTCGGCGGACGAGCCGCCGACGTGGACGGTGTAGGTCCCGTCCGCCACGCGCCACCGACCCTCGGCCCACTGCGTCACGTCGTCGGGGTGAGCAGGGTCGAAGTAGGACAGCGGGTGGTGCGAGGCCCCGCTGTCGATCGTCACGTGGACCCGCTCGGACGCGCCCGGCTCGAGGTAGGGCTTGTCGAAGCCGACGAGCCGCTTGGACGGCTGCCCCGCCTCCTCCGGCAGCGTGAGGTAGACCTGCGCCGCCTCCGCCCCGGCCACGTCACCGGTGTTGGTGACCGTGAAGCTCACCCGGACCACCTGCTGGCCCCGGTCGCCCGGGACCACGGTCGTGGCGAGGTCGGAGTACTCGAAGGTCGTGTACGACAGCCCGAACCCGAAGGGGAACGCCGGCCGGATGTCGTGCGCCTCGAACCAGCGGTAACCCATCTCCAGACCCTCGATGTACCGCGTGACCCGCTGGTCGAAGACGTGGTCCTCGGGGTCGAAGCCGGGGCCACCGGGCAGCCCGGTGTCCTCCCGCTCGCCCGGGAACTGCGTCTGGCGGGTGTAGGCGGCCTCGCGGGGCGCGTTGCCCCAGGTGACCGGGGTCTTGCCGGAGGGGTTGACCCGGCCGTAGAGGATGTTGGCGACGGCCAGGCCGTCCTCCTGGCCCGGGTACCAGGCCGCCACGACGGCGGGGACCCGGCTCAGCCAGGGCATGAGCACCATGCCGGAGGTCTTGAGCACCACGAGCGTGTTCTCGTTCTGCCCGATGACCGCGTCGATGAGCTCCTGCTGGTCGACCCGGGTCTCCTCCGGCTCGTCCATGCCGACCTCGGGGAACCCGAGAGTCGTCCTGTCGACGGTCTCACGGGGGTCGTCACCGACCATGACGATGACGAGGTCCGCGTCCTGCGCAGCCTCGGTGGCCTCCTCGATGTCGGTGCCGTCGTAGTACGTGACCTCGGAGTCGCCGTCGAGATCGTCGATGACGGCCTCCAGGCCCTCCTGCGGGGTGATGGTGTAGGGCGTGTAGACGTTGGCGTTCTCCGAGCGGCTGGAGCGGGGCACCATCTTCGCGTCACCGGCGTACCACTCGTGGCCGATGAGCGCGATCTCGCCCTCGTCGCCGTCGAGCGGGAGGAGGCTCTCCTCGTCGTCGCCGGCCGGCTCGTTCTTCAGCAGCGTGATGCCGGCCTCGGCGACCCGCCGGGAGACGTCACCGTGCTCCTCGTAGAACTCCTCGTCGCCGAGGAGGACGTCACCGTCCCCCTCGCCGACCTCCTCACCGTCCTCCGGGTCCCAGTCGGTGACCCCGTACCAGGAGTCGAAGGGCTCGTCGAGCAGTCCGTACTCGAAGAACTTGGTGTAGCGGGGGTGGAGGAGGGCGTCGATGTCCGACTCCTCGATCTCGCCGTCCTCGATGGCCTCCTTGACGTCCTCCTCGTTGTAGTGCTCCGGCTGGTAGTCCAGCTCCAGGCCGTTGCCGGCGAGGATGGAGTCGGCGGTGCTGTGCGTCGCACGGCGGTCGCTCATGATCCAGCCGTCGAAGCCCCACCGCTCGTAGAGGGTGTCGCGCAGCAGCTGCTGGTTCTCGCAGGCCCAGTCCCCGTTGAGGTGGGGGAAGGCGCACATGAGCGAGGCGGCGTCGCCGTCCTTGACCGCCATCTCGAAGGGGATGAGGTGCAGCTCGTGCAGCGCGCGTGAGGGGATGACCGACGCGGTGGTCCACCGCTCCGTCTCCTGCTCGCTGCCGACGAAGTGCTTGATCTGCGCGTTGACGCCCTGGCTCTGGACACCGCGGACCTGCTGGACAGCCATCGCGCCGGACAGGTACGGGTCCTCGCTGAAGTACTCGTGGTTGCGCCCGCCGTAGGGGTGGCGCACGAGGTTCATCGCCGGCCCGAGGAGCACCTGGTGGGCGTACGCACGTGTCTCCTCACCCAGCACCTCGCCGTACTCGTAGTTGAGCTCCGGGTCGAAGGTGGCGGCCGCCGTCGTCGAGGACGGCATGCCGGTGGCGGAGGGGTTCTGGCAGGACCCGCCGCGGATCCCGGTGCCGGCGTTGGTCATCCGGATGGTCGGCATGTCGAGCCGCTCGATGCCGACCACCGTGCGGAGCGTGGACTCCTCCACGCACTCCTCAAGGTCGGGATCGTCGATGTCGTCGTAGATCCCGATCTGCTGGATCTTCTCCTCCAGCGTCATCGCCTCGAGGAGCAGGGTCGCCCGCTGCTCGGGCGGCAGGCTCGCGTCCTCCCACGGGTGGTCCTGGGCGGCCGCAGGCAGGGACACGCCGACGCCGAGCGTGACCGCCAGCGCTGGGAACAAGGTCCACCTGAGGCCTCGGTGCTTCGTCATCATCGACTCCTAGGTCGATCACGCGGACGCGGTCGCGTCCGCGGGGTGGGTACGCCGCGTCCTCCCCTCACCGGGCACGACGACGCCGTCGTTCGCCGACGGCGGGGTGGGAGGGCAGCGCAGATGCCGGCTGGACACCGTCGTCGTCGCACGCGAGGACCGACCGGCCAGCAGGAGTGAGACGTAGGTCACACTGCCCCCCATGGGGCGGGAGTACCCCCGCCCGGCCCGCGTGCAAACGTGGGTGGTCGCACTGCCGGCCACTCCCGCCCGGCCGACCCCGACGACTAGTCTCGGGGCATGAGCATCGCGACCCGGGTGCTCGGCCTCCTGACCGGGGACGAGCCCAACCAGCCCCGCCTGACCTGGTACGGCCCGGACGACGAGCGGGTGGAGCTCTCCGGCCGCGTCCTGGCGAACTGGGTCACCAAGGCCACCAACCTCCTCGTGGAGGAGGGCGAGGTCGAGCCCGGGACCCGGGTCCTCCTCGACGTCCCCGTGCACTGGCGCGCCATCGTCTGGGGACTGGCGACGTGGTGCGCCGGCGGGGAGCTCGTGCTCCCCCCGGAGGACGACTTCGACGACGACGACGAGGACCCTTTCCTCGACCCGTACGAGCCGGAGGAGGACGACGAGCTCGACGACGACGTCCCCGACGACGAGGACGAGTCGGTCTTCGTCGCGGACGACACCCCTGACGAGCCGGACATCGCCGTGACCTCGCGCCCCACCGGCGCCCCGAGCGCCGGGCTCGTGCTCGTCGTCGCGCTGCCGGCGCTGGCCATGCAGGTCGAGGAGCCGATCCCGAGCGGCGCCGTCGACGCCGCCGCCGCGCTCATGAGCTACGGGGACGACCTCGGCTTCGTCCAGGAGCCCGCCCCCACCGACGCCGCGCTGTCCGGCCCCGAGGTGGCCGGCGCCGACGGCGGCCCGGTGACCTACGGCGAGCTGGCCGACTGGTGCCGGCAGCAGACCCCCGCCTCGCACCGCGACGAGCCGCAGCCGCGCGTGCTGTGCTGCCCTGGCTCGCACGCCGACCTGCTCGCCCACGCGATCGCCGCGTGGCGGGCCGGGGGCTCGCTCGTGCTCCTCGGGGAGGACGTCGCCGCCGAGCGCTTCGACGAGATCCAGTCCGCCGAGCGCGCCGGCGTGCGGTGCTGAGCCACGACCGCTCCCCCACCCCGCTCGTCTCGGTCATCATGCCGATGCACGACGCCGAGGACTTCGTCGGGGCGGCGATCCGCTCGGTGCAGGCCCAGACGGAGCAGCGGTGGGAGCTGCTCGTCGTCGACGACTCCTCCGCCGACGGCTCGGTCGCGGCCGCCCGCCGTGCGGCGGGTGACGACCCACGGGTGCAGCTGCTGAGCAACGACGGTCCCGGCGGCGCAGGGCCCACCCGGAACGTCGGCATCGCGGCGGCCCGCGGGCGGTACATCGCCTTCCTCGACAGCGACGACCTGTGGCTGCCCACCAAGCTGGAGAAGCAGCTGGCCCTCCTGGAGGTCTCGGGGGCCCCGCTCGTCTACAGCGCGTACTACAAGGTCGGGGCGGACTTCCGCGACGACGCCGTCGACTTCGCGCCCAACGGCCGCGTGGTGCGCGCGCCACGGCGGCTGGAGTACCGGCACATGCTGCGTCAGGACTACATCGGCTTCCTCACCCTCGTCTACGACACGCGGGTGCTGGGCAAGCGGCTGCTGCCCTCGATCGAGCGCCGGCAGGACTACGCCTTCAAGCTCGCGGTGCTGCACGAGGGGCACGTGGCCAAGGGACTGGACGAGCCGCTCGCGCTGTACCGGGCGGGGCGCGCCGGGTCGCTGTCGAGCAACAAGCTCGTGGTCGCGACCTACAACTGGCACATCTACCGGCACGTGGAGGCCCTGCCGCTGCCGCGGGCCCTGTGGGCCTTCGCGAACTACGCCGTGCGCTCGGGCCTCAAGTACCTCATCTAGCCCTCCCGGCCCACGACCGCAGGCTGTCGTCTGGGCCGCCCCCGGCGCCGAGACCGCAGTCTGCCGCCGCCCCGGCGCCGAGACCGCAGTCCGGCGGCCGGACCGCAGTGCCGCCCTGCGGCCCGAGCGCGAGACTGCGTGCTCGCGGGTGGTGGGCGTTGGCGGGGGTGGCGGGGGGGCGCCCGGCAGGGAGGTCAGCGGAGGTCGGCCACGCGGGCGAGCTCGGCGACGAAGTCCCCGCTCACGGTCGCCCAGTCGTAGCGCTCCCGCGCCGCCAGGTGGCCCGCAGCGCCGAGCGCCGCTGCCCGCGCCGCGTCCTCCCGCAGGGCGAGGATCTGCTGTGCGGCGGCGTCGGGGTCGGTGAAGGGGACGACGACGCCGGAGCCCGCCGCCGTCACCACCTCCTCGGCCAGCGGCAGCGGGGTGGTGACCACCGGGACGCCGTGGGCCATGTACTCCAGGACCTTCGTGGGCATGCTGTGGCGGTAGTTGGGCAGGTCGCGCAGCAGCGAGAGCCCGGCGAGGGCGCCGGTGAGCAGCTCGCGGGCGCGGTCGTTGGGGACGAAGCCGTGCCAGTGGACGTCGCCACGCTCGTGGGCGGCTCGCACCACCGGTCCCGCCGGGCCGTGGGCGGGCCCCAGGACGTGGGTGACGACGGCCCCGCCGGTGCGCTCGCGCAGCAGCCGGCCGGTCTCGACGACCTCCTCGGCCCCCCGTTCGAGGGTGAGGGTGCCGAGGTAGACGACGCGCTCGTCCCCCGGCGGCGGGACGGCGGTGGGGACGGGCACCGTGTTGGGCACGACGACGTGGTCCCGGGTGAAGCGGTCCCGGTAGCCGTACTCGGCCAGCAGCAGGGTGAGGTGCCGCTCGGCCCAGCGCTCGACGCGCCGCACGGCGGCCGCACTGGCCGCGCGGGCCGGGCCGGGGAGCCACGGCTTGGCCACCACGGCGGCGGCGGTGTCCTCGTGCACGTCCCACACGCTGCGCCCGTACAGCGAGCGGGGCAGGGCGAGGAGGAGCTCGGGGTCGTGGACGAGTACGACGTCGTGGCGGGCACCGAGCGTCCGGACCGTCCTGCGGGCGGCGGCGAGCGCGCGCCCGCGGCGGCGGCCCACCGCCCGGGGGACGTCCAGGCAGCGCAGCTCCCCGGAGCCGGAGCGCAGCGGTGTGGGGACCGGCAGGTCGTAGCCGCCGAAGGGGGCGACGAAGGTGACGTCCCAGCCGGCAGCGAGGAGGGCCGGGATCTGCCGGTGGCGGATCCGTGCGTCCTGCGGGTGGTGCACGACCGTGACCACCAGGGCGGACGGCCGCCGCGCCCTCATCGCTGGGCGTCCTCCGCGGCGCGCGGGGTGCCCGCGTCCGGCCGCTCAGCCGCGCCGTCGCCCGTGGTCCGGCCGGCGGCCTGGGTGCCCGTTGGTCCCTCGGCGGCGGGAGCCTTCGCGGCGGAGTCCTGGGCCGCAGCAGCGGGCTTCTCAGCAGCTGGCTTCTCGGCGTCCGACGCCGCGGCCGGGGTGGTCTGCGCGGCGGGCTTCTTCGCCGCGGGCTCCTCGGCCGGCGCAGCCTGCGCCGCGGGCTTCTTCGGGGCCGGCTTCTTGGCGGCAGGCTTCTTCGCGGGCGCCCGCTTGGGCTTCTTGGGCGCGGTCGCGCGCGCTGCCTGGTAGGCGTCGCAGACCTCGTCCGCGGGCCCGTCCATGACAAGGCGCCCACCGTCCAGCCACAGGGCGCGGTCGCACATCGCGCGGACCGTGGCGTCGCTGTGGCTGACGAGGAACACGGTGCCGGCGGCCTCGCGGATCTCGGCGACCCGTTCGCGGCTGCGGGCCTGGAACTCGGCATCGCCGGTGGCCAGGGCCTCGTCGATCATGAGGATGTCCGGGACCGCCGCCGTCGAGATGGCGAAGCGCAGCCGGGCGGCCATGCCGGAGGAGTAGGCCTTCATCGGCAGGTCGATGTAGTCCTCGACCCCGGCGAAGGAGACGATGTCGTCCATCTTCTCCCGCACCTCCTTGGCCGTCAGCCCCATCGCCTGGCCGCCGATCATGACGTTGCGCTCACCGCTCAGCTCGCGCACGAGGACGGCGTTGACGCCGAGGAGGGCCGCCTGCCCGGCGGTGTAGATCTCGCCGCGGGTCGGGGGGATGAGCCCGGCGAGTGCGCGCAGCAGCGTGCTCTTGCCCGACCCGTTGCGGCCGACGATGCCGATGGACTCGCCGTGGTAGGCGACGAAGGAGACGTCCTTGACGGCGTGCACCTCGCGCACGGAGCCGATGGAGCCGCGGCCGCGCAGCAGCCGCTTGAGGCTGGCGTTGCCGGGGGCCCCGCTGACGGTGCCCATCTTCTTCGCACCGTAGACGCGGTAGATCACGTCGACGTGCGAGGCGATGAGGGAGGGGGTGCGCTCGTCAGTTGCGGCCATAGGTCGCCTCTGCCCGCCAGAAGAAGATCATCCCGACCACCGGCAGCACGATCGCCCAGCCCACCGCCACGAGCCAGCTCACCGGGTTGATCGCCGCCTCCTCCAGCAGCGCCTGCCGCGCGATGTCCAGGACCAGCGCGAAGGGCTGGTAGAGCATCACCGTGCCGAGCAGCCCCTCACCCGCGTAGGCGGTGATCGAGAAGAACACGCCCGACACGTAGCGCAGGAGCCGCACGAGCAGCGGGACGAGGTTGCGCAGGTCGCGCGAGCTGTGGACCAGGCGCGCGACGATGAGCGAGATGCCCGCGTTGATCATGAGGATCAGCAGGATCGCCACCGGGAAGAGCAGCCACTCCACGGTGATCGGCTCCCCCGTGACGAGCGTGAGCACGACGATGACCGCGAGGGACGGCAGGAAGGCGATGAACTCGGTGAGCGTCGTGGACAGCGGCAGCACGCAGCGCGGGAAGCGCAACGAGCGCACGAGGTTGAGGTTCCCGGAGATCGACTTCGCCGACGACGTCATCGTCCCCGAGCTGTACATGAACAGCAGCAGGCCGATGACGAGGAACGCGACGTAGTTCGTCGTCCCCTCGTCGATGCCCAGCAGCACCCCGAAGATGAGGAAGTAGGCACCGGCGAGGAGCAGGGGGTTGAGCACCGCCCACAGCTGGCCCAGGTAGTTGTCCTGGTTGCGGGCGTAGGACTGCGCCGAGGACAGCGTCCACATGAACTGCCGCTGCCGCCACGTCTCCTTGAGGTACCGCCACAGCGGTGGACGGACCCCGCCCCGCTCAAGGCCGTGCTCGGCCGCGAGCCGCGCCGCGTCCTCCGACGACAGGGGGGAGGGGCCCCCCGTCGATGCGGGAGCCGTCACAGACGCTGCACCGTGGGGCTGTCGGTGGCCACGCCGCGGGTGTCGAAGAACCGGCGGGCCGAGGCGGCCAGCTGGTCGATGTCGTACTCCCGGTGGTGCTGCAGCAGCATGACGAGGTCGGCGTCGGCGACGGCCCGGTCGAGGTCCGCCACGCGCTCCTGGGCGCTGCCGTTGGTCTGCCACAGCTCGACGTGCGGGTCGTGGAAGACGACCTCGGCGCCCTTCTCGCGCAGGTGCTTGGCCACCGGCACGGCGGGCGACTCACGCTGGTCGGCGATGTTCGGCTTGTAGGTCACGCCGAGCAGGAGGACGGTCGCGCCCTTGAGCGCCTTGCCGTCGTCGTTGAGGATGTCCTGGGCGCGCTTGACCACGTAGGAGGGCATGGTCGCGTTGATCTCCTGGGCCAGCTCCACGAAGCGGAACGGGTAGCCCAGACGGGCGCGCACGTTGTAGGAGAGGTAGTTCGGGTCGATCGGGATGCAGTGACCGCCCACGCCGGGACCCGGGTAGAAGGCCTGGAAGCCGAAGGGCTTGGTCTTCGCGGCGTCGATGACGTCCCACAGGTCGATGCCGAGCTCGTGGCAGAAGCGGGCCATCTCGTTGACCAGGGCGATGTTGATGTGCCGGTAGGTGTTCTCCAGCAGCTTGGCCATCTCGGCCTCGCGCGGGCCCTTGGTCCGCACCACCGTGTCGACGACACGGCCGTAGAACGCGGCCGCGGCCTCGGTGGACTCCGGCGTGATGCCGCCGACGACCTTCGGGGTGTTCTTCGCGCCGAAGACCTCGTTGCCCGGGTCGATGCGCTCCGGGGAGAAGGCGAGGTGGAAGTCGCGGCCGGCCTTGAGGCCGCCGGCCTCGAGGATCGGGGCGACGATCTCCTCCGTGGTCCCGGGGTAGGTCGTGGACTCGAGGATGACCAGCTGGCCCGCTCGCAGGTAGCGCGCGATGTCACCGACGGCGGCACGCACCGCGCCCAGGTCGGGTCCGCCGTCCTCGGCGAGCGGCGTGGGGACGCAGATGACCACGGTCTGGGCCTCGCCGAGCACCGTCGGGTCGGAGGTCGCGCGGAAGCCGCGCTCCGCCAGGCCGGCGATCTGCTCGTCGGAGAGGTCGTCGATGTGGGACGTCCCGTTGTTGAGTCCGTCGACGACGTTCTGGTTGACGTCGTACCCACGGACCGACATCCCGGCGTGGACCGCCTCGTACACCAGCGGCAACCCGACGTATCCCAGCCCGACCACAGCAAGGTCCACGGTCATGTGTACTCCCGTCTCGCACGTCGATACGGAGCGAACCCGTCGCCCGCACCGTGGGCCCAGCGGGCTGTGCGCCCCTGTCCCGATCTGCGCAAGCATCGTACACGCGCAGCGCCGGCCCACGACCGGGCCGCAGGTCCCGCCCGGCGTGGTTGTCGTCACGCCCTCAGCGCACGATGGCGCCGGCGATCTCCTCGCGCAGGGCCCGGAACTCGGCGGTTGCGCGCAGCTCCTCGCCGGGCAGCTGGCGGCCGTGGTGGGCCGAGATCTGCACCGGCAGGTCGAGCACCACCCGCCCGGGCCGGGGCGACATGACCAGCACGCGGTCCCCCAGCACGATCGCCTCGTCGACGCTGTGGGTGATGAAGAAGATGGTCTTGTGCCGCTCGCGGGCGATGGTGAGCAGGTCGTCCTGCAGCTGCTCACGGGTCAGGGCGTCCAGCGCCCCGAAGGGCTCGTCCATGAGGATGACGCCGGGGTCGTTGGCCAGCACGCGGGCGATCTGGGCGCGCTGCTGCATCCCGCCGGACAGCTCGTAGGGCCGGTGCTCGCTGAAGCCGGCCAGCCCCACCCGCTCCAGCTGCTCGGCGCTGCGGGCGGCGCGCTCGCGGGCGGGCACGCCCTGGAACTTCAGCCCCAGCTCCACGTTCTTGCGCACCGACAGCCACGGGTAGAGGTTGGGGTGCTGGAAGACCACGCCCCGGTCCGGGGAGGGCGCGGTGATCGGCCGCCCGTCGATGCTCGCCGTGCCGCCGGTGGGCCGCAGGAACCCGGCCAGCACCTTCAGCAGCGTGGTCTTGCCGCAGCCCGAGGGCCCCACGACGCACACGAACTGGCCCTCGGGCATGGTCACCGTGGTGTCGGCCAGCGCGTGGACGACGTCGCCGCGCTCGCTGACGTAGCGGTGGGAGACCTCCTCCAGCGCCAGGGTCACGACGCCACCTGGTCGATCGCCTCGCCGTAGACCGCCCCCTCGTACACCTCCGGCGGCGCGAGCTCGGTGATCTCCCGCTGGTCCAGCAGGAACTGCGCCGTGCGGGCGATGTCCTCACCCAGCTTGCCGCCGAAGTAGTCCTGCCCGGCCTGCTCGGCCGCACGCAGGTAGACGTACCCCTCCATCTGCGCGGCCGCCTCGGCCGGATCGATCCCCAGCTGGGCCCCCACCGCCTCGGCCGCCAGCTCCGGCTCCTCCTGGATCATGCGCACCGCCTCGTCCTGCAGCGCCGTCCAGGTGACCATGAACTGCGGGTTGGCCTCGATGAACTCCGTCGTCGCCGCCGCCATGTCGTAGGTCGGCGTGCCCGCCTCGGCGGTGTCGGCGCTGGAGAGCACCACGGTGCCCTCCTCCAGCAGCACGTCCAGGGTGGGGCTCCACACCCAGGCGGCGTCGATCTCCCCGCGCTCCCAGGCACCGAGCATGGCGTCCGGGGACAGGTTGATGAGCGTGAGGTCGCTCGCCGGGTCCAGCCCCGCCCCGGCCAGCGCGTTGAGCAGGGAGAAGTGGGCAGTGGAGCCGTAGGGGACCGCCACCGTCGCCCCGGCCAGCTCCTCCACGCTCTGCGCCCCGTTGCGCGCCACCAGCGACTCCGCATCGCCGATGACGTCGTGGATCCACACCACCTGCGCCTGCAGGTCCAGCGGCGGGGAGACCAGCTTGGTGGCCGGGCTGGAGCCCACCAGGCCGATGTCGATGGTCCCCGACCCGAAGGCCTGGACCACCTCACCGCCCGAGGCGAACTGGCTCCACTCGATCGTCGCGTTCGGCAGGCAGCTCTCCAGCCAGCCCTGGTCACGCACCACCAGGTCACCGTTGGGGATCGCCTGGAATGCGACGTTCACCGTGCCGGTCACACTCTCGTCCACCTCGACCGGGCACTCCTGGCCAGCGGTCGCGCCCGACGTCGGCTCGGCCGCCTCCTGGGCCGCCTCCTGCGCCGTCGAGCACGCGGCCAGGGCGACCACGCCCAGACCGGCCAGCACGCCGGCAACCGGACGCGGGAGTCGCTTGTGCAGTGGCGTCATCTCACGCCGCCTTTCCGTACCAGGGGACCAGGGCTCGGGTGAGGTACTTCAGCGCGGTGTCCAGAGCCACCGCGCACAACCCGATGACGATGATGCAGGCGATCGTCAGCGCCGTCTGCAGCTGGGTGCCGGCGATGTAGGCCAGCCCGCCGATACCGGGGATGCCGTTGTTGAGCTCGGCCGCCACCACCGTGGTCCACGCGAAGCCCACCGCGATGCGGATACCGGACAGGATCTCGGGCAGCGTCGAGGGCAGCATCACCTGGGTCACCACCTGCACCCGGCTCGCCCCCATCGACTGCGCCGCGTGGATCCGGTCCTCCCGGATGCCGCGCATGCCGTTGATCGTCGCGATCGCGATCGGCGGGAAGGCCGCGAGGAACAGCAGCCAGTACTTCGACAGGTCCCCGATCCCGAACCACACGATGAGCAGGCCGATGTAGCCCAGCGGCGGCAGCGCCCGCAGAAAGTTGAGGTACGGCTCGGTGATCGCGTTGAAGCGCCGGCTGGCGCCCATGAGGAAGCCCAGCAGCGGCCCCAGCACCACCGCCGCGCCCACGCCCACCCCGATGCGCCGGAAAGAGGCCAGCAGGTGCTCCCACATGAAGTAGCCCTGCTCGCCGCACAGCACCCGCGAGCTGCCCGCGCCCGCCGGGTAGC
>Ga0209487_1003762_pt1 | contig 11812 bp, 11 predicted proteins | sample Poulit2012_FD_187524 | JGI IMG/M metagenome (GOLD analysis project Ga0209487, IMG submission 187524) | Agricultural soil microbial communities from Georgia to study Nitrogen management - Poultry litter 2012 (SPAdes) (version 2) | ecosystem: Environmental > Terrestrial > Soil > Agricultural land... | reverse complement strand
ATTTATGATCAACTGGTTTCTGATCACGGAGAACAATTTACCAAAGAAGAAGCTCAATACGCTATTGATAATTTAAATTAATTTCTTTTAAAACACTTAAAAAACACCCCACTAGTTAGATTTTTTATGTCTAACTTAATGGAGTGTTTTTTAATATATCAATTTACAAATACTATCACCATATTTATTATTCGCTCTTAATTCACACCTATTTCTTCAAGTAAGACGTCCCCTTTATCTCCTTTGAAATGGATTGTTAAGTTAAGTTTTTCATCAGATACTTTCTGAAATTCTTCAATTGGCATTTCAATTGTTTCAAAGACGGGCTCCCAGCTTTCTTCATATTTCCCTTCACGGAAGAAACGATCAAATAAGCCTAATGTCGTATTATTGATTTCAACAACTTCAGCAAGTGACGCTTCAGAACGCATTTTAATTTCATTACCAGACGCTATCGTTAACTCAATATTAGGAGTTGAATCTGGTAAATTATTTGCTAGCGTTACCGAGATATATTCTGTATTGTCACTTTCGATACCTTTTAAATCTGTTGGTGTTAATTCCACTGAGTAACTTGCTTCATCACTCCACGCCAACTTAAGAACATCTTTCGGATGCTTTTTATCTGACCGGCCTCTTGGGGTGATGATTTCACTTTCGTCAAAACCAGTTAATCCGCTATTTAATTCATCAGACTTATTAAAGTGCTTAATTGATTGATAACCACTTGGTTTATATTGACTAATTATTTGTGTATCTGAAAGACCTGCTATATATGACTGAGGATTTTGAAATAATTCATCATAACTTGGATCATCATGAAATACTTTTTTAAAAAATGAAGTGAAATAAGCTTGTGCAATAAATTGTTGATCACGTTTATTAATTAATGCAAAACGATCTAGAAACATCCCCCTCGGTAAACTAAAGTCATTTTGTCCCCAACTCGTATTAAACTGTACGTGGTTTGCATTTTCAAGATAAACTGCCGTTTTAAATAAATTTGAATTAGGGCTTAAATTTGTTCGATGAAATTGTTTATTTCCACGAAAATCATATATATCTGAATCTTTTGAACCTTGGATGACCATATAAGCAATATTATTTAAATTAGCTCGTTTATTATCAATAAGTTTATCAGTAGGAGCTAGTGCTGCTACTGCTTTTATATTAATATCGCTTAATTCATAATAAAGATTTTCATCATCAAAAAAGTTTTTATAGTTCGCAGCCATCGCAGCAGCTTGACCGCCTCGAGAATGACCTGCTAAAGCAACTTTATCAAAGTTTAATTTTTGATAAAATTGACTATCGTCTTTTTCATTCAAAGATTTTAATTGAGTAAGATGTTTGAGTAACAACCACGAACGTAATCGATAGTTATCATTCGGTTCTCCTACAAAGTTCGAGTAATTAGCATAATCCTCATCGACTGAAATAAAAGTAAAGCCATGAGATGCGAGCAATTCACCTAGATAATCATAACCATCTGTTGAGAAGTTCTCCATTGTATGATTACCATGAACCATTAAAATAAGCGGAAAATCACCTTCTCCTTTCGGCATCCACACCCGGCCATTAAGTGGAAAATTTGTTGGTTCAAATCCCCAAAACGCTTTTCGTTCATCACTCCAATCCGTAATAAAATGTGAGGCGTCAACTGGTAAAGTCTTTTCACCCACCTTACTTCCAAAACCGTCACGATAGATATCTGAACCACTTCCATAAGTGAAAAATTCTGTTTCATAACTTCCTGTCTCAATCGGATTACTAATTGTATCTTCTATTTCGAGTGCTGTGTTACTTGGATAATTAAAAATAACTATACTAATTACCATCAGTGCTATTAATGTAAACAACACTCTTTTTTTCATTTTATTTTTTATTAAATAAACTAGTAAATATCCTAATCCAAGCGACAAGCTTGTTGTTATTACCCCAATAAATATGGAAAAACTCATGCCTGCATTAGCTTCATATAAAATAATTCCAAATAGGAGACCGTTATATATTATTGCAGATACAAGTAATCTTGGTAATGGAATAAATAAAAGTGATAATAATATAGAAGTAATGGCTACAAATAAGACAAATCCAAGCGCATTAAGACCGATAGCTATAAACACATCTAATAATCTACTGTAAACTCCAGGACCTGTTGGAAGCCCTAAGGCCGTGATGATTGCAATTATATTCGCAATAATAAAAGCTGTTAAAACAATGAGTAGTGTTTGTTGATTATCACGTTTTGTTGTTTGTTTTATTCTTAAATACATTTTATTTGAAATCTTTTTTATTCGATTCATCAGGATATCCACCACCCTATACGTTTAATTTCACAAATAGACATTCTATCCCTTTAAATAAATCTAATCAACTATCTACTTATATGATACCATTTAATCGCATCCCGCTCGATCAAAAATCGTTCGTTCAAAGTATTTTTATTCAATTGACAACCCATTAAATGTATGATGATATACAATTAATAAGTTATCACTTTAGCTAATAAAGGAGTGAATTTAATGAGTAAATTAAAAAGCACGATTTATAAAATATTAAGAATATCAAATGATATTAATGCTGTTAGAAAAGGCAAAATTAGTAAACGTATAGGTCGCCGTGTAGCAGGGAAAGGCAGTGGGAAATTAATTCGTAAGTTATTTAAATAATTATAAATTATTCCAAACAGATTTTTATAGGTTAACGATAAATTAAATCAATATCTTGACTGTAATTTGATGAGTAATTTATACTAAAAGGAATATAACAACATAATTAGCATATATTACCATGATCTGCTTAATTAAGTTTAAGTACATCAAAACTGCTGAAAAAATGGATTAAGTAACTATCTTTAGAAACGTCAGTTAAGATACTTTAATTTAATTTAACACAAGACACACATACACTGTGAACCTGCACATAATTAATAGTTATCATCCTTTTTCGCACATAAACAATTAACAGATAAACAAAAATTTATGCAAAGTGTTAAAAGGGTGAGATTAATGGATATAGAAATAATTGTTATGCTTTTGTTAGTGACTGGTATTATTGTTTTATTATTTTTAGAACCAATAAATATTGCTTTTATTGCACTTTTTGTCCCAGTCATTTTAGTTATTTTAAATAACTGGACACAAGTAACGACAGAAGATGCTTTGTCAGGTTTTTCTAATACGGCTACTATTACTGTACTAGCAATGTTTATATTAAGTTCAGCTGTTCGAAAACACGGATTTGTTCAAGTTTTGGGAGACTATATTCAAGAGAAAAGTAAAAATAATCATGTAGTTAGTTATTTTATTATTATTACGATTGCAGCTTTAATAGCAGCGATTTTAAATAATACGCCTGTTGTTGCAATATTTATACCTCTTGTAATGAGTTTAGCCAAGAAAAATGGCACTTCGCCATCAAAAATACTCATCCCCTTATCTTATGCATCTATGATGGGTGGTACATTAACTTTAATTGGTTCATCAACTAACTTACTAGCAAGTGAGATATCTGGCCGCTTAATTGATAAACCTTTTTCTATGTTTGAATTTACTAGTTTAGGTTTTGTCGTTTTAGCTGTCGGGATTCTTTACCTAATGACTCTTGGTAAAAAATTAACTCCCGCAAGAATTAAACCAGAAAACGATATCACTGAAAGTTACGCAATGAATGACCATTTAACCATTTTGAATGTAAATGAAAACTCACCACTTATTGGTAAAACGCTTCAAGATGGCTTTGAAGATTTCGATGTTGAATTTAACGTAGTAGATATTTTAAGAAATGATAAAATTGTCAATTATAATCCTGATACACGAACAATTAAGCAAGATGATCATGTCGTTGTGCGTGGTGATGAAGATGCTATCGTTAGCTTAACTGAAGATTATGGTTGTGAATTACTAGGAGAAAGAAAGCTAAATCAAGCAAACTTAGAAGAAGATGATACAGAAAAAGAATTAATAGAAATTGTAATTCCAGTCGGATCAACTGTCATTGGACAACCGGTAAGAGATTTAGATCTTGCCAAAAAATATCACGCAGTTATTTTTTCGATTAGGCGTAAAGAAGATATTAGTTACAGTAATTTAAACGATGTTAGATTAAGAGCTGGTGATATTATATTATTAAAAGGATATAGTACTTCTTTTGAAAAATTAGAGTATGATCAAGACTTTATCACAATTAAGAAAAAAGATTTAAAAGATTACAATAAAGGAAAAATGGTTGCTTCATTAGCCGTTTTAATTGGTGTTATTATCGTTTCTGTCATGGGGTTACTCCCAATTGTCATTTCAGCTTTATTAGGTATTATAATCATTGTTGGAGCAGGTTTAATTAAGCCTCATGAAGCTTATAAAGCAGTAGACTGGAGTGTTATTTTCCTCTTAGCAGGTTTAATTCCTTTAGGTGTCGCTATGGAAAAGACTGGAACAGCTACTTTCCTAGCTGATCAAATAATCAACTTATCAAGCGGACTACCTAACATTGTCACATTAGGACTTTTCTATTTATTCACAGCTTTACTTACGAATGTCTTAAGTAATAATGCGAGTGTTATCTTAATGATTCCTATCGCTATTGAAGCTGCTGTACAAATGGGGGCGAATCCTTTTGCATTCGTTCTTGCTGTCACTTTTGCTGCAAGTACAGCATTCTTAACACCAATAGGTTATCAAACTAACTTAATGGTCTATGGTCCTGGTGGTTATAAATTTGCGGACTACGTTAAAGTCGGTGCACCTTTGCAAATTATTATGGCAGTAGTCACACCAATTTTCATCAATTTACTTTGGGGTGTCTAAATATTTAAAAACAACATAACTCATCATGAAAATCGTCTATACATAAAATGTGTAGACGATTTTCATTTGAGTAATCACAAAGTAAATTGTAAACTATTAAGTATTCTCATAACGATTTAAGGAGCGCATGAATTATGTCTTTTAAACAAACATATCCCTATAGTAATGTCGAAATGATGCCAGGAGATATATTATACTCTTCGATTGGTAGGTCAACTTATTATGTCGGTCACATCGTTATTGTCGGACCAGATTATAATATAATCGAATCTCTTCCTGGAAAACCTTCAGGCCACAGATTAACAGTTTATCAATATTGGCATCGTCATAATCAAGGAGATGAAATTATGTTACTCCGTTCAAAACATGGTGCAAGTGACGCAGCTAAATGGGCTTTTGAAAACATTGGGTTTGTAGAAAATTATACAGTTTTAAATTATAATCTTAACTCACTCAAAAATAATTATTGTTCAAAATGGATTTTACAAGCCTTTTATTACGGCGCAAATATAAAGCTTACTCCTTTTTTAACACGACTTGTTTTACCGCAAGCTTTTAAATATATGAAAAGTTTAGAAAAAATCGCTCTGTTTTTAAAAGGATAGAAAATAATATCATTCGTTTATAGGGGGTGCTCATTATGGTTGGTATCGGTCACAGATCGATTAAAATGGCTATTGGTGCTGGCCTCGCCATTTGGCTAGCAACTTTATTTAATTTAGAATATGCTACATTCGCAGCAATTATCGTTATTATTTGTATTGAAGACTCAAAAATGAAGACATTACTAACAATGAGAGAGAAATTTATTGCTTCTATATTAGCTTTATTTTTAGGCGCTCTCTTTTTAGAATTATTTGGCTATCATCCAATTACATTTGCTATCTTTTCACTTTTATTCTTTCCTCTTCTAGCTAAACTACGCATTCAAGGTGGTTTTCTTACAAGTATCGTTGTTCTTTTGCATATTTACGCTTTAGAAAAAGCAAATGTCGCTGTTTTTTTAAACGAACTTTATATCATTCTTATTGGAATGGGCATTGCTTTACTTATCAATAGTATTATGCCGAATCTACAACCAAAAATAGATGCTCATAAAAAACATATTGAAAGCAAATTTGGCACCATTCTATATGAATATGCAGCCAAACTAAGAGACAGTACAAGAACATGGGATGAAAAAGAAATGATAGAAGTGGAAGATGTCATTGAAGATGCAAAAAGTATTGCCATCCTCGATGTAGAAAACCATTTACTACGTAAAAAGAATAAAGATTATTACTATTTATAAATGAGAGAAGATCAATTAAATTTACTTAAGCAAATGCGTCAATTCATTTTAACTGCCGCTTCATCAGAAGCACCTATTCAACAAAAAGAAATGATTGCAGATTTTTTTAATCACTTAAGCGACAATGTTGATGCAACAGATACAACAACTGAATCATTTGATAAGTTAAATAACTGTATGGTCACTTTAAGAAACTCACAGTTACCAACAACAAGAGAAGAATTCGAAGTAAGAGCTAACCTTTTTTATCTTATTTTTGAAATTGAAAATTATTTAAAAGTTAAGCGTAAGTTATTTGCTAAATGGACAAAATAGTATTAAATCATATAAAAAATTTAAAACATATATTCTTTAAATATGAAAGGAGACTTTTAGTTATGAAAGCTATATCTATCATATTAATTATTTTAGGCATTTTAGGTTTATTATTATCATTACTTATGTTTGGCGATATTGCTATTGCAGGTGCAATAGGTTCAATAACAGCTATTCTTTCAGGTATTGGATTTATGCAAGTCGATAAAAAGCTTAATTCAATTGATAAATAAAACAGTGATCGTTCATAGTGCGATTAAAATGGCTTTAATCCTATCAAATTAGGATTAAAGCCATTATTTTTTAAAAAAATCTATTTCTAATAAATTCTTTCTTTTGGATTATAAAATTAAAAGCGTATGATAGAGTAGTATTTGTATATAATTAAAAAAGATATTTTATACATAAATGTAAAATGACAATTAAGGATAAAGGAGCTTTAATATGACTAATAACGAAAATTCTTGGGACCTTCCCCCTAAACAAAAAGGATTAATGATTGCAGCCTTACTTACAGGTGCTTTCATGGGTATTACAAATGAAACGTTACTCGCAACCGCCCTTCCCTCGATTCAAGAAGCCTTTTCCATTACACAGTCAGAAGTACAATGGTTAACAACAGCCTTCTTGATGGCTAACGGAATTATGATTCCTATATCAGCGTTTTTAATTGAACGCTTTACAACAAGAACGCTATTTTTAACAGCCATTAGTATATTCGGACTCGGAACAATTATTTCTGCTCTTGCACCTGTTTTTTCAGTTCTGCTTTTAGGACGGATTGTGCAAGCATCTGGATCAGGAATCATGCTTCCCCTATTAATGACTGTTCTTTTAGCGATTATTCCTGTTGAACGTCGTGGTACGGCGATGGGAATGATTGGAATTGTTATTGCTTTTGGTCCAGCTATCGGTCCAACACTATCTGGCTTTTTACTCGCACACTTTACATGGCGCGCATTATTTATAACAGTGCTGCCACTTGTAATTATTACAATAACAATTGCTGCACTCTTTTTAAAGAATGTCACTGAACTCAGTAAGCCGAGTATTGATATTTTATCAATTATCTTGTCATCTATCGGATTTGGATCATTTTTATATGGATTTAGTATCGCCTCTAATGAAGGATGGACAAGCCCACTTGTCATTGGAACGATTGGTATAGGAGCAGTTATTATCGCCCTATTTATTTGGAGACAAATCCGCTTGAAAGAACCTATGCTCGAATTTCGCGTGTTTAAGTTCCGTATCTTTACTTTAGCAATTATCATTACTATGGTCGTGCTTGTCTCATTAATCGGAGCAGAAACATTACTGCCTCTATTTATGCAAAATGTTCTCGAGTTTACTCCATTAAAATCTGGTCTTATGCTTCTACCAGGAGCGATTGTCATTGGGATTATGTCGCCGATTACTGGACGCTTATTTGATAAGTATGGGGGTAAATGGTTAGCGTTAACTGGACTTGGCATTGTAACGATCACAACATTTTTATTTACAACTCTATCATTGGAGACGTCGTTTACTTATTTAACAATAGTCTACGCAATTCGCATGTTTGGACTTTCGTTTGCCTTGATGCCAGTGATGACTTTAGCACTCAATCAACTCCCACCAAAATGGTATTCACACGGATCAGCGATGGCAAACACGATGCAACAAATTTCTGCCTCAATTGGAACAGCTATTTTAGTTACTTTAGTCGCGATGGGGACGAAAAACGCCGCCGTTATTCAAGGATTATCTGAGCGGCAAGCACAGTTAACAGGATTCGAATGGGCGTTTATGGGGAGTACATTGCTCGCTCTTTTCGCTTTTATCTTAGCGATGTTTTTATCTTCTCCAAAAGAAGAAAAAGAAATAGTTAGACGTATTTACGGACAAGAATAACTACTACTTACTTTAAAAGCGAAATTTCTCATGAATTCTGTTACATTATTAAGTAGGATGATTAATTTTTTAAAAGCTCATCCTTTACGAATTAATTATTAACTCGGAAAAGTCTTTCTAAAAAATAAATATCAAATTGACTTTTAAGAAGGGAAAGTAATCTATGTCTGAAGAAAATATTACAAAAATTTACTTAGATGGAAAAGAAATTATTTTAATTGGAACCGCCCACGTATCAAGACATAGTGCAGAGCAAGTAAAAGAAGTCATCGACCAAGAACAACCTGACTCTGTTTGTATTGAATTAGACGAACAACGCTATCAATCTGTTATGGAAGGTAATCAGTGGCAAGAGATGGATATATTTAAAGTCGTTAAAGAAAGAAAAGCGACTTTACTTTTAATGAATTTAGCAATCTCTTCATTTCAAAATCGTTTAGCTAAACAATTTGGCATTAAACCTGGCGCTGAAATGATTCAAGGAATTGAATCTGCTAAAGAATTAAACGCAAATCTTGTCTTAGCAGATAGAAATATTCAAACAACATTCTCTCGTATTTGGGGAAAAATAGGTTTCAAAGGAAAAGCTATGCTGCTTCTTTCCATTTTTGCAGGAATTTTTAGTAAAGAGGATATTACCGAAGAAGAACTCGAAAAAATGAAATCACAAGACATGATTGATTCAATGCTACAAGAATTCACGAACAGTTTTCCAAAATTAAAAGAACCGTTAATTGACGAACGTGATCAGTTCTTATCTCAAAAAATCAAATCTGCTCCAGGCAAAAAAATCGTTGCTGTATTAGGTGCAGCACACGTTCCCGGAATCAAAAAAGAAATAGAGAAAGAACATGATTTAAAACGCCTATCTGAGCGTCCACCCAAATCAAAGCTACCTAAAATCATCGGATGGGCAATTCCAATTATCATCCTTTCGATTATTGCCTATACTTTTTATGCAAATTTCGATGCAGGAGTTCAACAGTCAATTAGCTGGATTCTTTGGAACGGATCATTTTCAGCATTAGGTGCTGCAGTTGCATTTGGACACCCACTCACGATTATTACGGCATTTGTCGCTGCTCCGATTACTTCGCTCAATCCCTTGATTGCAGCAGGTATCGTTGCAGGGCTTGTCCAAGCTTATATTCAGAAACCTAACGTACGTGATTTTGAAAATGTTCCAGAAGATGTCTTTAGTATTAAAGGCTTTTGGAAAAATAAAGTTACTCGTATCTTGCTAATCGTACTTTTAGCCAACTTAGGCAGTACCTTAGGGACATTTATTGGTGGACTAGATGTTGTGAGATTATTTTTTGAGAATTTGTAAATGACTAAATAAAAGCTCTCTTTAATTTTTACTTAAAGAGAGCTTTTTATATATTTTTTATTTAACTATCTTCATATTTCACAATCGTTCTGCCTAAATGCTGACCGTTTTTAAGTGCATCGATTGTTTTTGGCACTTCATCTAATGTAATTTCATTTATTAAAGTAGATTCAGCTATATTCCATGGTCCTGCAATTTTCTCCCAGATTTCGCTACGGTCTTCAATCGGTACATTTACTGAATCAATTCCTAATAGATTAACTCCTCTAAGGATAAATGGTAATACAGTTGATGTCAGTTTTACACCACCAGCATTTCCACACATACTCATACTGCCGTCATATGCAACTTGAGGAATTAAAGTAGAAGCTACGTCTCCTCCTACTGTATCTAAGACGAAATCATATGCTTGTTTTTTCAGTGGCTTATCCATATCGCCTAATTCATTTGCAAAAACCACATCTGTTGCACCTAAAGACAGTGCTACTTCTTTTTGATGATCTTTTCTCACTAATGCTGATATATTTGCATAACCACTTTTAGATAATATTTGAAGTGCGATACTTCCAACACCACCAGTTGAACCTGTTACTAAAATAGCAGGATTATTGTCTTTATTCATTCCGTTATTCTCCAATGCCGCAACGGAAAGAGCCGCAGTAAAACCAGCTGTTCCAAATACCATCGCATCTTTAAGTGTTAAATTTCCAGGTAATGGTACGATCCACTCGGCAGGAATTCGAGCATACTCAGCAAAACCGCCCGTATGATTCACACCTGTATCAAATCCTGTAACAAGCACTTCTTCGCCTTCTTTAAAACGATTATCTGATGACTCCACTACTGTTCCACTTAAATCTATACCAGGAATCATTGGATAATTTCTAATAATACCACTTTTATCTTGAACAGCTAACATATCTTTATAATTTACAGAAGAGTATGCAACTTTAATTAACACTTCACCTTCAGAAAGGTCATCAATCGTTACATCTTGTATACCATAATTTACTTCTTCATTTTTATCTACAACGACAGCTTTAAATGATTGATCCATCTTTATCATCTCCTTTGTTTTCATAATTAACGTACATTTTATGATAAATCTTGTCAATATATGCTTATAGACTATATGTTATAGTAAGTCTAAAATACCATTTAAATCTTGGAGTATATAGTCAGGTTTCAAATTCAATACTTCAACAGGTGCACCACTACGATTAATCCAAACTGTTTTAAAACCGAAGCTTTTTGCACCTGAAATATCCCATCCATTAGATGACATAAATAATATCTCTTCACGATCTATGCCTAAAGTATTTAAGACTTGCATATAAGCAGCAGGTGACGGCTTATATTGCTTTATATCGTCAACACTAATCACATTGTCAACATACTCGGCTATACGTGATTGTTCAACAAGTGGTTCCAACATATCTCTCGAACCATTTGAAAAAATGACACGTTGCTTATCGTCTACCTCTGAAAGAACTTTCTCTACCTCTGTATAAGGATCAAGCTTCTCATATTCAGCAAGAATTGATTTAAGTTGCACGTCATCATATGAAAGCTCTAGCTTCTCTAAAGCAAATTTCAATGCATCTAAAGTAACTTGTTTAAAAGATTCATATTGTCCCATAATTTGTCTTAAAAAACTATATTCTAACTGTTTTCGTCGCCAAACCTGACTAATTTCAGCACCATAACCTTTATATATGGCATCACATTTTCTCTCGACTGAATGAACGTCGAATAAGGTGCCATAAACATCAAAAACTAAAGCTTTTATAGGTGTTTTCATATTTAACTCTCCTAATGTTTTAATAAATTGAGTTTTGTTTTTCATTATAACTTACATACCGATTATATGAGAAAATCTGATTTTTTAAAGATAAAATGTTAAAATAAAGTTAAAGGAGAATTGACAATTAAAAACTTCTTCTTACGTCCATTTTACATCTGGCACAAACAAATGAAAATAAATAAAAAAATTAATAGCGAATTATCCCAAAATTCACTCCCATTGAAATTTCGGGTATTCGGATTTCATGGTGGAAAAGGGCTTATAAATCACCCTTCTCCAAATTCTTAATAAGTGTGGAAAAATCGACACCAAAGTTGTCTGTAATGTCGTGATCATTCACTTCATACCAATTGAAAGTATCGTATAACATA
>Ga0209487_1003761_pt1 | contig 11817 bp, 14 predicted proteins | sample Poulit2012_FD_187524 | JGI IMG/M metagenome (GOLD analysis project Ga0209487, IMG submission 187524) | Agricultural soil microbial communities from Georgia to study Nitrogen management - Poultry litter 2012 (SPAdes) (version 2) | ecosystem: Environmental > Terrestrial > Soil > Agricultural land... | reverse complement strand
GATCTTAAAATCATAATATGGCTCAATTAACACGTTTTTCGCTTGTTCTAAACCTTGACGTAACGCTCGAAAGGTTGCTTCCCTAAAATCGCCGCCCTTTGTATGCTGATTATGTCCTCGCCCTGTTAATAAAGTGATTTTAACATCTGTCAGAGGAGATCCCGCAAGCAAACCATGATGGTCGCGTTCAGAGACATGTTGGCGAACTAAATTTTGATTCCCAATAGATAAATCATTTGCATGGCACTGGTTTTCAAAAGTAATGCCAGACCCTCTTTGTGTAGGTTCTATTTTCAAATGTACTTCTGCATAATGTTTCCAAGGTTCAAAATGCCCATAGCCAGTAACAGCTGTGTCCACAGTTTCCTTATAAAGGATCTCAGGTGCAGCAAATGAAACGGTATAATCAAGGCGTGCTTTAACGATTATCTCCAATACTTCCAATTGAATTTTCCCCATCACATGAATGTAAATGTCTTGAAAGTGTTCATCCCAAATGACTTGTAGGGAAGGAGCCTCCGCTTCTAACATTCTGAAGCTAGTTAACATTTCTTTGACAGGAATGGAGGTGTCAAAGATAACTTTGGATTTTAAAGTAGGCACCGTTTGAAATGAGGTTTTTTCCTTTAATTCACCTAATCCATCACCAATTTCCGCTGTGGATAGTCCAATAACAGCGGCGACTTCACCAGCTTGAACCTCGTTAATCTGTTCAAATTCCTCTCCGTTATAAATCCGTAGTTGTGTCACTTTTTCAGAGATCTGATGATCTACATCTCCGTAACTCATTTCATCTCGAACAGGAAAAGTGCCCCTTAATACTTTTATAAAAGTTACCCGATTCCCATTTTCTTCATAACGGATTTTATATACACGACCGGAAAAAGGACCTTGTTTATCATAATTGGTATCCGTTAAAAGTTCGAGTTGATCTAAAAAATCAGCGATACCTTGATCTTTTAAAGCAGAACCATAAGAAGAAGGGAAGAGCTTGTTTTCTTTAATCAGTCTTTTACATGATTCTAGCCACACATCTTTGTCATAGCCCGTATCTAAATACTTTTCGAAAAGGGTTTCATCTCGTTCTGCAATAAATTCAATGAATGCATCTTCCATTTCGCCATGATGTAGATTTGTCGTGAAATCACATACATCCACCGATAAATTGGCATGAACATCATCTAAAACACGGGCTTGATCTGGGCCTTCACGATCTATTTTATTGATAAATAAAAAGGTTGGAATGTTGTACTTTATTAAAAGTTGCCAAACTGTTTCCGTATGACCTTCGACACCTTCAACTGCACTGACAATCACAATGGCATAGTCCATCACTTGGATTGCTCTTTCCATTTCGGGTGAAAAATCGATGTGTCCAGGTGTGTCGATTATATAGTATGTGTGAATCACGATATGTAAATTTACCTTGATCAGCGAAAACAGTAATACCTCGTTCTTTTTCTATTTCATGACTGTCGAGAAAAGCATCTTTATGATCCACACGTCCTCGCTCTTTAATTGTCTTTGTATGATAAAATAATTGTTCAGAAAAGGTTGTTTTCCCCGCATCTACATGCGCAAGAATTCCGATTTTTTTATTCATTATGGTCCTCCAATGTTTGGCATCTTATCTTCATTATATCAGAGGATTTGTGAACAAGAGATTCATAGCTGTTCTGTATATTGAAACACAACAGAAAAAACAATATATATTTCTTAGCATTGTTGCTTGGCAATCTAGTAAGATAATGTATATAGTGGTTGAGCAAATACATAGTCCCTTATAAACTCAATAGTAACCCACCTCTTATAAAGTATTGTTATCACTTTGAAGTAACTTTAGATCTAACTTGTAGATGACCGACTACTTCTTAATCGAACAGCATCCTCGATACGATATCCTTTAGCGTCCTAACATGGATTTCTACGATGTCCGTTTCCTCCAGACCACCGTAAAACTTCCTCACGGCATTACGGTGGGAGAAGTAAAAATAACTGGCACCGAGCAGACTGACGATATAATCAACAATATGTTCGACCTGTCGGCATTCTCCTTTTTTCAGGCCTTCTTCGTAAAGAGCAAGCACTGCTTCAAAAAAATTTTTGTTCGTATACCTTTTGGAAGATATCTCCGCTCTGATGAGCACTATGATCCATAATTTGAACGAAGTACGGGTTTTCGTCAAGAAATCGAATAAATTGCTCAATTACTCCAAACATTCTTTCCTGGATGGACAAACCACTCATATCCAGGGCAGTGGGCATCGCCTTGGAAAACAAATCATTGATTGTGGATATATACAATTCTTCTTTATTTTTAAAATGATAGTAAATTAAAGCTTTATTTACTTTAGCGTTTGCAGCACAGTTTACTTGAAATGATATTTGCTACCGTATAAGCGCTGTCGTAACAGGGCATTCCTAATGAGCCTCGCGCTTCTGTGGAATCTCCGACAAAATAAAGACCGTTCGTTACCTGGCTTTGAAGTGGCAACAACTTGTTTCCTGTTCGTCTGGCGATACCGTTCACCTTCGTCCGGTTGATGATTCGCTTCCCGACCACATCGGATCGCCAGCCTGGATAAACAAGATCCAGGGTAGATTCTACCACTTTCTGGGATTCCTCCACATGGTTATTATTTTCCTGCTCGGAAGCCGTAAGAAATCGCATAATATTGATAAGCCCCGCACCATTTGGAGCTGATAACGGGTTATTCAAGCTATATATATTTAAATATACGCGATTGTCTAAATCCAGCAAATTCGTCATATTAGCTGAAAGCTGTTTTGACAATTTGAGATCATAGACATAAGCATAGTGGGCAGACTGACCCAAACATGGAGTGACCTCATCTTGAAGAAAAGATGCAGGCTTCGGATACGATTGCTAATACCAGGGACGGCAGGAGAAATGAGTACCCCCATTCACAGTGGACTAGAAACGATTTTCCCGTCCGAAAGCAGTTTGAACTTAGACAGCTTCATTTTCCTGTATTCCATTTTCAGATCTAACTCCTGAATAATTGATTTCATCGGTTCTACTTTGGAAGCGAGTACGGCATGAACGCCATAACTCATCGTGAATCTATCTTTGCTGATGACATGTGATCTTCCTACCGGGAACGGTAGAATATTCAAACACATCAACCTCGAATCCTCTTTTGGGCAATAGGTCAGCCACTGTTGGACCGCCTAGCCCAGCACCTGCAACAATCACTTTTTTTATGTCAATTCCTCCTATACTTTCAAACTAACTAACCTTTTAGTTGATTTAATATATTCATATAGAAATGTAAAACACGTTTTGGAAAATAAAGGATTATATTTGATTCAAAGTTTTTTCAATTGATTGATACGTGAAGGAAAATAGGCAGCTGCTGTCGTCCATGTGGGTGGAACAACACTTCTATACTAATCTATAGGGTAGACAAGGGGACAGTCCACATCAGAAGACTGTCCCCCATTTTATTTTTACTCACACTTTATCCTTTTTTATTTAAATGAAGATAGTGCTCAATGCCGTCTAATATCCGTTCAAGGCCAAAGTCAAAATCATCTCCAACATTGTTACTTTTATTGTCTTCTTCAGTATAGACACCCGACGCAATGATTGGCTGCAAATTTGGGAAGCGCTCGGGGCTAACTAATTGTTTCAGCACACTACTATAGTCTTGACCACTAAGCGCCCCAGGGCTGGTTCCTGAATGAATTGCCTGAGCTAGATCCCGCTTGATCGTACCACACCCCCGGGCATAATTACTGATGAGCAATATAAAGGACATCCTCTCATGGTCATTGAGGGGAAGCTGGCGAATACCACCTAGTGCCCAATCTACAGCTTTAAGATTATTTGGTGAAATAGGGACACCAGAAATAGGAATTTCGCCAAACCATGGATGATCTAAATATATTCCAACGATTGCCTGAAAAAACTTGCGAAGGTTTCCGCGCCAATCTGTATCCCCCTTTATTATTGGGTTAGGAATATCACATACCGCATCCTGCATGAGAATGAGTAAATCGTCTTTACTGGGTATATATCGATAAAGTGACATTGGGGTGAATCCGAGTGATGTTGCGACCTTATTCATGGAGACGGCCGAAAGCCCATCCTTATCAGCAATAGTTACGGCTGCTTCCACGATTTGATCGATACTTAATTCTCTTTTAGGTCCTCTTTGTGACTGTTTCTTCAACCCCCAACTAAGTGCGACGCCACGAGGTAATAGTTCATCTATATTTTCATCCATGTCTTTTCCTCCTGTATTTACATAATTCCATTGTTATCTTTTTGCCAGACAGCAAAGTGTAAAACTTTTACACCAATTTACTTATTTATCATCCACTATCTAACTCTATCAGAAATGGGTTAATATTTTTAAAATTATGGTTGCAATATAATTGTATACGCCATACACTGTATATGCAATAAACAGTGTATGACGTATACTATAACTTTTTATATGAATAGGAGTGAATAATAATTATGAAAAAAACGATGCGTGTTCTTATCTCCGGTGCTAGCATAGCTGGACCATCGCTTGGTTACTGGCTTCATCGGTATGGCTTTGACGTGACTGTAATAGAACGTGCGCCCTCATTGCGCCCAGGTGGATACGGGGTTGATATCCGTGGCGCAGCAATTACGGTCCTTGAGGGGATGGGTATACTCGATCAAGTTCGTGTAGCTGACACGAACATGACTGGTGTTTACTTCGTGAACAATAAAGGCAAAATCGAAGGTCAAATAAGCGAGGCGGGTCTCGGGAACGAGCGGGGTCTAGATATCGAAATCATGCGTGACGATCTTAGTAACATTTTGTTCGATTTAACCAAGGATACGATCAAATACATTTGGGGAGATTCGATTACCGTAATACATGAGACTGAAGATGGTGCAGAAGTCCAATTTATTCATGGAAAACCGCAGACATTCGATCTTGTAATCGGTGCGGATGGGCTCCATTCCAATGTACGCACCTTGGCCTTTGGCGATGAATCACAGTTTAAACATACGCTTGGATCTTATATCTCAATTTTCACTCTCGATAATCACCTAAATCTCGACCGTCGTCAGCTGCTTTACACGACACCAGGTAGAACTGTAGGGATGTATAGTGCACGTGATAATACCGAAGCAAGGGGTATGTTCTTGTTCCAGTCGAAGGCATTGAAGTACGATCGCTATGATACGGAATCTCAAAAGGAACTTGTAGAAGAGGCCTTCGTAGACCATACGGGTTGGGAAACCTCGCATCTACTCAAAAGCATGAAAGAAGAGACAGACTTTTATTTTGACGAGATTTGCCAGATTCATATGCCGACATGGTCAAAAGGTCGGATTACATTAGTAGGGGATGCAGCGTATGGTCCGTCACCCCTTTCAGGTCAAGGCACTAGCCTGGCGCTTGTTGGAGCTTATGTATTAGCTGGCGAACTCAAAGCTGCACATGGCGATTATGCTCGTGCTTTTATTTCCTATGAACAAGAAATGAGAAAGTTTGTTGAGAAGAATCAAAAAATAGGGCTAATGGCTGCTGGGAGTATGATTGAAAAGTCGAAATTCAAAATTCTTCTACGCAATTTAATGGTGCGTGTACCCGCCTTTATGGCCGTACAGTTTAAGATGATTTCTAAAATGATAGCGAAAGCTGCCAACGATATTGCACTGAAAGATTATTGAGTCTTGTAGCATTTAGTTCTGCAGCTACAAGTAGTATGGCTCCGCTTTGTTATTTATACCTTATCTGTCCAGTGAGTTCAACCGTACGGAGAACATGGCTAAGTGGATCCAAGGTGTAGCGCAGAACTAATCGATTACATCGGTAATCGAAGCAATTCGTGGGCTAATCAATGGCAATCTTGACAGTGGTTATGAGTGATAGGTGCTTGGCTGCTGTCTTATTATTCTATTCTTACGTTATAGCGTACGTGGACGTTTTTTTCGTAAGGCAGGTCATCGCTAGCAACATAGTATTTTTGGGAAACTGCTCCATATAGGCCAAATTCATGTAATGAAGCGCATTATTGAACATGCGGAGGTAAAAGCCTGCAAAAATCCAAATTTCCATTCATAACGATATTGTAACTGGTTCCATTTATATCTATATTCAGCAAAAGGATGCCTATCCGGAATAGGCCATATTGCTGAACAAGGTGAATTGGAGGATCTTTTTATGGGGAAAAAAACTGTAGTTTTTTTGTTCGAGGAGGGTTTTACTGTAGTCGCCAACCAGCAACCCAATTATATGATTACGATTCTATAAAACATCTTTCTTTTGGTACAAATGTTGCTGGCAGAACTGACGAGTCTTTCGTTTATAACTTCAAACCCTTACCTATTCGTATTAATAATGATGTTCAGAATCGGTCCAGATTGTGGAACATGGAGATCCTTATTGTTGACGATTAGGAGGTGCGAAATCATGACAAAACTATATCCTGTAAATAATTTTAGTGAATTATATCCAATTACATTAGAGAAAATGTCATATAGTGATGTACAACCCTATGATTCTGGAATGCTAGATGTCGGAGATGGGCATCACATTTATTGGGAGACTTGCGGAAATCCAGACGGAAAGCCTGTTTTAGTTGTGCATGGTGGACCAGGGTCCGGTGCAAATCCCTATTGGAGGCAGTTTTTTAATCCAAATTTGTATCATATTATTTTATTTGATCAGAGAGGATGTGGCAGAAGTCTCCCAAATGCTGGAGATACAGGGGCTGCTCTGATTGCTAATACTACAGAACATCTTATTTCAGATATGGAGAAAATTAGAATGAAGATGAAAGTCGATAAATGGATGTTGTTTGCTGGTTCGTGGGCACAACTCTTTCTTTGGCATATGCAGTAACTTACCCAAAACATGTTACGGAATTAATACTCTGGGGTGTTTGTACAACACAAAAACAAGAGGTTGACTGGTTAACATGGGGAATGGGGCACATCTTTCCAAAAGAATTTGATGATTTGTTATATCCCATAAAAGATATAATGGGAGATCAAAATATTCCGTGTACCATTTAGTGTTTTCAACCATATTCCGGAAGACTTCCAAGAGCGAAACGCAGGTAATTCGAATATCCTGGTTACACATGAAATGCAACCATCCATCCACTATAACCCTAATGTAGAAAAGATAAAGCAAAATGAAGTCAAAGTCGTGATGGCTGCTGGAGAATTGTCATTAGTGAAGGGGAATTACTATGCACGTACAGCACCTATTCTTTCAGACCAATTAAATGCGGATTTTGTTGTATTCCCTGGACATCATCTATCCTATTTTGACGAGCCGGAGGAATGGGCGGTAACTTTGCGCAGAGCTTTACAAAAATAGTAACTCAAAAAAAGGTAATTCTCAGTTATAGAGCTAGAAAGGGTGCGGCGCAATTCTATTTTGGATAAGAGATTCATAAAAAACATTAGATCAATTAATTGATGGCTTTTCAAATAACAAAATGATTGTTTGGCGTTTTAGAGGTCATGGTTATGCTGCTCTACCAGAAGGAAGAGTAGATTCTGAGGACTTTAGTAGGGATTTAATCGCTCTTTTAGACCATTTAAATATTTAGTGTATTCGGATTTTCGTGTGGAATTATCGAAAAAGGATTAAATGGAGTGATTGTAGAAATTAAAACAACACTAAAAAATGGAGTTGGTTTATATGAGGGTCAAACGAATCGTCACCAACATAGATACACAGGATATCACGTTAGCAAAAAGCTTTTATCAAGATGTACTTGGTCTCGAATTATTGATGGATCATGGTTGGATTACAACATACGGCTCGGACGAAGAGATGTACGTCCAGATCAGTTTCGCCTCACAAGGAGGTTCCCAAACGCCTACGCCTAATTTATCGATTGAAGTCGATGATGTCGATTTAGCGTTTGAACTTATAAAAGCAGCTGGTTTTACGGTAGAATATGGACCTGTTGAAGAACCCTGGGGAGTTAAGAGATTCTATGTAAGAGATCCATTCGGAAAGCTTATTAATATTCTTAGTCATCTGTAGGGGGAAGACAAGAATAATTCCACACTATTTTCCGAATACCCAATATCAAAAAAAACAATATTATGCGGTTTGTCAACGGTTGGTCATATTTATTTGCAATCAGCAGCAGATGAACTTGCTAAGATTGTGCCTCACTTACAGCAATTGCTATGTAAGGGGCTAGATCATAACGAACCACATCACATGTGAGTGCACCAGGACAAAGCGCAGCAAAATTAACGATGTTTTTCAAAGGAGGCAATAATATTGCAAAAGAATGGAAGTAAGATTTATTTTTATCTCGCGATTGCGATATCTCTGTGTGTGATAATCCAAATGTTTTTGGCCGGTGCTGGACTATTTAATGATGCTTCTTATTGGAAAGGGCATACATTATTTGTTCATATCTTTCAATATCTTTATATTATTCTCTTTTTGATTGCCTTGATTGCAAAAATGGGCAAAATGCTTACCCTAAGCCCCCTTGCTCTCTTTGTTCTATGCAATATTCAATACTTTACAGCGTATGGTTTCTGGCCGGCGCTTCATGTTGTGATTCCGCTAGCCATATTCGCGTGGTCACTTTATCTAATATTGAAATCTTTCGAAGTAATAAGAAAAATAAAAAGTTAACTTGTGTTAGTCGAAGATATAAACTATCGTTTTATTTAAGATTCTTTATCCATGCAACTGCGCTATGTGGGAAACAGGGAAATTTAATCTTATAAATTTGGATTATAATCAGTGGTCCCGATTTGCCCTTTTTACTAGGGCTTGGCTAATATCTATTGTAAACTGGTTCAAAGGTAAGTTCTATATCCCTTAAGTTGGTTGTCATGACACAGTCTTACAAGGGAATCTTTGCCTTTTTCTAGTTATTTACATCAAGTATTCTAAACTTACTTTACCTATTATATAAGCATAATTGGTTCGACTATGAAGAAATAGCTGTAACGAAGGTATATCCATATTTTATTTCTGCACAAGGGTATAAAGAATCCCTTTAATGGGTGCCAAGTTTTCTAAATAAACCATTTCCGAAAAGTAAGAGGTGAACTATGAATTGAGTAAACAAGTAAAGATTTTAGTAGTAGAAGATGATGATGATATAAACCAATTACTATGTAATATCATAAGAAAAAAGGGTTACTTTCCACAGCCTGCCTTTTCCGGTACAGAAGCAATGCTTTATTTGGAGAAGAAGGAATGGGATATGGTGCTTTTGGATCTTATGCTTCCAGGTATGTCTGGGGACGAAGTTCTTGAAAAAATTGCTGTTCAAAGTAATATTTCTGTTATTATTATTTCTGCAAAATTGGATCAACAAACAAAAGTAGATATGTTACGGACAGGTGCAGACGATTATATTACAAAGCCATTTGATATTGAGGAAGTTTCCGCAAGAATAGATTCTCATTTAAGAAGATATCAACGTATCAATATTGTACCAACAACGAAAAAGTTAAAACATAAAGATATAGAGGTAGACTTGGAGGCTAAAACTGTTTATGTAAAGGGAAAGGCACTTAAATTTACAGCTCGTGAATATGAGATATTTGCTTTGTTGATGTCATCACCTAGGAAAGTTTTCACAAAGGAAAATTTGTTTGAAAGTGTTTGGAAAGAGGCGTTTTATGGGGATGATAATACAATTAATGTACATGTGAGCAATATACGAAACAAGTTAGCTGCCGCTAATCAGAGTGAGGATTATATCGAAACCGTTTGGGGAATGGGATACCGCCTTAGATCTTAAGGGATTCTTAAGACTTAGCTTAATACTTTCTTATGTTTTCCTCTTTATACTAAAAGCATCACATAAGGGAGGCACAATTAATGAGCGAATATGTTCTTCATACAAACAGTTTAACGAAAACCTTTAAACAGCAGGTTGCCTTAAATAAAGTAAACCTTTCTATTAAAAAGGGATCTATTTATGGCTTTATTGGACAAAACGGGGCTGGAAAATCCACCTTGATTCGAATTGTTTCTGGTCTAGCTAATCCAACGACTGGTTCGATTGAATTATTTGGGCATAGCAATGAGCGGGAATTAATCAAAGCAAGAAAACGAATTGGTACAATTATTGAAGGACCTGCATTGTATCCACATATGACGGCTACTGAAAACTTAGAAGCACATCGACTGTTAAAAGGTATTCCCGGAAATGAATCTGTAGAAAAAATGCTTGTATTGGTGGGTCTGCAGGATACAGGTAAAAAGAAGGCAAATAATTTTTCATTAGGTATGAAACAACGACTCGGATTAGCGATCGCATTACTTGGAGATCCTGAGTTTTTAATTCTCGATGAACCCATTAATGGTTTAGATCCGATGGGAGTCGTCGAAATAAGAGAGCTATTGAAAAAACTGAATCGGGAATTTGGTATTACAATTTTAATTTCTAGTCATATACTGAGTGAATTACATTTGCTTGCGACCGATTATGGGATTATCCATGAAGGTGACTTATTGGAACAATTAACTGTAAAAGAGCTTCATGAAAAATGTCAACAATATTTGCATATTAAAGTGGATAACCCTGAAAAAGCTACCACCATTTTGGAAACGACACTTTCCACGAACAACTTCGAAGTGATGCCGGATGGTGTGATTAAGTTATTCAATGATGTTGATGCCCCTGGAAAAGTATCCTCAACACTTGTGAATGAAGGATTAATCATTGAGCAATTTATGCCAATGGGTCAAGATTTAGAGTCCTATTTTACAAGTCGAATTGGAGGTGCTCAGCATGAGTAATCTTATAAGCGCAGAATGGTATAAGTTGAAAAAAGATCGGTCATTATGGGCATTGACTTCGCTATTGATCCTGGTAAGTGTTTTATATCCTTTGTTAATCTTATTTGGTGGCGGAGTAGAAGTAGTTAAGGTAAGTGATATCTATCAGCTTACAGCACTTGGTGGAAACGATCTTGTGTTAAGAATAGCGCCCTGTATATTAGCTGGTTTCTTTATATCTAGTGAGTATTCAATCGGAACAATGAAAAGTATGGCTGCTTCTGGGAACAGCAGAATTCGTATTTACTTTTCAAAGTTAATTGTTTATACTATTGGAGCGGTTATGATTGCCTTAATATTTCCCGTTGTTATGACAGGTGCAGGAGCCATTTACTTCAATTTTAATGAAATGCCAGGACTAGGATATTTTGTTCAGACGATTGGATTAACGATCCTTTATACAGGTGCATTTGCATCGATAATGGCCATGTTTGCAACGATTTTCACAGATACTGGAAAAGCAACTGGTGTGATGATTATCTTTTTCTTGATATTTGATAGTATTTTATATACATTAAGTGATTTTATTCCATTATTTGAACATCTGGCAAACAATTATGTAGGTAAATTATTTATAGATATCGTAAATATAGATGCCTATCATGGTGGAGAAATAGTTCAATTAGTTTTGGTCCCAGTAGTAACTATTGTTATTTTTGGCATCATTGGAAGTATGCTGTTTCAGAAAAAGGAAGTAAAATAAAAAGTGAGGGGTGAGTAAATGTTATATGTGGCAATAATAATTTCCTTAGTTGCATTGTTTTTACTCATCCGTTCTATTTCACTAAAAAAAGAAATCCGAAGTGTCACCGAACAGTTGCGGGAGTTACGCCAAGGTGAAACACAAAAGAAAATTGATCTTAGTTTTTATGACAAGGACTTGGAGAAGCTGATAAAGGAAGTTAATGATCAAATTGATGTCACTAAACAGGTCATTTCGAAAAAGAAGCGTACAGAAAATGAATTGAAGCAGGCCATTGCAAGTATTTCGCATGATATTCGAACACCAATGACTTCCATT
>Ga0209487_1003759_pt1 | contig 11822 bp, 21 predicted proteins | sample Poulit2012_FD_187524 | JGI IMG/M metagenome (GOLD analysis project Ga0209487, IMG submission 187524) | Agricultural soil microbial communities from Georgia to study Nitrogen management - Poultry litter 2012 (SPAdes) (version 2) | ecosystem: Environmental > Terrestrial > Soil > Agricultural land... | reverse complement strand
ATTAATATTGCATTGATAATGCCTTCTAATGTAATTGTTAGCCATCCAAATTCAATAAGGACGGTATCGCCTTGAGCAAAAATTAATTGAAAAAATACCGTAATTAAAATTAAAAAAGCTAGTGGCTTTAAGCCGTTAATATAATAACTCAGTGGTATTTCTGAAACTTTTGCAGCTACAAGAACTAGACCAACAAGTATTAAATAAGTCCACCAACTACTTGCCATAAAGATGAGAACAATAAACCACATTGAAGCAATTAATTTCGTGCGTGGATCTAGCCGGTGAATATAAGAATCCCCTGGGACATACTGACCCAAAATCAATTTATCCATCGTGATTCACCTTCTTATCATCCGTTATGTCATTTGAACGGTTCGTTTTTCTCACAATCATCTGCGCTAATTCATCTAGAGTTAAAGGTAATTGTTCAAAATGCCACTTTGGATCTTTCGCTAAGTCTGTAGCAAATTCCACTGTATTCGGCACATCTAATTGAATGGATTGTAACCATTCTTCATTTTGAAAGACAGTCTGTGGTGAACCATCTCCAACGACTTTGCCTTCGTCTAAAACAATCATATGATCCGCATAGTTTGCGACATCTTCCATTTGATGCGTTACTAAAACAATGGTTAAGTTTTGTTTTTTATGCAGCTCGTTAAAGAGGGTCATCATTTCAAGTTGACCTTTTGGATCAAGACCTGCAGTAGGTTCATCTAACACTAAAACACTTGGCTCCATGACTAATACACCGGCGATTGCTACTCGACGCATTTGTCCACCAGATAATTCAAAAGGTGAACGATCCATAAATGAAGCATCTAAACCAACAACGGGCAGAATCTCTTCCGCTCGTTTTAAAGCTTCCTCTTCAGATACACCAAAGTTTTGTGGACCAAAGGCGATATCTTTTCCAACCGTTTCTTCAAATAATTGAGCTTCTGGGAATTGAAACACAACGCCTACTTCTTTTCGTATATCCTTGAGTGACTTCTCCGTTTTTTTAGCCGTTACTTCTAAATCTCCAAGCCAAACACTTCCTGAAGTTGGAGTTTTCAATGCATTTAAATGCTGTAAAATTGTAGACTTTCCACTACCCGTGTGTCCTACAATCGCTGTATAACTGCCATCTTTAATCGTAAAATTAATATCATGCAGCACTTTATTTTCAAATGGAGTGCCTGGTTGATAAGTAAAGTTTACATTTTCGAAGCGTATTTCCATAACCACTCAACCAGCCTTTCTTCTGTCATAAATTCTTTCGGTACATGAATATTATTTTTTATTAATTCATTCTTTAACTGTTCGACAAACGGAACGGTTAAGCCTAAATCAATTAATTCATCACCAAGTTTAAATATTTCTTCTGGAACATTCACATATTTAATTTGTCCTTGTTCTAAAACAAAAATCCGGTCAGCTTGTGCTGCCTCATTAATATCGTGTGTGATCGAAAGCACAGTCAAATTACTTTTTTCTTTAACTGCTTTCACTGTCTCTAATACTTCAGCGCGTCCTTTTGGATCTAACATACTGGTTGCTTCATCTAAGATGATAATTTCAGGTTCTAAGGCTAGAATACCTGCAATGGCTACACGCTGTTTTTGTCCCCCTGAGAGACGTGCAGGTTCGGCTTGCTTGAAGTTGCTCATGCCGACTTGCTCTAAAGACTGGTTAATTCGTTCGATCATTTCATCACGAGGAATCCCGATATTCTCTAGTCCAAACGCCACGTCATCTGCTACAGTTGAACCGACAAACTGGTTATCCGGATTCTGAAAGACCATGCCTACTTTTTGGCGAATTGTCCAAATATTTTCTTCATTCAACACTAAGCCATCAACAGTAATTGTACCTTCTTGAGGCATATTTAAACCATTGAGCGTTTTAACTAAGGTTGATTTTCCAGAACCATTCGCACCGATAAGTGTAATCCACTCACCTTTTTCAATTGTTAATGATACATTATTTAATGCCAAATAATTATCGGTAGAACTATAACGATAACTGACATCTTGCAATGAAATTAAACTCATTTGATTTACTCCTGTACATGATGATTTCTTTATCCTTATAAGATTAGCAGATTATAGCTTGTGATACAATGGACGAACTTATTTCATAAACAATTCTTAAGAATAAAATGATTTATTTAAAAAAGCGTTATAAAACAAAAAATCACTTTTTTGATATATATGTTTCTCCTGAGACTAAGCCCAGGAGAAACTAGAGCTAGACACTTGGAAATTAACCATCATCATAACGCTCTCTATACATCATTAAAAGTGAGTCATTGTTTTATTCAGTTAGAACAAATTATTCTTCAGAAGCTTCTTCTGTTTCTTCCACTTCTTCTACTTCTTCAGTAGCTTCAGCTTCTTCTACAGTTTCAGTTTCTTCTGCTTCAACTTCTGTTGTTTCTTCTGGCTCTTCTTCTGTTTCTAATTCGTCAAAGTTTACTTCTTCAACAAATTCTAAGATTGCCATTGGAGCTCCGTCTCCACGACGAGGTTCTGTTTTTAATACTCGTGTGTAGCCACCATTACGTGTTTCGAAACGTGGAGCAATTTCGTTAAATAATTTTTGAACAACTGATTCAACAATAATTGCTTCTTCTGTTTCTTCTACAGTTGCTAATTCATTACGTAGTATAGACGCTGCTTGACGACGTGAGTGTATGTCACCCTTTTTACCTAAAGTTACTAATTTGTCTGCTAATTTTGAAACTTCTTTAGCACGAGTAACTGTTGTAGTAATACGTTCGTTAATCACTAAGTCTGATACTAAATCGCGTAATAAAGCTTTTCTTTGAGAACTTGTACGTCCTAATTTACGGTATGCCATTTAGTTGAATCCTCCTTACCTACAATTATCAGTCTTTATTTTTTATTACATTTCTTCTCTTAAAGATAAATCTAATTCATCTAATTTGTTTTTGATCTCTGTTAATGATTTTTTACCTAAGTTACGAACTTTCATCATCTCAGGCTCAGTTTTGTTTGTTAACTCTTCAACAGTATTGATTCCTGCGCGTTTCAAACAATTGTATGAACGTACAGATAGATCAAGTTCTTCAACTGTCATTTCAAGCATTTTTTCTTTTTTCGTTTCTTCTTTCTCAACCATGATTTCAGCTTCTCGAGCTTCTTCAGTTAAGTTAACAAAAATGTTTAAATGCTCTGTTAAAATTTTAGCCGCTAAACTCACGCTATCTTCTGGTGAAATAGATCCGTCAGTCCACACATCCAGTGTCAATTTATCAAACTGATCACTCTTACCAACGCGAGTGTCTTCTACTAAGTAGTTTACTCGTGTGATTGGGGTATAGATTGAGTCGATTGGAATTACACCAATAGGCATTTCGTCATGCTTATTATCTTCTGCATTAACATAGCCTCGACCTTTTTGGGCATCCATTCTTGCGTGCAAATGGCCACCTTCAGATACTGTACAAATGTATACATCAGGATTTTTTATTTCGATCTCACTATCATGAATAATATCGCCAGCTGTAACAACTGCTGGACCTTCAATATCTAATTCCAATGTTTTAACATCTTCTGAGTGTATTTTCATAGCGACTTTTTTCAAGTTAAGAACAATCGCTGTAACGTCTTCTACAACGCCAGGAACAGTTGAAAATTCGTGTAATACACCATCTATTTGTAGATTATTAATTGCTGCACCTGGTAATGATGACAGCAAAATACGGCGTAATGAATTTCCGAGGGTAGTTCCATAACCACGTTCAAGTGGTTCTACAACAAACTTACCGAATTTCTCATCATCGCTGATCTCAACTGTTTCTATAACTGGTTTTTCAATTTCGATCATAAAATCCGTTTACCCCTTTCAAACGTTCAGTGCTTATTACAATTACAATTTGTGAATATATTGAAATGCACTTCCTTATTACACACGGCGGCGTTTTGGAGGACGGCATCCATTATGTGGAATTGGTGTTACGTCGCGAATTGCTGTAACGTCTAATCCGTTAGCTTGTAATGAACGAATTGCTGACTCACGACCTGACCCTGGTCCTTTAACTGATACTTCAACTGTTTTCATACCATTTTCAATTGCAACTTTTGCAGCAGCTTCTGCAGCCATTTGAGCAGCAAATGGTGTTGATTTACGAGAACCTTTAAAACCTAAAGCTCCAGCTGATGACCATGAAATTGCATTCCCATGTACATCTGAAATCATTACAATTGTGTTGTTAAATGTTGATCGAATATGAGCAACTCCATGCTCAATATTTTTTCTTTGACGTCTGCGTGGACGTCTTGCTCTAGTTCTTGCCATTTCGAATATTTTCCTCCCATCTACTTAAGAAAATTATTTAGATCCTTTACGTGTTCGTGCATTGTTTTTGGTTTTTTGTCCGCGTACTGGTAAACCTCTACGGTGACGTGTACCACGGTATGAACCAATTTCCATTAAACGTTTAATGTTTTGAGAAGTCTCACGACGAAGATCTCCTTCAATTTTTAATTCGTTTACTTCTGCACGGATTGCATCTAATTGATCGTTTGTTAAGTCACCTACACGTGTTTCTTCAGGAACGCCTGCTGCTTCTAAAACTTTTTGAGCAGTTGTTCTTCCGATTCCGTAAATATAAGTTAATGAAATAACAATTTGTTTGTCACGTGGAATATCTACTCCGCCTATACGTGCCATTTATTGCACCTCCTGCTTAATTAGCCTTGTCTTTGTTTATGTTTCGGGTTGTCACAAATGACCATTACTCGACCTTTACGACGAATAACTTTACATTTGTCACACATTTTTTTTACTGATGGTCTTACTTTCATTTTTTAAACCTCCATGAATATCAGGAATTCTAATGCTTATTTATATCGATACGTGATACGTCCTTTTGTTAAGTCATATGGTGACATTTCGACTGTTACTTTGTCCCCAGGCAGAATCCGGATATAGTTCATACGAATTTTGCCAGAAACATGTGCAAGAATTTCATGTCCATTTTCAAGCTCTACATTGAACATTGCATTGGGTAATGTCTCAGTAACTGTACCTTCTACTTCAATCATGTCTTCTTTAGCCATGCCTGGATCCCTCCTCTAATGCCATCATTTTTTTGTGCATAACTAATTTATACTATTAGTCTTAAATACCCTTTATTAAGGGAAAACACTCTTGTGATTATACTACAAAATCATGAACTTTTCAATGATTAGTCCTTCAGAAATGCCTGGATATCAGCGAATACTTCGTTTTCGTCTCGATTTCCATCAATTTCTCTCAGAACATTCTCAGCTTGATAAAATTCAACAAGTTTAGCTGTTTGTTCTTTGTTTACATCGATACGTTTTTTAACCGTTTCTGGCTTGTCATCGTCTCTTTGGTAAAATTCAGTACCACCGCATCTATCACAAACACCTTCAACTTTCGTTGGATTAAATATTTTATGATAAGTAGCACCACAATTTGAACAAATATAACGCCCTGTTAAACGTTCCATTAAAACATCTGTTGGAACTTTTAAATAGATTACAGCGTCTAAGCTTCTTCCAAGATCTTCTAAATTTGCTTTTAAAGCTTCACTTTGATTTAAAGTTCTGGGATAACCATCAAGCAAAAATCCATTTTTTACATCGTCTTCTTGTAGTCTTTCTTTTACGATATTATTTGTTACATCATCTGGAACTAAATCTCCAGCATCCATGTACTTTTTCGCTTCTAAACCAAGAGGGGTTTCATTTTTAATCGCAGCGCGGAAAATATCACCTGTTGAAATATGTGGAACATTATAATATTCAGTAATATGTTCAGCTTGCGTACCTTTTCCTGCACCTGGCAGGCCTAGTAAGATTAAATCCATTATTTATTATCCTCCTCTATTATACGTAAATCGTATATTTAAAGACACTCGTTTTATTTAACTTGTGAATAATTTGGTTCATATTCATTGATGAAGCCTGTGTAACTCGTTTTACTTAATAATCCCTCAATTTGGCTGGTAAAGTCTAAACCTACACCAACAACAATTAAAAGACTCGTACCTCCAAGTGCCAACGCTGGTATATTCCAAATAGCTGACGCCATGATAGGTAAGATCGCAATGATCGCTAAGTAAATTGCACCTATTGTACTTAATCTGACGAGCACATGACTAATATAGTTTTCTGTTTCTCTTCCTGGACGAACACTTGGTATATATGCATTTTGTCTCTGTAAATTTTCAGTGGCTTTTTCAGGATTTACTTGAATGAAAGCATAAAAATATGTGAAGAGAACAATTAATGTTATATAAAGTATTGCGCCCACTGGTTCTTGCATATTGAAAATACTACTAATTACTTGGAACCATGTATTTGATTGGTTACCCGTTGCAAATAATCCTAGGACAATTTGCGGTACCATCATAAAAGAACTTGCAAAAATAACAGGGATAACACCTGCTGAGTTAACTTTTAGCGGTAATACGGCTTCTTCTGAAGAAACTGCTCTTTTGGAATAACGAATTGGAATATTTCTTCTTGCGTTTTCCATGTAGATAACAAACAAAACAAGTAAAATGAATCCGATGACGAATCCTAATACTAAGAGTGAAGATTGTACAATCTCATCTCCAGCATTTCTGATTTGAGTGTTATAAATTTCATAAATGTCTGATGGGATTCTTGATACAATACCTGAAAAGATAATGAGAGATGTCCCATTTCCAATTCCATGTACAGTAATCATTTCACCTAACCACATTACAAACATTGTTCCTGCAGTCATAATAATCGCGATTTTGAGATACGTAACTAGTCCTGGATTCACAATTAAATCAAGACTTGCTAAGGTATTAAACCCTAGTGAAATTCCTAGCGCTTGGAAAAACGCTACAAAAATTGTCAAATAGCGAGTCGCTTGATTTAATTTACGACGACCAACTTCTCCTTGCTCAGACCATTCTTTAAACTTCGGTATAATATCCATTTGCAAAAGTTGTATCACAATGGATGCTGTAATATAGGGAGAAATCCCTAAAGCGAAGATTGAATAGTTTTGAAGCGCTCCACCACCAAAGGTATCTAACAAGTTAAATAACCCTGAGTCGCCAAGCTCTTGTATAGCGGTAGCATTAACGCCCGGAACAGTAATATATGTCCCCAAGCGGAAAACAAGAATCATTCCGAGCGTAAAAAATAATCTCTTACGAATGAACTTCTCTGTAAATGCACCTTTTAGCAATTCGATCATATTAGATCACCTCTACTGATCCTCCAGCAGCTTCGATTGCTTCTTGAGCAGCTCTGGAGAATTTATGGGCCTTAACTGTCAATTTACGATCAATCGATCCTTTTGCCAATACTTTTACGCCAGATTTAACTTTTTTAACTGCACCTGATTCAATTAATAATTCTGGAGTGATTTCTGTATCCTCATCGAATTGATTCAGTGTATCTAAGTTTACAATCGCATATTCTTTACGATTAACGTTTGTAAACCCGCGTTTTGGTAATGTTTGGAATAATGGAGTTTGTCCACCTTCAAACCATGGGTATGGTCCTGGAGTGTTACGAGCTTTTTGCCCTTTTTGTCCACGTCCTGCAGTTTTACCATTGCCTGATGATGGTCCACGACCAACACGGTTACGTTTTTTACGAGATCCTTCTGCTGATTTTAATTCATGTAATTTCATGATTATCGGCACCTCCTTTGATTCAAACTAATTATTCAGATATTTCTTCTACTTCTACTAAATGCTCAACGCGTTTGATTGTGTTACGTGTAATTTCTGTGTCCGGAATAACATTAGTTGAATTAATTTTTTTAGTTAATCCTAATGTTTTAATAATGTTATGTTGTTTCTGCGGACGACCAATCAAACTTCTTTTTAGTGTAACTTTTAAGTTCGCCATTGCGTCATCCTCCTTAATTTATTAATTCATCAACAGATTTGCCACGTAATTTCGCAACTTCTTCTGCTTTTCTTAATTGTTCAATTCCATCAAGTGTTGCACGAACCATGTTGATTGCTGAACTTGACCCTAGTGATTTTGAAGAAATATCTTCAACACCCGCTAGCTCTAAGATCGCACGTACAGGTCCACCAGCAGAAACTCCAGAACCGGCTACAGCTGGGCGCAACATAACTCTACCTCCACCGTGAACACCAATTACTTCATGAGGAATTGAAGTGTCAACGATTGGTACGTTAATTAGGTTGTTTTTTGCATCTTCAACGGCTTTACGAATAGCTTCTGGTACTTCTTGAGCTTTACCAGTACCCATTCCAACGTGGCCGTTACGGTCACCGACAACAACTAAAGCGTTAAAACGTAGATTACGTCCACCTTTAACAACTTTTGTTACGCGGTTAATCTCAACAACACGATCTTCTAAATCTAAAGTAGATGCATCAATTTTTGATACCATTTGTAATTTTCCCCCTCTGCTTAAAATTCTAATCCATTTTCACGAGCTGATTCTGCTAAAGCTTTTACACGACCATGGTATTGATAGCCTCCGCGGTCAAAAACAACTTCTGTAAGGTTGTTTTCTTTTGCTCGTTCAGCAATTAATTGACCAACTGTCGCTGCTTGCTCTGTTTTTGAGTCTTCTGTAGATACTTCACTATCTAAAGTAGATGCACTTGCGAGCGTTACACCCTCTACATCATCAATTAATTGAGCGTAGATGTTTTTGTTTGAACGAAAAACGTTTAAACGCGGGCACTCTGCAGTACCAGAAATTTTTCGACGAATTCTTTGATGTCTTTTCTGACGCAATTTGTTTTTATCTGGTTTTGAAATCACAATGTCACCTCTATACTATATTTATTCTTTTTATTTTGCTTAAATTCTTATTTATTTTTTGGTTGACTGAAATAAAATACAATACAAAAACATATTGATTATTTACCAGTCTTACCTTCTTTACGACGAACATATTCGCCTTCGTAACGGACACCTTTTCCTTTATATGGTTCTGGTGAACGAACGGCACGAATATTTGCTGCTAAAGCCCCAACAGCTTCTTTGTCAGCACCTTTAATAATAATTTCAGTGTTTGAAGGTACCTCTATTTCTAGACCTTCTGGTATTTCAAATTCCACTGGATGTGATAATCCAAGGCTTAAAACTAATTTTTTCCCTTGTAATTGTGCACGGTAACCAACACCAATGATTTCTAATTTTTTAGAAAATCCATCTGTAACTCCTTCAACCATGTTGTTAACAACTGATCGAGTTGTACCGTGTAACATACGGCTTTCTTTTGAGTCATTTTGACGGTTGACAGTAATTTCATTATCTTCAATTACTACATCCATAATTGGGTTTAAGTTACGTGTTAATTCTCCATTTTTACCTTTAACAGTAATCGTGTTTCCATTAAGTGTTGCTTCAACACCTTCTGGAAGTTCAATAGGTCGTAATCCGATTCGGCTCATCTGTCCGCACCTCCTTGTATTAATTTTACCAAACGTATGCTAGCACTTCGCCACCGATATTTTTTGCGCGAGCAACTTTATCAGTAACTACTCCTTCTGAAGTTGAAACAATAGCGATTCCTAAACCGTTTAATACTTTAGGTACTTCGTCTGCTTTAGCATAAATACGCAAACCTGGTTTAGAAATACGTTTCAATCCAGTAATAACTTTGTCATTATCTGCAGTATATTTTAATTTAATTCGAACTGTACCTTGTTTGTCATCTTCAACTAATTCAGCGTCTTTGATGAATCCTTCTTCTTTAAGGATTTTTGCCATTTCGAATTTGATATTTGATGCAGGAATTTCAACTGTTGCATGTTTTGCATCATTTGCGTTACGAATTTGTGTAACGAAATCTGCAATTGGATCCGTCATAGTCATTATATTTGCCTCCTTCTTACAAATCTATCTATATTACCAGCTTGCTTTTTTCAAACCTGGGATTTGTCCTTCATGTGCTAATTCTCGAAGACAAATTCTGCATAATTTAAATTTACGATATACTGAGTGAGGTCTACCACAGCGTTCACATCTTGTGTACTCTTGTGTAGAATATTTAGCTGGTTTTTTATTCTTTTCAATCAAAGCTTTTCTAGCCATGTTCTATCATTTCCTCCTCGAAAACATTATCTTTGGAATGGCATTCCTAATTCTGTAAGTAATTCTCTTGCTTCTTCATCTGTTTCTGCAGTTGTAACAATAACGATGTCTAAACCTCGAACTTTACTTACGTCATCATAACTGATTTCTGGGAAAATTAATTGCTCTCTCACACCTAAAGTGTAGTTTCCACGACCATCAAATGAGTTTTTGCTTACGCCACGGAAATCACGTACACGAGGTAATGAAACAGAAACTAATTTGTCTAAGAAATCATACATACGATTTCCACGTAAAGTTACTTTAGCACCAATTGGCATTCCTTCACGTAAACGGAATCCAGCGACTGATCTTTTCGCACGAGTTACAACAGGTTTTTGTCCTGAAATTAAAGTAAGTTCATTTACTGCATTTTCTAAATTACGTGAGTTAGCAACTGCGTCACCAACACCCATATTTAATACAATTTTTTCAATCTTTGGTACTTCCATTACAGATTCATAGTCAAATTTCTCAACTAATGAATTTACAATTTCATTATCATATTGTTCTTTCAAACGATTCATCTCAGAGATATCCTCCCTTCCCCACTATTTTATAAAGTGTTTCCTGATTTTTTAAAATAGCGCACTTTTTTTCCATCTTCTTCTTTATAACCAATTCTTGAAGATTCACCAGTTTCTGGATCGACTAACTGTACGTTTGAAGCATTAATTGGTGCTTCTTCTTCAACGATTCCGCCTTCTTGGCCCATTCCAGTTGGTCTTTGGTGTTTTTTAACGATATTTACGTCTTCAACAATTACTTTATTTAGCTTTGGTAATACTTGTAAAACTTCGCCAGTTTCACCTTTGTGATTTCCAGCAATTACTTTTACTGTATCTCCTTTTTTTACAAACATTTCGTGCACCTCCTTGTATTCAATTAATAATTATAGTACTTCCGGTGCTAACGAAATAATACGCATAAAGTTATTATCACGTAATTCTCTTGCTACCGGGCCAAATATACGTGTACCTCGTGGAGATTGATCTTCTCGAAGTAATACACAGGCATTCTCGTCAAACTTAATGTATGAACCATCTAATCGACGAACTCCTGTTCTTGAACGTACAATGACTGCACGAACAACTTCACCTTTTTTGACAACGCCACCGGGTGTAGCCTGTTGAACAGAAACAACTACCTGGTCACCAATATTTGCATATTTAGCGCCTGAACCACCTAGTACTTTGATGACTTTAACGATACGAGCGCCTGAGTTGTCAGCAACTTTCATTTTACTTTCTGTTTGAATCATGTCAGAGTCCTCCCTTCACATTTCAAGCAGCTTTGAGATGATTATAGAACTACAGATTCTTCCACTACATCTACTAAACGGAAACGTTTTGTTTTAGATAGTGGGCGGGTTTCCATGATTCTTACTAGGTCCCCATCTTTTGCAATGTTATTTTCATCATGAGCTGTTAGTTTTGTTGATCTAATAATTCGTTTTTGATATTTAGAATGTTGCTTACGTGTAGGAATTTCTACGACGATTGTTTTATCCATCTTGTCTGAAACAACTCGTCCAACGTAAACTTTACGTTCATTACGATCTGTCAATTTATTGCCTCCTTTTCAAAAGAACTTTTAAAATTAAGCTTCTTGTGCAATTTCTGCTTGACGTAAAACTGTTTTTACACGAGCAATATTTTTTCTTACTTGTTTAATTCGCGCAGTGTTTTCTAGTTGTCCTGTCGCCAATTGAAAGCGTAAGTTAAATAA
>Ga0209487_1003758_pt1 | contig 11827 bp, 7 predicted proteins | sample Poulit2012_FD_187524 | JGI IMG/M metagenome (GOLD analysis project Ga0209487, IMG submission 187524) | Agricultural soil microbial communities from Georgia to study Nitrogen management - Poultry litter 2012 (SPAdes) (version 2) | ecosystem: Environmental > Terrestrial > Soil > Agricultural land... | reverse complement strand
GCCGCCACCTCGAATATTTGCCATGACATAAACACCGCCGCGCTCCAACCACCCCGCGCCCAGCCCTCCCGAATAGGTGGGCGTGAGCGAGATTTCGAAACCGCCATAGCCGTATAAAAGCGTCGGCGCACTGCCATCAAACTTGAGATCCGCGCGGCGCACCACAAAGTACGGAACGCGCGTGGCGTCGTCCGAAATTGTGAAAAATTGTTCCGCGACCAAACCCGTCGCGTCGAAAAACTTGGGGCTAGCCTTAAGGGACTCGCGGCCCACAACGTCGCCCGTTTCGGCCAAAGTCGCGAGCGAGAGCGTCGTGGGGGTTAAGAAATCGGTCACCGTGAGCCATAGATCATCGCTTTCGAGCGGGTCCACCGCCGCGATCCCGATCGAACCGGTCGCGGGCAAATCCGGGAATGGGCGCCTCGTGAACCCGCTTTCGCCGGGCGTCAAAATTTCGATCTTATTGACGACGTCCACGAGCGTGTTGACGATTAGATGGTTGCGGGTCCAGGAATAACCAACTAGGGACGACGCCGCATCCGGCTCGTAAAGCACCTCTAGTTCGCGCTCACCGGCCAGAAAAGACTCAAACTTTGTTGCCAGCAACGCCCCGGCCGGGTAGGTGGTTTCGCCCAGTTGCCAGTCTTCGCGCAGTTCGATTGTGAGCCATTCGCGGCGCACCGCGATCTCAGCGGAGTCGGGAACCTCAATCTTGATTAATTCATCATTGGGCCCCAGTAAATATTCCTCAGAGGCGTAAAACTCGAGCGCGCGCGAAACAAAGGATCGCTGAAATCCGGGAGTCGTATCGTGGTGGGCTCCGATGAACATGTCGGTCTCAAGGCCCTCATAAATCAAGTGTGCCTGCGCCAGATCGGTGCCGCGCTGCCAGCGTTTGACCTGGCGCGGATAACCCGAAGTGGTCATGGTGCCGGGCCCGAAGTCTGTGTAGACGAACACGGCGTCGCGATCGATCCACGAAATCCCGCCCTTCGATTCGCTCAACTCAAATCCACCGGCCACCCAGGTTTTATCTACCAGGTCGAACTCCCGGGTTACGGACGCATCCGCCCCGCCACGCGAGAGATGAATCAGGGCCCGCCGGCGCACAAAGTCACCGGTGTCCGGATCAATTTCGCGTAGGATCCGAGCTCCCTGCCACACCCAGTTCTCTCCCTCAGCCTCGTTGAGTGCATCAATGTCGAGAACGGTTTCCCATTCGGGGTTTGCGGTGCGGTAGGAGGCGAGCGTGGTGCGACGCCAAATGCCGCGCACGTGGTTTTTATCACGCCAAAAGTTATAAAAATGATCGCCAATCTTGGCGACGCCCGGAATCTTTTCATCAGAATCAAGAACCGCGCGAATTCGCTCTTTCGTTGCTGTGAAATCGGGCCGAGCGGAGAGTTCGGCAGCTTTTTCGTCATTGCGCTCCCGCACCCACGCCAACGCCTCTTCACCTTCAACATCTTCAAGCCACAGGTACGGATCAGCGGGCATTACGGCTCCTTAAATTCACGACATCTGTTTTCCGGCGAGAAAGCCACGGTCATTATGCCCGAGCAAAAAAACAGCGCGCGCTCTATGGTGAAGGCGTGAGTGAAATTCATGAACTTTCAGCCCTGGAACTGGCCGATGCGATCCGCAGCAAAGAACTCTCTGCGGTCGAAGTTGCCGAACACACTTCCGCCCGCGCCGAAGACATCGGCCCACAGGTGGGGGCCTTCATCACCACGACACCCGAACTCGCCCGGCAACAGGCCCAAGCGGCCGACGAATTATTACGGACGGCAACAAGCACCGATGAGCATTTGCCACCACTGCTTGGGGTTCCGTGCCCGATAAAAGACCTGACGCCGGTGGCAGGTGTGCGCTATACGGCCGGAAGCGCCGCGCTCGCGGAATTTATCGCTCCGGAAGATGACGGGATCGTCACCCTGCTGCGCCAGGCCGGCACTGTCATGGTCGGTAAAACCAATACTCCGGAGTTTGGGTTGCCGCCCTATACCGAACCGACGGTGGCTCCCCCGGCTCGCACGCCGTGGGATTTGGAGCGCGGCGCGGGTGGCTCGAGTGGTGGCGCTGCCGCTGCCGTTTCCGCGCATATTGTGCCCGCCGCGCATGCAAGCGATGGGGGCGGCTCAATTCGTATTCCCGCCGCATCGTGCGGGCTTGTAGGCCTAAAACCGAGTCGCGGATTAGTCTCTAAGGGACCGCTGAATGTGGACGGTGTGGGCCTATCCACCGACGGTGTCGTCACCCGCACGGTACGAGACACCGCCGCGTTTCTTGATGTTATTTCGCACCCGTGGCCCGGCGAGGTCTACCACCTGCCCCGGCCCACCAGGTCCTACCTAGCCGCGTGTGATGACCAGGTAAAGCCGCTGCGCATTGGCGTACTAACTGATCCCATCGTTTCGCCAAATGCCCCCGTACACGAAGAAGCGATTACCGGCGTAAACCGGGCGGTCGACGTCCTAACTGAAATGGGTCACCAGGTTTCGCAAGCCCCCGCGCCCTTTGCGGCCGAGGAGTGGGAGGCGTTTGTTCCGATGTGGGCAACGATGGCGCTGTCTGTTCCGCTGCCTGACGAAGCGGAGGAACTGCTGCGCCCACTTACCCGGTCCATGCGCGAGCAGGGCCGTCAAGTGACGGGCTTACAACTGCTAGAGGCAATCAACGTGATGCAGCAATTGACGCGCGTGACGGCTCAGCGGTGGGCAGAATTTGATCTCATCATGTGTCCGTCGTTGGCTGGGCCGCCCGCGCCGGTGGGTTCGATTCGTGATGACGAAAATCCGGAAGCAGATTTTGAGGCTCAGAAAGCCTTTACCCCCTGGTCGAGCCTGTGGAATCTGACAGGCGCGCCGGCGATCAGCCTGCCCTTGCACTGGGCAAGCGTTGAAGACGGCGGGCCAGAGTTGCCCTTCGGTGTGCTGATCGGAGCCGGTGTGGGGCAAGAGAAGACACTCCTAGCACTCGGTACGGCCCTCGAAGAGGCGATGCCGTGGCATACTCGGAAAACGCAGTTCTCGTAAAGAGAGGTTCAATGAAGAAGACGCGTCTAGCGGGGGCGTTCCTAGCCGCATCCGCACTATTTTTGGTCGCCTGTGAGGCTGAAGAAGATGGCGAAAATACCGGAGCGAACAAAGTCGTGGAAGACGCGGACAATCAAACGCCGTCAGAGAACCCCGCTGATCCGGAAAATCCTGCGGGAGCCAACGGCAACGAGACCGGTGAGAGCAACGAAGATGGCGGGAGCGACGAGTTTGCCAGTTCGCTCGAATGCGACACCCCTTATGACGGGCCCGCAGCAGACCTAGAGAAATATTCGGACGTCTATCTGGAGACTAATTTCCAGCTCGAACAACTGGTCACCGAAATAGGGGACGACTACAGCCAGTATTCGTCTGGTGAGTTAGGTGATGAGGAACTGGTGGCGAATCTGGAGGAACACTCACACCGGTACAGTGAAATAACGGCCGGTGCGCTCGCTATTGGACCGCCCGAGCAGGCGGCGCAGTGGCACGCGAACGCGGTCGAATCATGGGTGCGGATCTGTGAAGCCCTCACCGATGCTCATGAGGGAATCGTCAACGACGACTCCGGGCAGTTCGTCCAGTTCGAAAAGGCGCTTAACGACGACCCGAATCTTCTTAACGACTTACACGCCAACACGATGGTGGGTCCGGGCGAAACTGCCTAGTAGCCTCCTCCTATTTCGAACAAGGATGCCCGTGCCATGAGTGCTAGAAAACCGATGCCGGTTCGTCCGAGGGGTGCCCGAATCGTCCAGGGTCATCACGAAGCGATGACTCCGCGAAATACCCAGCCGCGCAGTTCCGACAACACTCCCCAGTGGTTGAAGACCGCGGCGGGATATTCATGGCGCATCCTCGTGGTGGGCACAGTTGTCTACGTTTTGGCCGTCATTTCGGGCATGCTGCAATTTGTTTTTGTGGCGCTTTTCGGTTCAATCGTGATGACCGCGGTTCTGCGGCCGATGGTGGATTTCTTAGGCCGAATTCTTCCGCGCTGGCTCGCGCTCATCCTCTCTTTCGTCGCCGCGGTGGCGGTGGTGCTCGGCCTACTCGTGTTTATCGGCGTCTCTATTGCCTCGCAAGCTCAAGAGCTGGGGCAAAAGTTCACCGAGGGTATTACAGAGATCGGCTCCTGGCTCGAAAAAGGGCCGATCCCCATCAGTGGCGATGAGATCAACGACGCGCTGCGCTCGGCGAAAGACTGGATACTCGATAACCGCGGCAACATTTTGAATCAGGCGCTCAACAGTGCCGGCGCGGTAGCTCAGACGTTCGTGGGACTAGCACTTGCCGTCTTTTGCGCAATCTTCTTTATCCACTCGGGCAAGTCCATGTGGACCTGGTTCCTCATGCAGTTACCCCGCGGCATGCGCAATCGCTGGGAAATTGGCGGCGAAGCCGCGTGGGATACGTTCGCGGGGTACACGCGCGGTATTTTTATCATCTCTGCCACAAACGGGTTCTTCGCCGCAATCGCACTGTGGATCTTGCAGGTGCCGCTGGCTTTGCCGCTGGGTCTGCTCGTGTTTATCGGCACGTTCATCCCCTTGATCGGTTCGCCCATCGCGATGGCCGTGGCGACCGTTGTTGCATTGGCAGCACGCGGACCCATAATTGCGCTGGTGAGCATGGGGCTCATCATTTTGATTGGGCAGCTCGAAGGTAATGTGCTCCAGCCCCTGGTTATGGGCAAGCAGGTCAGCCTGCACCCGGTCGTAGTTGCCGTGGTGGTCGCGGCCGGTACGGTGCTCGCCGGGGTTGTGGGTGCGATTATTTCGGTGCCGATTGTTGCCGTTATCTGGGCCGTTTACTCCAGATTGCGAACGCGCGACGATTTTGATGCGCTTGCCCAAAACTGATGCATTTCTCGCGGTTTTGACTCTCAGAATTGATCATCTGAAATCTCGAGAGCGCCCGGGCACATGCAATTTAAAAGGTTGTAGATGATCGGCCACCAGGTTGATTGCACCATCGCCCTCTTCGATGATGCCACGCACAATAAGTGCCCTGCTGGTGCGAGCAATTTTTCGAAACCGAGCCCATAGACCGGCAGAGCACACGACATTGAGTAATCCGGTTTCGTCTTCGAGTGATAAAAATGTGACACCTGCTGCGGTGGCTGGACGCTGGCGGTGTGTGACGACTCCGCCCACAAACACGCGCTTGCCTGCGGGAACATCGAGCGCATTGGCGACCGAAAGAATGCCCCGCTCCTTTAGTTCCACTCGACGGTGTTCCGTGGGATAAGAGTCTGGCGAAACGCCGGTAGCCCACATGTCGGCCATGTCCAGTTCTAGATCACTCATGCCCGGGAGCATGGGGGCCTCAACTCCAACAGCCGTACCCGGGAGCCGATCAGCCCGCTCTTGCGAAACCGCTCCCGCCTGCCACAGGGCGGTGCGTCGATCCATATTGAAACATTCGAGTGCTCCCGCGGTCGCCAAAGCTTCAAGTTGAGCGGCAGATAAATTCGCGCGGCGCGCTAAATCCGCAGGGCTTTGAAACTCGCTATCTTCGCGCATTTGAACTATCTGCTCAGCCACCTGCCCCAGTCCCCGCACCGAGTCCAGCCCCATACGAATTTGCAAGACACCGTTGAGGCGCTCAACGCTTGCTTTGACATCGCTGACTTGGACACAGGGGCGCTGTGCCTTTATGCCGTGGCGCCGTGCATCGGCGACAAGGGTTTGGGGGGAATAAAAACCCATGGGTTGGGCGGCCAGAAGGGCGGCATAGAAAATCGCGGGGTGATGCACCTTAATCCAGGCGGAAGCGTAAACAAGGTAGGCGAAACTATAAGCATGGGATTCTGGGAACCCAAAGTCAGCAAATCCCTGCAGTTTTTCGTAAATCTCTTCAGCGATGTCTCCGGTGATGCCCCGCTCGGACATGCCCTGGAAAAGCCGATCTTTTAGCGCCTGCATACGCTTAATTGAACGCTTAGAACTCATGGCCCGGCGTAACTGATCCGATTCGGCGGGTGTAAATCCGGCTGCATCGACCGCGATCTGCATTAGTTGTTCTTGAAACAGCGGAATACCTTTAGTTTTTTCTAAGGCCGGGCGCAGGAGCGGGTGCAAATAGGTTATTTCTTCTTGGCCACGAACACGTCGAATATAGGGATGGACCGATCTGCCCTGGATCGGACCGGGACGGATCAGCGCCACTTGAACCACGATGTCGTAGAAGCAGCGCGGCTGGAGGCGCGGCAGGGTGGCCATTTGGGCACGTGACTCCACTTGAAACACCCCCACTGTGTCGGCGGCGCACAGCAGGTCATAAACAGCCGGGTCTTCCTGCGGAAGCGTTGCCAGTTCCAGGTGGATTCCCTCGTGGGTTTCGATCAAATCGAAAGCGATCTTTAGGGCCGAGAGCATACCCAGACCCAACAGGTCAAACTTCACAAGACCCGCATCGGCACAGTCGTCCTTATCCCATTGCAAAACAGTGCGGCCAGGCATGCGGGCCCACTCAACCGGACACACCTCAATAATCGGACGATCACACATCACCATGCCGCCCGAATGGATTCCCAAATGGCGAGGCAGCCCCTCCAATTGCCGGGCAAGTCCCATTACTTCGGGGGGAATCTCGGTGTCTTCTGGTTGATCTTTGAGTGGGCTCCACCTTTCGAGTTCTCGACTCCAGGCATCCTGTCTACCCGCATCGTGCCCCAGTGCTCTAGCGGCATCTCGCACCGCCGAACGGGGACGATAGGTAATCACATTGGCGACCTGTGCGGCGTGGGTGCGCCCATAGCGCTGATAAACGTACTGAATTATCTCTTCCCGTCTATCAGCGGCGATGTCGACGTCAATATCGGGTGGCCCATCGCGTTCCGGAGAGAGAAATCGTTCAAACAGCAGACCGTGGGCCACCGCATCGACCGCAGTGATTCCCAAGGCAAAACATACCGCGGAGTTTGCAGCTGATCCGCGCCCCTGGCACAAAATTCCGCGTTTGCGGCACTCTTGAACGATGTCGTGCACAATTAAGAAATAACCTGCAAATCCGAGCCTTGCAATGATGCCGAGTTCGTGCGCTATTTGCTGATATGCACCGGGGACGCGCTCCTGACTTGGTGGTCCATAACGCGCAACAGCCTCCTGAGCCACAAGTTCGCGCAGCCATGACATCTCGTCGTGCCCCTGTGGCACAGGCCACAGGGGTAGGTTCGGGGCAACCAGTGCTAAATCAAAAGCGGATTCCATACCCAGTTCATATGAGGTGCGCACCGCTTGGGGGTATTGGAAGAATCTGCGACTCATTTCGTAGCCCGAACGTAAGTGTCGACTTGCAGTGGGCAGATAAGGATCCATGTGATCCAAGGAGTTTCTGGTACGTATTGCCGCTAGAGCGCTCGCCAGCGCGTGCTGTGTCGGCCGGGCGTGATGAACTGCCCCGGTAGCTACGACGGGCAGTTTTAGTTGCTGCCCCAGGTCGTTCAATATTGACCAGCGCGAAGAATCGAGGGGATCACCACTATCTATCAGTTCCACCGCCACATTGTCTTTACCGAAGGCCGAGCGCAACATGCGAAGCTCTTCGCGTGCCGCATCTGGATCCCAGCGGTGTGGGAACCGCCCATTTTCTAAGGCCTGTCGCACGGGTCCCTTGCGACACCCCGCCAGGACGAGCCATTGGCCGTTCGCGGCTGCGGCGAGTTCTTCAAGTTGAAAATCGACTCGCCCCTTCTCCCCCGTGGCTAAGTGCCCCTGCGCAATGATTCGCGACAGTGATCGATACCCCTGTAGTCCGCGAGCTAAAACCACCAGGTGCGTTCCAGCCGGGTCTGGAGCCACTGTCATGGTTTCTTGCTGCCCCAAACTCAATTCGGCTCCGAAAATTGTGGGGATCCCTAAGCGCCGTCCCGCCTCCGCAAATCGCACGACACCGTAAAGCCCGTCGTGATCGGTTAGGGCGAGCGCGTCTAATTCCAGTCGCGCTGCTTCGGCGACGAGTTCTTCTGGGTGAGAGGCGCCGTCCAAAAAACTGTATGCAGAGTGCGCATGCAGTTCCGCGTAAGGAACGTGCGTTGGGGATGCCGGCCTGGAGTTAGTCATAACTGGCTTCTACCTGCCATTTGCTGGTCTGATAGGAGGCCAAAACTGCGCGCTGATCTTCAAGCAAGAGTTGAAAGCGGGCACGCGCATCGTGACCTTCCCACCAGCGTTCCGCTACGATCCAAGGCCCTGCCCAGCCGGTAATGCGGCGCCTATAGCCGGAAGCATCTACAGACCCCGGCAAAGATTCATTGGATGTCGCAGCCAGCCAGTGAGGCACGGCGCTGAGTTCGCCACGTTGGGAGACTTTTACGCCTCGCCCCCACTTATCCGTCACCTGCGCCGCAAACGGTTTGGGGTAAACAAGACTCGGCGCTGGGGTTGGCAGGCGCCCGGGCCAGGGAAGTGCCGGATCTCGCAATGGCGTGGTGTCATCGCCCCATGCGACCAGCCGCACCTGCGTGTGCGGATCACGTCCCCCCTCAACCACGGGGCGAAAGACTCCAGTGGGCCCCAAAAGATGCTGCACGCGAGTGAGTGATCGTTGCGCATTATGGTCCTTTTTACTAATGGCTCCCCACAGTTCCCCCTGCGCATTGCCGGCGGGAGATAAATCGAGTGCGTTGAGCACGATGTGAGTAAGACCCGCATCTGGGCTCTGCCCGCTGCGCCCAGAAATCCAGCCCTCTAGTTGCCAGCGCACCCGATCAGTAATTTCCCGCTCCCCCAGTTCCCCCTCGTGACGCCAAGTGCGCTGCAACTCATCACCGGCCTCAGTTCGCACACAAATCTGTAAACGAGCGCAGGTCAACCCGGATTTAAGTAGTTTTTCGTGCAGTTCTGTTGCTGTTTTCCGCGCTGCAAAAGCCGCCTGATCAATGCGCTGTGCCGGTGGGTCGATGTCTAAAAAAGCAATCACCTCCAGCGGACTGAATGCCTGATGACCGCGAAAAATTAGCTCATTGGTAACAAGTTGCTGCGCCCACTGCCCCAGGGCTCCGAAGCGAGCGCTTATGTCGGAGTGATTCAGGGCGGCGAACTGCCCCAAAGTGGCGATTCCCATTCTTTGCAAAAGGTCAACAAACTGGTGCAATTCATGTTGGTCATGCGGGGAGGTGATTCCAGAAGTTATTAGTTCGGTTATGGAAAGTGGCGCCAAAAATTGCCGTGTTTCCCCTTCATCGAGCAGCACGCCTTGCCGTGCCGCACTAACCGCTCCTAAAATCCCTTCGCCCAGACCAACGGCGGCCTCCCAGCCCGTGTGCTGGGCGACAGAGGTTACTAATTGTTCCGCTAACTCCTCCGGGTCGCCCCAGTGCCGCAGCGCACCCGCGGCAGGAAAAACTACGAGGCCGGGTCGCACAATCTCTACGCCCACCACAATCTCGTCGATAGCGCGTAAAACGCGTTCAAATACTCGCGTGTCCCGCACTGGATCTGCCCCAATAAAAATTATTTCTGGACAGACAGAACGCGCGGTACGCAGCCGCATACCGCGCCGCACACCTCGCCCGCGTGCGATCTGCGATATAGCTGTCACGGCTCGAGCATCAACCACCGCCACCGGTTCATGTTCCGGCAATTTTTCATGAGCAATTGCGGCCATAACGGGCCAGTCCGGCACCCACAACGCCATCAAAGTATTAGGACGCGTCACTCAAAGGCCTCCAATGGAAGTGACACGTCTGCCCAGATTTGCCGCTGCGCAACTCCTCGTCCACCTCGACCTAAAATCAGATCCTGCTTGGTGAGGTAGCCGTGCCCCTGACCCAAACCACTCCAACCACGCACCCGGGTTCGTAAAATGTGTTGCGCGCCTGGCCACGGCTGCATCGCGATGAGTACCGAGCCTCGCTCTTTGACGCGTCCACTAATTTGGCGCTGAGTTGCGGGACGTAAATGTTCGGGATTTATTTGCGGTCCGGTCACGATGAGATCGATCCCGTCAACCAGCGTCGCAAGCACTTGCCCCACCTGCTGCCCCGGATCGGGCACCAGTGCGAGCCGGGAAAGTTCAACACCGTTTTCAGCGGCTGCCAGTGTGCCAATCGTGGGGAAACCCACAATTGCACACCACGCGCCCTCTTGCGTGGCTCGCGCTATCAAAGACAACAGCAGTGATGTTGACCCCTCCAGCACGGTCACCGTTCCACACTGCAACCCGCCTGCTGGAAGCAGTGAAGAAAGTTGGTCAACAACCGGTAATACCGGCGTCCCCAAAGAGCGTGCGGTAGTGCCGTGAGCGGCTTCGGCCCGCGCCAAAACTGAGCGGGCCAATGCGATACGCTCGTGAGCATCCAAAGCCTTTATTTCGTGTAAAACCGCCATTTTTCTCACCTAGCCGATTAATTTTGGCTTCGCCGCATCCCGTCAACGTCGAAGCCACATCAACGCTATTCGAACATACGTTCGATACAATTAGTACACGGCCCCACTGACACTCTTGTCAAGCAGGGGGAATTTTTTACAATGGAGCATGGATATTTCACGCCCCATTGCCCCTCACCCCTATAACCTGCTGCCCGCGGTTCCCGCTTTTACAGTTGTCAGCGATGACATAACGGACGGCGCACCGCTGCCCCATGCGCAGACTGAAGACGGCGGCTCCCATTCACCCCATTTGCGCTGGGAGGGCTTCCCATCTGAAACCAAATCTTTCATGGTTAGTTGTTATGACCCCGATGCGCCGGGGCCGGCTGGTTGGTGGCACTGGACGGTCGTAAACATTCCGGGAAACGTAACTGAGTTACCAGCCGAAGTAGGAAAACCCGATGCGGATACGCTGCCGGAAGGCGCTTTTCACCTAATGAATGACAGCGGAACTCGCGGATACGCCGGCTCAGCTCCCCCGCCCGGGGATCACATACACCGCTACTTCTTCGCAGTGCATGCTCTAAATGTGGAAAAACTCGACATCGAGCCCGAAACACTGCCCGGCGCAGCGGGAACCATGGCAATGTTTAACACCATCGCCCGCGCACTGCTAGTTCCCACTGCGCAGCGATAGGCCTGCGACCTTCGACTTGGCGGGCTGGCCCTTGACTTGGCAGGCTTCTGACAATGGGATATAAATTTCGCGCTGGCTGCGCTCATGCTGGCTGTGTTTCTGCTGGCTGCCTGTCCCAGATTTTAACGCGGATACTTCACTGGCTTATAAGGTGCCAAACGCAATACTGCGGTAACTTCACTCCGAATTTTCGGGGTATAGGCTCCGCACTAGTGCTTAACTCGTCCGAATAATCAGTGAAGTTTCCGCACTAGTGATATTCAGCGCGCCAAGCCTGCGCGAGCCTCGATTCAGCGCGTCGCATAGAGCGCAACTGCGGCAGCCGCCGCAACGTTTAATGAGTCAACGCCGCCCATCATCGGAATCTTGACCCGCCGGTCGAGCAACTCATTAGTGGCGGCAGTTAGACCATGCCCCTCGGTTCCGAACACAAATGCAATTTTGTCGTGCCGTTCACCGACCAGTTCATCGAGGGGAATCGCCTCCGGCCCCAAGGTCATGCCGGCAACGACGTAACCTCGGTCTTGCAACTCGCGCATCCCGTCCGGCCAAGCGGGAATCCGAGTCCAGGGAATCGCAAACACTGTTCCCATAGACACTCGCACACTGCGGCGATACAGCGGATCAGCGCACTCGGGCGTTACCAACACAGCGTCAGCGCCCAGCGCCGCAACCGACCTGAAAATAGCGCCCACATTCGTGTGATCCACAATATTTTCCAACACCACAACCCGTGCGGGCGCCGAACCAGTTGCGAGATCACCCTGCAACAACTCGCC
>Ga0209487_1003757_pt1 | contig 11827 bp, 7 predicted proteins | sample Poulit2012_FD_187524 | JGI IMG/M metagenome (GOLD analysis project Ga0209487, IMG submission 187524) | Agricultural soil microbial communities from Georgia to study Nitrogen management - Poultry litter 2012 (SPAdes) (version 2) | ecosystem: Environmental > Terrestrial > Soil > Agricultural land... | reverse complement strand
ATTCCACGTACTTCAACAAAACACCTCATGGAGCGGCTTTAGAGACCTCTCATCTCTAAAACCTGCCTCCACATAAGTGGAATAAAATACAGACATAAAAACGAACTTTTGTCAGCATACCACTACATGTGCGAGCGAGTGGCATACGAAGTGGGATACGGCGCCCGGAACAGAAAAAAAGCGAAGCGAAAAAAAAAGCCGTCATTTCCGTGGGGTTCCCAAGGAAAATCTGCTGACATATGTAGACAAACGTAGACATACGTAGTGGCATACGAAGTGACATACGACGTCCGGAACAGAAAAAAAGCGAAGCGAAAAAAAAAGCCGTCATTTCCGTGGGGTTCCCAGGCGGTCCCCCAGCCCAGTACTAGCCCGGCCTTCGAGTGCTTAACTTCGGAGTTCGAATGAGATCCGGTGTTTTCACCCCAGTATGAACGACGGCTGAAACAACGAAGAGACACAGATGGCAGGTGCCAGAAAATCCGACATTGTCGGCGAAAACAACCGTGGGCTGTTGAACCCGATAGTTATAGAATTCCTATCTCAACATCCAACTCCTCTGATAATCGCAAGACAGAGCTTACTTTCATTCATACAGAGTCGTGTTGAATCCCAGTCGTCTTCTGGTCTAAAGACTATTGTAACTACTTCTCCAATAGAATTATCCATTGGCCTAACAGTCTCTTAACGACTTAGTACAGCCTGGATTCTGACTTAGAGGCGTTCAGTCATTATCCAACAAACGTAGCTTAACGGCACTGGCTTATCAACCAACCGTTTTACCATTGGTTTGAGTTAACTGTTCCTCTCGTACTAGGTTAACTTACTGTCTAAGACTTGACAAGTAGGGTAAAACTAACCTGTCTCACGACGGTCTAAACCCAGCTCACGTTCCCTATAAACGGGTGAACAATCCGACACTTTGAGACTTCTGCGTCCCAATGATAGGAAGAGCCGACATCGAAGGATCAAAAAGCAACGTCGCTATGAACGCTTGGCTGCCACAAGCCAGTTATCCCTGTGGTAACTTTTCTGTCACCTCTAACCAGAACTGTTCTGGATTTAAAGGATCGATAGGCCATACTTTCGTAGTTCATAATCGTAATGAAATTCTGAATCAAGCTGACTTTTCCCCTTTTAGTCTACGAGAGATTTCTGTTCTCTCTGAGTCAACCTTTGGACATCTGCGTTGCAATTTAGCAGATGTGCCGCCCCAGCCAAACTCCCCATCTGACAATGTCCTCTTTGATGTGAGTTATCAACCGACATTCATCCAACTCTTTACAGAGCTGCACCATTTAAAGAGTAAGCAGAACAACGCTACAGGTCGTGGTATTTCACTGTCGGGCAAGCCCTCCCACGTATGCTACACCCCATAGGTTATTCCACAATATCAGACTAGAGTCAAGCTCAACAGGGTCTTCTTTCCCCGCTTATCATGCCAAGCCCGTTCCCTTGGCTGTGGTTTCGCCAGATAGCAGATGGGGACAGTAGGAATCTCGTTAATCCATTCATGCGCGTCACTAATTAGATGACGAGGCATTTGGCTACCTTAAGAGAGTCATAGTTACTCCCGCCGTTTACCCGCGCTTAAGTGAATCTCATCACCGTGACATTCAGAGCACTGGGCAGAAATCACATTATGTCAACAGCAGTAAAGCCTATCATAATGCTTTGTTTTAATTAAACAGTCAGATTCCTCTGGTCCACACCAGTTCTGAGTTGACAGCATAACTGTCCTCAGAGCCAATCCTTTTACCGAAGGTTCGGATCTAATTTGCCGACTTCCCTCATCTGCTTTGCTCTGCTAAACCAAAGGTACCTAACCTTGGAGACCTGCTGCAGTTATTGGTACGGTTCAAAGAACTCCATAGACCACTGGTTTTTCAACGGCCCCGAGTTGTTGTCGTAGACTCTCAAATGAGAATCCTCTTTCACAGTTTACTCTCTTCTCAAACCAACATTATTCCGAGAGATATCTGAGTTGAAAGGCATAGACGTCGCCTCACGACACTCCTCCGGACCCCCCAGTGCCCTTTGTGTTACCACTCTAAAGTCCTTTGAGTTAAGGAATATTAGCCTTATTCTCTTTCGGGAATCATTTGAGCTAATAAACCCCTTAGAACCGACTAACCCGAAACCAACTACTGTTCCTTCGGAACCCTTATCCACGTAGGCCGTTGCCATTCTCAGACAACTATTTACTACTATCACCAAGATCTGCACTAAATTCACCTCCTGTTGCACTCACGCACAACATTCTCTGGTAAATTCACGCCCTCCTACACGTTGTTTCCTTTACAACAACGACGCATTATCGACTTTTCGCTGACCGTCATCAATTTTCGGGGCTGGTCCATTCGGCAGGTGAGTTATTACACACTCCTTAGCGGATTTCAACTTCCATGACCACCGTCCTGCTGTCTCAATGAACCAACACCCTTTGTGGTTTGTCATAAGCGGAAATTAGACGTCTTATATGCGTTTAAGGAGCATCCCTCATCGCCAGTTCTGCTTACCAAAAATGGCCCACTATGAACTTACATAGTCACCGCCAATTATCAACTTAATTGGCTTTATCGATTTCATTTGAAGTTTGAGAATAGGTCGAGGACCAAGATGTCCCCAGTGCCTCTAATCATAAGCTTTACCGAAACCTACTTTTCAAAGTTCAAGCTATCCTAAGGGAAACTTCGGAGGGAACCAGCTACTAGATGGTTCGATGAGTCTTTCGCCCCTATACTCAGGTAGGATGAACGATTTGCACGTCAGTATCACATTGAGCCTCCACCAGGATTTCTCCTGGCTTCACTCTTCCCAAGTATAGATCACCATCTTTCGGGTTTAATAAGCTATGCTCTATCACAATTTTCACAGGAATTGCTTGTTCCGCAATCACTTTCATTCCGCACTTGGGTTTTCTACCCTAGCACTTGCACAGCTTAATAACTCCTTGGTCCGTGTTTCAAGACGGGTCATAATCAGAAACCATACACAGCCATTTAAACACGACCATGCCGCACAAGGCGGTTCCTGATTATGCTTCCAGCCCAGCGATTTCATGTTTTTTGAAGCTCCTCTCGGAGTTCTTTTCAACTTTCCCTCATGGTACTTATTCGCTATCGGTTTTGCAGTAATACTTAAACTTCGAGCACAGATACGCCCGCTTTAAACTCCACTCTCAAGGAGTTTGACTCTACAGTCCATAACGTTGCGTTCTCTTCTTAGAAACAGGCCTGTCACCATTTTCAGTTGAGTCTTCCACCTCAACAACTAATCAGATCCCGCTCCGCTATCGATCCACACATGTCATTGCAAGCAATGATTCATGGACGGTTTGAATCCCTTTCGCTCGCCGCTAGTCAGGATGTCACTGTTGTTTTCCTTTCCTCCTCTTAATTATATGCTTAAATTCAGAGGGTAGCTTCAATTAGATCAGGTTCAATTAGATATCTACTCCAGGTAACAACATTCGTTAATACTTAGAGAGTTTTGGAATTCCACGATTACTGGAATTTGAACCGCTCGTACGTCAAAGACGCAAACACTGATCTAATTGTACTCTAACGAGTGCAATACATTCAGAAATGATGCTTTCGAAAATGCTCAGATCGGCACCCATACTGCGGACTGACACATCTTTCATCAAACTGCAAACCAAGTAATCCATCGCTGAACCTTTAAATAGGTATGTTTAATGTCTGTCAATGCCTAAAATCCTTCTAGATGATGTGTGTTCTAAACACTTTTTTAATGATCCATCCGCAGGTTCACCTACGGATACCGTGTTACGACTTCTTCATCCTCTAGATGACAAGGCTTATTCCGCTTCCATTTCACAAAGGCGAATGCCAATATAAAATGTCCACAGAATTCACCGGATCATCCAATCGGTTGAAGCGACGGGCGGTGTGTACAAAGGGCAGGGACGCAATCAGCACAGTATTATGAACTATACTTACTAGGAATTCCTCGTTCATGAGCCAAAATTACAAAACTCAATCCCTAACACGACACTATTTTCGTGATTTCACATTTCTTTCGAAATGTAAGGCTTGTTGCTAGAGTCATTGTAGCACACGTGCAGCCCAGGCCATCTAAGGGCATCACAGACCTGTTATAGCCTCGATCTTACCTGGGGTAAAACCCCCAGAGTCCTTCTCCATACAGCTTCTCAGGAACGATGAGAAGAGAAAGGAGACAGCCGAGATCTCGTCCGTTATCGGAATTAACCAGACAAGTCACCTCACCGACTAAGAACGGCCATGCACCACCACCCATAGAATCAAGAAAGATCTCTTCACCTGTCAATCATAACCATGTCCGGGCCTGGTAAAATTCCCCGTGTTGACTCAAATTAAGCCGCAGGCTCCACTCCTGGTGGTGCCCTTCCGTCAATTCCTTCAAGTTTCAGCCTTGCGACCATACTCCCCCCAGGGCCCGAAAACTCAGATTTCTCCAGGAATTCTGACAGAATTAACTTCTGCCAAATTTCGGTCGGCATAGTTTACGGTTGGGACTACGACGGTATCTAATCGTCTTCGATACCCCAACTTTCGTCCTTGATTAACAGGTACGTACTAGATAAATGCCTCCGCATTTGTTTGTCTTTACTGGGTCTCAGAATTTCACCTCTCTCCAGTAAGTACAAATATCCCCGTACGTCCTTATTAACTATTATCCTTGCCTTTGAAACCAACAGACAAAGCCTTGTCTTGTTATCCCATGCTTTAAAGAACAAGCAAGCGCCTAATCGGAGCTTTTCTTTTTCCTCAAAGTAACTGAAATCTCTGTAAAACAGTGATTTCAACAAGCTTTCCGTGTCAAATGACCCAGATCGCTCGTTAGAAATTCAACTACGAACGCTTCAACTGCAGCAACTTTAATATATGCTATTGGAGCTGGAATTACCGCGGCTGCTGGCACCAGACTTGCCCTCCAATTGTTTCTCACGGAATGTTTTAAGTTCCGTCCATTGCAATCGACAAATCGTAATTTGACGCTGCTATGTCAAGTCACTACCTCCCCTTGTCGGGATTGGGTAATTTGCGCGCCTGCTGCCATCCTTAGATGTGGTAGCTGTCTCTCAGGCTCCCTCTCCGGAATCGAACCCTAATTCCCCGTTACCCGTCAAAGCCTCGGTAGACCTTTATTCTACCGACAAAGCTGATAGGTTCGAAGCCCATTCGGCATGTCGTATGACGATCGACATATCACCATGATCACCAGAACGGTAAACCGTTTGTTTCAAAGCTGATATATGCCTTCCTTTGGAATTAGCATGTATTAGCCACAGAATTACCATGGATATCCATTTAAGATACTACCGAATTGGTTACAACGATTTTAATGAGCTATTCGCAGTTTCTATATTCCCAATGGAACTGACACTTGCATGGCTTAATCTTTGAAACAAGCATATGACTACTGGCAGGATCAACCAGGTTACAACAGCATGTTATCATGCTTTGAAACGACTTTTTCTAACTTTAACTTCATTGACAACAAACAAACCAACCAACTTGAAGACCACTTGGGCATCCTTCACCACCCATACTACTTACCAACTACTCTAAACTCATTCCACTTACTTCAATAAAACACCTCATGGAGCGGCTTTAGAGACCTCTCATCTCTAAAACCTGCCTCCACATAAGTGGAATAAAATACAGACATAAAAACGAACTTTTGCTAGCATGAATTGGGGTTCGAGAACTGCCGGGTGAGGTCATGCCTCCGTGAGGTGAACTGCCGGGTGAGGTCTACGGAGGTGAAAAAGGCGAGAAACAGCTGGGGTTCCCAGGCGATCCCCCAGAGAACTGCCGGGTGAGGTCATGCCTCCGTGAGGTGAAAAAGGCGAGAAACAGCGAACGAAAAAAAGCCGTCATTTCCGTGGGGTTCCCAGGCGGTCCCCCAGCCCAGTACTAGCCCGGCCTTCGAGTGCTTAACTTCGGAGTTCAAATGAGATCCGGTGTTTTCACCCCAGTATGAACGACGGCTGATATGAGTTTGCTGGTTGATATTGTTGGTAAGTGATATTGGATTGTTATTTTGAACTCCGAGTGAACCCGATAGTCATAGCATCCATACCTCAACATTCAACTCCTCTGATAATCGCAAGACAGAGCTTACTTTCATTCATACAGAGTCGTGTTGAATCCCAGTCGTCTTCTGGTCTAAAGACTATTGTAACTACTTCTCCAACAGAATTAACCATTGGCCTAACAGTCTCGTAAGGACTTAGTACAGCCTGGATTCTGACTTAGAGGCGTTCAGTCATTATCCAACAAACGTAGCTTAACGGCACTGGCTTATCAACCAACCGTTTTACCATTGGTTTGAGTTAACTGTTCCTCTCGTACTAGGTTAACTTACTGTCTAAGACTTGACAAGTAGGGTAAAACTAACCTGTCTCACGACGGTCTAAACCCAGCTCACGTTCCCTATAAACGGGTGAACAATCCGACACTTTGAGACTTCTGCGTCCCAATGATAGGAAGAGCCGACATCGAAGGATCAAAAAGCAACGTCGCTATGAACGCTTGGCTGCCACAAGCCAGTTATCCCTGTGGTAACTTTTCTGTCACCTCTAACCAGAACTGTTCTGGATTTAAAGGATCGATAGGCCATACTTTCGTAGTTCATAATCGTAATGAAATTCTGAATCAAGCTGACTTTTCCCCTTTTAGTCTACGAGAGATTTCTGTTCTCTCTGAGTCAACCTTTGGACATCTGCGTTGCAATTTAGCAGATGTGCCGCCCCAGCCAAACTCCCCATCTGACAATGTCCTCTTTGATGTGAGTTATCAACCGACATTCATCCAACTCTTTACAGAGCTGCACCATTTAAAGAGTAAGCAGAACAACGCTACAGGTCGTGGTATTTCACTGTCGGGCAAGCCCTCCCACGTATGCTACACCCCATAGGTTATTCCACAATATCAGACTAGAGTCAAGCTCAACAGGGTCTTCTTTCCCCGCTTATCATGCCAAGCCCGTTCCCTTGGCTGTGGTTTCGCCAGATAGCAGATGGGGACAGTAGGAATCTCGTTAATCCATTCATGCGCGTCACTAATTAGATGACGAGGCATTTGGCTACCTTAAGAGAGTCATAGTTACTCCCGCCGTTTACCCGCGCTTAAGTGAATCTCATCACCGTGACATTCAGAGCACTGGGCAGAAATCACATTATGTCAACAGCAGTAAAGCCTATCATAATGCTTTGTTTTAATTAAACAGTCAGATTCCTCTGGTCCACACCAGTTCTGAGTTGACAGCATAACTGTCCTCAGAGCCAATCCTTTTACCGAAGGTTCGGATCTAATTTGCCGACTTCCCTCATCTGCTTTGCTCTGCTAAACCAAAGGTACCTAACCTTGGAGACCTGCTGCAGTTATTGGTACGGTTCAAAGAACTCCATAGACCACTGGTTTTTCAACGGCCCCGAGTTGTTGTCGTAGACTCTCAAATGAGAATCCTCTTTCACAGTTTACTCTCTTCTCAAACCAACATTATTCCGAGAGATATCTGAGTTGAAAGGCATAGACGTCGCCTCACGACACTCCTCCGGACCCCCCAGTGCCCTTTGTGTTACCACTCTAAAGTCCTTTGAGTTAAGGAATATTAGCCTTATTCTCTTTCGGGAATCATTTGAGCTAATAAACCCCTTAGAACCGACTAACCCGAAACCAACTACTGTTCCTTCGGAACCCTTATCCACGTAGGCCGTTGCCATTCTCAGACAACTATTTACTACTATCACCAAGATCTGCACTAAATTCACCTCCTGTTGCACTCACGCACAACATTCTCTGGTAAATTCACGCCCTCCTACACGTTGTTTCCTTTACAACAACGACGCATTATCGACTTTTCGCTGACCGTCATCAATTTTCGGGGCTGGTCCATTCGGCAGGTGAGTTATTACACACTCCTTAGCGGATTTCAACTTCCATGACCACCGTCCTGCTGTCTCAATGAACCAACACCCTTTGTGGTTTGTCATAAGCGGAAATTAGACGTCTTATATGCGTTTAAGGAGCATCCCTCATCGCCAGTTCTGCTTACCAAAAATGGCCCACTATGAACTTACATAGTCACCGCCAATTATCAACTTAATTGGCTTTATCGATTTCATTTGAAGTTTGAGAATAGGTCGAGGACCAAGATGTCCCCAGTGCCTCTAATCATAAGCTTTACCGAAACCTACTTTTCAAAGTTCAAGCTATCCTAAGGGAAACTTCGGAGGGAACCAGCTACTAGATGGTTCGATGAGTCTTTCGCCCCTATACTCAGGTAGGATGAACGATTTGCACGTCAGTATCACATTGAGCCTCCACCAGGATTTCTCCTGGCTTCACTCTTCCCAAGTATAGATCACCATCTTTCGGGTTTAATAAGCTATGCTCTATCACAATTTTCACAGGAATTGCTTGTTCCGCAATCACTTTCATTCCGCACTTGGGTTTTCTACCCTAGCACTTGCACAGCTTAATAACTCCTTGGTCCGTGTTTCAAGACGGGTCATAATCAGAAACCATACACAGCCATTTAAACACGACCATGCCGCACAAGGCGGTTCCTGATTATGCTTCCAGCCCAGCGATTTCATGTTTTTTGAAGCTCCTCTCGGAGTTCTTTTCAACTTTCCCTCATGGTACTTATTCGCTATCGGTTTTGCAGTAATACTTAAACTTCGAGCACAGATACGCCCGCTTTAAACTCCACTCTCAAGGAGTTTGACTCTACAGTCCATAACGTTGCGTTCTCTTCTTAGAAACAGGCCTGTCACCATTTTCAGTTGAGTCTTCCACCTCAACAACTAATCAGATCCCGCTCCGCTATCGATCCACACATGTCATTGCAAGCAATGATTCATGGACGGTTTGAATCCCTTTCGCTCGCCGCTAGTCAGGATGTCACTGTTGTTTTCCTTTCCTCCTCTTAATTATATGCTTAAATTCAGAGGGTAGCTTCAATTAGATCAGGTTCAATTAGATATCTACTCCAGGTAACAACATTCGTTAATACTTAGAGAGTTTTGGAATTCCACGATTACTGGAATTTGAACCGCTCGTACGTCAAAGACGCAAACACTGATCTAATTGTACTCTAACGAGTGCAATACATTCAGAAATGATGCTTTCGAAAATGCTCAGATCGGCACCCATACTGCGGACTGACACATCTTTCATCAAACTGCAAACCAAGTAATCCATCGCTGAACCTTTAAATAGGTATGTTTAATGTCTGTCAATGCCTAAAATCCTTCTAGATGATGTGTGTTCTAAACACTTTTTTAATGATCCATCCGCAGGTTCACCTACGGATACCGTGTTACGACTTCTTCATCCTCTAGATGACAAGGCTTATTCCGCTTCCATTTCACAAAGGCGAATGCCAATATAAAATGTCCACAGAATTCACCGGATCATCCAATCGGTTGAAGCGACGGGCGGTGTGTACAAAGGGCAGGGACGCAATCAGCACAGTATTATGAACTATACTTACTAGGAATTCCTCGTTCATGAGCCAAAATTACAAAACTCAATCCCTAACACGACACTATTTTCGTGATTTCACATTTCTTTCGAAATGTAAGGCTTGTTGCTAGAGTCATTGTAGCACACGTGCAGCCCAGGCCATCTAAGGGCATCACAGACCTGTTATAGCCTCGATCTTACCTGGGGTAAAACCCCCAGAGTCCTTCTCCATACAGCTTCTCAGGAACGATGAGAAGAGAAAGGAGACAGCCGAGATCTCGTCCGTTATCGGAATTAACCAGACAAGTCACCTCACCGACTAAGAACGGCCATGCACCACCACCCATAGAATCAAGAAAGATCTCTTCACCTGTCAATCATAACCATGTCCGGGCCTGGTAAAATTCCCCGTGTTGACTCAAATTAAGCCGCAGGCTCCACTCCTGGTGGTGCCCTTCCGTCAATTCCTTCAAGTTTCAGCCTTGCGACCATACTCCCCCCAGGGCCCGAAAACTCAGATTTCTCCAGGAATTCTGACAGAATTAACTTCTGCCAAATTTCGGTCGGCATAGTTTACGGTTGGGACTACGACGGTATCTAATCGTCTTCGATACCCCAACTTTCGTCCTTGATTAACAGGTACGTACTAGATAAATGCCTCCGCATTTGTTTGTCTTTACTGGGTCTCAGAATTTCACCTCTCTCCAGTAAGTACAAATATCCCCGTACGTCCTTATTAACTATTATCCTTGCCTTTGAAACCAACAGACAAAGCCTTGTCTTGTTATCCCATGCTTTAAAGAACAAGCAAGCGCCTAATCGGAGCTTTTCTTTTTCCTCAAAGTAACTGAAATCTCTGTAAAACAGTGATTTCAACAAGCTTTCCGTGTCAAATGACCCAGATCGCTCGTTAGAAATTCAACTACGAACGCTTCAACTGCAGCAACTTTAATATATGCTATTGGAGCTGGAATTACCGCGGCTGCTGGCACCAGACTTGCCCTCCAATTGTTTCTCACGGAATGTTTTAAGTTCCGTCCATTGCAATCGACAAATCGTAATTTGACGCTGCTATGTCAAGTCACTACCTCCCCTTGTCGGGATTGGGTAATTTGCGCGCCTGCTGCCATCCTTAGATGTGGTAGCTGTCTCTCAGGCTCCCTCTCCGGAATCGAACCCTAATTCCCCGTTACCCGTCAAAGCCTCGGTAGACCTTTATTCTACCGACAAAGCTGATAGGTTCGAAGCCCATTCGGCATGTCGTATGACGATCGACATATCACCATGATCACCAGAACGGTAAACCGTTTGTTTCAAAGCTGATATATGCCTTCCTTTGGAATTAGCATGTATTAGCCACAGAATTACCATGGATATCCATTTAAGATACTACCGAATTGGTTACAACGATTTTAATGAGCTATTCGCAGTTTCTATATTCCCAATGGAACTGACACTTGCATGGCTTAATCTTTGAAACAAGCATATGACTACTGGCAGGATCAACCAGGTTACAACAGCATGCTATCATGCTTTTCAACAACTTTTTAACTTTCATCATTTAACAACAAACAAACCAACCAACAAACAGGCCACTCAGGCATACTTCACCACTCATACTCCTTACCAACTACTCTAAACTCATTCCACTTACTTCAACAAAACACCTCATGGAGCGGCTTTAGAGACCTCTCATCTCTAAAACCTGCCTCCACATAAGTGGAATAAAATACAGACATAAAAACGAACTTTTGTCAGCATACCCTTTGCATCGTAGGGCGTACGTACGACGTCATACGGCGCCCGGAACAAAAAAAAAGCGAAGTGACATACGACGTCATACGGCGTCCGGAACAAAAAAAAGCGAAGCGAAAAAAAAGCCGTCATTTCCGTGGGGTTCCCAGGCGGTCCCCCAGCCCAGTACTAGCCCGGCCTTCGAGTGCTTAACTTCGGAGTTCGAATGAGATCCGGTGTTCTCACCCCAGTATGAACGACGGCTGAAACAACGAACACAGATGGCAGGTTCGAAAATCCGACATTGTCAGCGGCTGAAACAACGAAGAGACACAGATGGCAGGTTCGAAGAGACACAGATGGCAGGTTCGAAAATCCGACATTGTCAGCGGCTGAAACAACGAAGAGACACAGATGGCAGGTTCGAAAGCAGATGTTGAACCCAGATGTTGGGCTGTTGAACCCGATAGTTATAGAATTCCTAACTCAACATCCAACTCCTCTGATAATCGCAAGACAGAGCTTACTTTCATTCATACAGAGTCGTGTTGAATCCTAGTCGTCTTCTGGTCTAAAGACTATTGTAACTACTTCTCCAATAGAATTATCCA
>Ga0209487_1003756_pt1 | contig 11828 bp, 9 predicted proteins | sample Poulit2012_FD_187524 | JGI IMG/M metagenome (GOLD analysis project Ga0209487, IMG submission 187524) | Agricultural soil microbial communities from Georgia to study Nitrogen management - Poultry litter 2012 (SPAdes) (version 2) | ecosystem: Environmental > Terrestrial > Soil > Agricultural land... | reverse complement strand
TGGGGGCCTGAAGACATGGAGGATTGCCGGTTCCGGACTGAATCGCCAGCCTGATGACGTTGGCACCGGGGCGGGCAGCTTCACCGGTTTCCCGAGGCCATCATCGGCGGTGGAGCTGCGGCGCGCGAAGCGAGGTAGCTGGGGCAACAACCGGAAGGTCGAATGCGGCCAGCCGGGAGAGGTGGGGAGGAACCTGTCCTTCCCGGAAAACAGACAACGCAGATGCAGAGGAGGAAAGCATGCGACAGCGTTTGATCACCGGGCTTCTGGCCGGGAGTGCCGTGAGCCTGCTGGCGATGGGCGCGGCTCTCGCGGAGCCGGACCCGGTCAGCCTGACGGTCGTTTCCTGGGGCGGGGCCTGGAGCGAGGCGCAGCAGCGCGCCTGGCACGACCCCTACATGGAAGAAAACCCGCACGTTCGCATCATCAATGACGACGGTGCCTACAACGCGCTTGCCGGTCTGCGTGCACAGCACGACGCCGGCAACGTCACCTGGGATCTGATCTCCTTCTATCCCTCGGACGCGCAGCTCGCCTGCGAGGAAGGCCTGGTGATTCCCTTCGATCACGACGAGGAGCTTCTCCCGGGTGACGATGGCTCCCTGCCCAGCGAGGATTTCGTGGAAGGAAGCATGGGCGAGTGCCTGGTTCCGCAGATGGCCTTTTCCACGGTCATGGCTTTCAACACCGAGATGTTCGACGAGGACAAGAAGCCCGAGACCATCGCCGACTTCTTCGATACCGAGAACTTCCCGGGGCGTCGCGCCATTCATAACCGCGCGGTCGGAAACCTGGAGTGGGCGCTCTACGCTGATGGAGTCGCTCCCGAGGACATCTATGACCTCCTGGAAACCGAGGAAGGGCAGGCGCGGGCATTCGCCAAGCTCGACACCATCAAGGACAGCCTGGTCTTCTGGGAGGAAGGTGCGCAGGCCCCGCAGCTGCTGGCCGACCAGGAGGTTTCCTTTGCCAGTGGCTACAATGGTCGCCTCTTCGAAGCCGCCCAGGCGGAGGGGCAGCCCTTCGAGATCATCTGGGACGGCCAGATACTGGAGTTCGAGGGCTGGTCGATCCCGTCCGGCAGCGACAATATCAAAGCGGCCATGGAGTTCGTCCGCTGGGCAACCGATACGCAGCGCCTGGCGGATCAGACCAAGTACATCTCCTATGGTCCCGCCCGCTACTCTTCCCAGGCCCTGGTGGGGCAGCATGAGGATCTCGGAATCGAGATGGGTCCGCATCTGCCCACCCACGAAGACAACTTCTTTTCGCCGATCGAGTTGAACAATGATTTCTGGACCGATTGGCGCGACGAGTTGACGGAACGCTTCACCGCCTGGATGACCCAGTAAGCCAAGGTAATCATGCTTGACCCGCGGCGAGGTGCCTGACCTCGCCGCGGGTCATTGCTGGAGACAGATAGGGTAATGGCACGGGCTGAGGCCATCACTGAAACCACTGCCCGGGGCGAAGAAGCGCGCGGCGGGCCCACTGAGGCCACTGCCGAGGACGTCCCCCTCAAGGTCAGACTCAAGCGTGCAGAACGCCGTCGCAAGCTGACCGCGCTGGCGCTGGTCGCGCCCCTCCTGCTTTTCCTCCTGGTCGTCTTCATCGTCCCCATCGGACAGATGATGTGGCGCTCGGTAGAGAACCCGCAGATCGGTAACGCCTTGCCGCGAACCATCGAGGCTCTGGCCGAGTGGGAGGCTGGCGAGGAACTTCCGGGCGAAGAGGTCTTCGCGGCGCTGCATGCGGATTTCATGGCCGACCAGGAGCTTCCGCGCGGCGAGCAGACCATCGGCTCGCTGGCGGTGCGGCTGAACTACGAGATCAGTGGCGCTCGCAGTGCGGTCTCCCGCACGGCACGCCAGGTCGAGGACTTCTCGCCGCCCTACAAGGAAGCCTTTCTGGATGCCCACCGCCACTGGGGGAATCCGGAGATCTGGCGCGTCATCCAGCGCGAGAGCCGGCCCTTGACCGCCTCCTACTACGTCGCGGCGCTGGATCGGGAGTACGCAGCGGACGGAACGATCCAGCTGCGGTCCGAGCAGCAGCGGATCTACATACCGCTGTTCCTGCGGACCTTCATGCTGAGCGCCATCATCCTGGCGCTCACCTTTCTCCTCGGTTTCCCGATCTCCTACTACATGTCCATCCTGCCCATGCGGTACGCCAATCTGCTGATGATCTGCGTGCTGCTGCCCTTCTGGACATCGCTGCTGGTGCGTACCACTGCCTGGATCGTTCTTCTGCAGCAGCAGGGGGTGCTGAATTCACTCCTGGTGAGGACGGGGCTGATCAGCGACGAAAACCGCCTGTCGATGATCTACAACATGACGGGGACCATCATCGCGATGACCCACATACTCCTGCCCTTCATGGTGCTTCCGCTCTACTCGGTGATGCGAGGAATTCCGCCCTCCTACATGCGCGCCGCCAAGGGCCTCGGCGCGAGCCCCTGGACCGCATTTCGTCGCGTCTACTTTCCCCAGACCCTGCCGGGCATTGGCGCGGGCGGCGTGTTGGTCTTCATTATCTCGATCGGCTACTACATTACCCCGGCGCTTGTGGGCGGACAGTCCGGCCGCATGATTTCCAACGAGATCGCCCGCCACATGCAGCAGTCGCTGAACTGGGGGCTGGCAGCCGCCCTCGCCACGCTCTTGCTGGTGAGCGTACTCGTCCTCTACTGGGTCTATAACCGGCTCGTCGGGGCCGACAGCCTCAAGTTCGGCTGAGAAAGAAAATGGCTCTTCCCGCTTACACGACGCCAGCCGAGCGCCTTTGGTACTACAGCTTTCGGGTGATCTGCGGGCTGATCTTCTTCTTCCTGATCGCGCCCATCCTGATCATGGTCCCGCTGAGCTTCAATGCGCAGCCTTACTTCACCTTTACCTACGAGATGCTGGCGCTACAGTCGGAGGGCTATTCGCTGCGCTGGTATGAGGAGCTCTTTTCCTCCAGCAGCTGGCTGCGCTCGATCCGCAACTCCTTCATCATCGGTATCGCCTCAGCGCTGCTGGCCACGATCCTTGGGACCCTGGCGGCCCTGGGCCTCAGCCGGTCGCACGTCCCGGCCCGTGGGCTGATCATGGGGGTCCTGATCTCGCCGATGATCGTGCCCTTGATCATCTCCGCTGCGGGCATGTTCTTCTTTTTCTCCTCGGTCAATCTGGCGCAGACCTTCACCGGGGTCATCCTGGCCCATACGGCCTTGGGCGTGCCCTTCGTCGTCATCACCGTAACCGCCACCCTCATCGGTTTCGACGACAGCCTGGCCAAGGCCGCAGCGAGCCTCGGGGCAACGCCGCGGCAGACCTTCTTCCGCGTCACCTTGCCGCTGATCCTGCCCGGGGTGATCTCGGGCGCTCTCTTTGCCTTCATCACCTCCTTCGACGAGATCGTCATCGTGCTCTTCGTCGCCGGCGTCGAGCAGCGCACCATCCCGCGAGAGATGTGGTCCGGCATCCGCGAGCAGATCAGTCCGACGATCCTCGCGGTCGCCACGATCCTGGTGATGCTCTCGATCGCGCTGTTGACCGCCGTGGAACTGCTGCGGCGGCGCTCCGAGCGCATGCGGGGCCTCACACCTGGCTGAGGCCTCGCACGTCCGGATCGCAAACGGCGGCGTCTCGATCACGCACATACAGGAGCGCGACCCTAGTCCGTTGACAAATTTCCGTGATTGCACCTACCGTCCACGCTCATCGGAGGATGGGGACGCTACTGGAGTCCTCGTGACGGTCGATTTGAGCGGAGCAAGTGAGCGGGGCCTGTGCGAAAGATACTGATCGACGCACCCGCCTTCCTGCCCCGATTCAGTGTAGAGTTTTCCTGGTACTCCTTCATGAGACAGGAACAATGGAATGTGGGATCCGGACTCAGCTTCGTACCGTGAAGCTGCGTCTCCTGGGGCTGCATTCAAAGGAATAACAGAAGTCTGTTGCCACAGAGACCAATCGCAACAAGGAGGTGCTTCCATGCTTGACGCCCTGATCCCCAGGAGCCGCCCGACACGCAGTCTGCTGCGGGCTGGCGCTTTCACTGCTGGGGCCTTTCTGGCCGCCACCATGCTGTCCCCCGCACCCGCCGTCGCACAGGACGGCAAGACCATCACCGCCGTGATGCACTCCGGGCTGCGGGTGCTCGATCCGGTGATCACGACGGCACACATCACCCGCAACCATGCCTACATGATCTACGACGTCCTCCTGGCACAGAACGACAACTTCGAGCCACAGCCCCAGATGGCGGACTGGGAGGTCTCGGATGACGGTCTGGTCTATACCTTCACCTTGCGCGACAACCTGATGTTCCACGACGGCGAGCCGGTGACGGCCGAAGACGCCGTTGCCTCCCTCAAGCGCTGGGGTGATCGTGATTCCGGCGGTCAGTTGATTTTCGACGTGACCGAAAGCCTGGAGGCGACAGACGAGAAGACTCTCACCTGGACACTCTCGGAACCCTTTGCTCCCTTGCTCTCGACGATTTCCAAGCAGTCGGCGCTGCCGCCCTTCATCATGCCGAAGCGGGTTGCTGAAACCTCGCCCGACACGCCGATCGAGGAGCACATCGGCTCCGGGCCCTTCGTCTTTGTGCAGGACGAGTTCGACCCCGGGCAGCGGGTAGTCTATGAGCGAAATGAGGACTACGTGCCCCGTGACGAAGAGCCGAGCTGGATGGCCGGGGGCAAGAACGTCTACGTCGACCGGGTCGTCTGGGTGACGATGGCTGATCAGCAGACCGCGATCAACGCGCTGGGAGCTGGCGAAATCGACTACATCGAGCAGGTGCAGGTGGATCTCCTGCCGATACTCGAGGCCAATCCGGACGTGAAGGTCGAAAGGCGCGATCCGCTGGGCTACCAGACCATGGGTCGCATGAACTTCAAGCATCCCCCCTTCGACAACAAGCAGATGCGCCAGGCTGCGCTGCTGGCTCTCAGCCAGGAAGACATCCTGGCGACAATGGTCGGCAATCCCGAGTACTACGAAATCTGTGGCGCAATCTTTGGCTGCGGCACGCCGCTCGCCGATGAGACGGGGGCGGACAGCCTGATCAGCGGCGGCGATCCGGAAGCGGCGGCTGCGCTGCTGGAAGAAGCTGGCTATGACGGAACCCCGGTCGTGCTGATGGCGCCGACCGATGTCGTCACCTTGAACGATCAGCCAGTGGTGGCAGCTCAGGCCTTGCGCACCGCAGGCTTCAACGTCGACCTTCAGCCGATGGACTGGCAGAGCGTCGTCACGCGCCGCGTCAACATGGATCCACCTTCCGAAGGCGGCTGGAACCTCTTCTTCACCAACTGGATGCTGCCGGAGGTCGCTGATCCCCTCATCAACGTGATGCTGAACGGTCGCGGCGAAGACGGCTGGTTCGGCTGGCCGGAAGACGAGGAGGTCGAGGCGCTGCGAGCTGATTATGTCGCGGCCACCAGCCCGGAAGAGCAGCTGGAGGTCGCCAAGAAGATCCAGGCCCACGCCATGGATGAGGTACTCTATGTGCCGCTGGGCCAGTACTTCTTCCCCCAGGCAACCCGCAACAATATCAGCGGGGTGATTCCGGCACCGGTTCCGGTCTTCTGGAACGTCCAGAAAGAAGGTTGAGGCAGACGCGGGGAGCGGCCGGCTCGCTGCCGGCCGCTCCCGCGGTCTTCCGCCTGAAGCCGTCCGAGGAAACCCTTCTGCGATGTTTGGCTATATCATCCGGCGTATCCTGGCGATCATTCCGGTTCTTCTGATCGTTGCGGCCATCGTCTTCCTCATGCTTCGACTTTCGCCGGGAGATCCCGCGGCAATCCTGGCCGGGGATGCCGCCACGCCCGCGCAGATCGACAGGATCAGGACGGAACTGGGGCTCAACGACCCCCTGCACATTCAGTTCGTCACCTGGATGGGCCAGCTTCTGCAGGGTGATCTCGGTACTTCGCTGATCTCCCGCACCGACGTCTGGCAGATGATCGAGCGGCGGATCGATCCGACGATCAACATCGCCATCATGACCATCATCATTTCGGTCATACTGGCGGTGCCCATGGGGGTGATCGCGGCCTGGAAGCACCGGACCTGGGTCGACTACCTGGTGATGAGTTTCTCGGTGCTCGGCTTTTCCATTCCGGTTTTCGTCATCGGCTACATCTTCATCGGCATCTTCTCTCTGGAGCTGCGCTGGCTGCCGGTGCAGGGCTACACCGCTCCCAGTGATGATCTCTGGGGCTTTTTCCAGCGGGCGATATTGCCGGCCCTGACCCTGGCGACGATCTACATTGCGCTGATCGCGCGGATGACCCGGGCGAGCATGCTCGAAGTCCTCAATGAAGACTATATCCGCACCGCAAGAGCGAAGGGTGTGCCCGAACGGGCCGTGCTCTTCCGTCATGCACTGCGCAATGCTGCAGTGCCCATCCTCACCATCATCGGCATCGGCTTCGCGCTGCTGATCGGCGGCGTGGTCGTCACCGAGAGCGTTTTCAACATCCCGGGCATCGGAAGGCTGACGGTCGATGCGATCCTGGCGCGAGACTATCCGGTCATCCAGGCGATGATCCTCTTGACCGCCGCGATCTACGTCTTCGTCAATCTGCTGATCGACCTCTCCTACAGCCTGATCGATCCGAGGATCCGTTACTGATGACCCAGGCGGTACAACCTGCTTCCGCATCACAATGGTTGCTGAAGGCGCTCTCGCTGCCGCGTCGCTGGCGCCTCGGCGCCGGGCCCATCATCGCCGGGCTGCTTCTCATCGCCATCATTCTGGCCACGCTGCTGGCCCCTCTCTATGTGACCCATGATCCACTGGCGATGCAGGCCACCAAACGCCTCCAGCCGCCCTCCTCGGAGCATATCCTGGGCACCGACCCCTTTGGCCGGGACATGTTCAGCCGTGTGTTCTATGGGGGGCGCGTGTCTCTCCTGATCGGCCTCGGCGCGGCGCTGGTCAGCGTGACCCTTGGCCTTTTCATTGGCCTGATCGCCGGTTTCTTCCGCACGGCCGATGCCATCATCATGCGCATCATGGACAGCCTCATGGCGATCCCGGCGATCTTGCTGGCCATCGCGCTGGTGGCGCTCAGCGGCGCCAGCATCGGGTCCGTCATCATTGCCATCACGATTCCGGAGATACCCCGGGTGGTGCGCCTGGTGCGCTCGGTCGTGCTGAGCGCCCGCGAAGAACCCTATGTCGAAGCGGCGATCGCTCTCGGCTCCGGCATGCCGAAGATCCTGATCCAGCATCTCATGCCCAACACCATGGCGCCTCTGATCGTCCAGGGGACCTACATCTGTGCGTCCGCGATCCTGATCGAAGCCATCCTCTCCTTCCTGGGCGCGGGCGTCAGCACCGAGATTCCCACCTGGGGCAACATAATGGCGGAGGGTCGAAATTATTTTCAGTTGAATCCTGGCCTGATTTTCTGGCCCGGCCTGCTGCTTTCCCTCTGTATCCTTTCGATCAACCTGATCGGTGATACCGCCCGTGATCTGCTGGATCCGCGCCTCAAGAAGCGGGAGGCCTGAGCCAGGATGAAGTTCAAGTCCCGCGACTTTACGGACAGCAAGGTCGTCCTCGACGCCCGCGACCTCACCGTCCGGCTTCCCAATCAGCCCGCGCTGGCGCCGATTCTCGACGGCGTGAGCCTGCAGATACGCGCGGGAGAGACTGCGTGCCTCGTCGGCGAAAGCGGGTCCGGCAAGTCTGTCACTTCGCTGGCGGTGATGGGACTGCTGCCGAAGGAGGCGCTGCGGGTAACCGGCGGCAACATCACGCTCAGCGGTCGCAGCCTGCTGGAGCTTTCGCAAAAGGAGATGCGTGAGGCGCGCGCTCGCAACATGGCCATGATCTTTCAGGAACCCATGACGGCCCTCAATCCGGTGATGCGGGTCGGGGCACAGATCGAGGAGGTGCTGAGGGTCCACGGGGACCTGCCGCAGAAGGAGCGCCAACGGCGGGTTCTCGAAATCATGGAGCAGGTCTATCTGCCGGACGTGGCACGGGTCTATGCCTCCTATCCCCATCAGCTTTCGGGAGGGCAGCGGCAGCGCATCATGATCGCCATGGCTCTGATCCTGGAACCGGAGCTGCTGATCGCCGATGAGCCGACGACCGCTCTCGACGTCACCACCCAGGGGCAAATTCTCAAGCTGATCGCCGAGTTGCAGGAAAAGCAGGATACGGCCGTCCTCTTCATCACCCACGACATGGGGGTAGTGGCCGAGATTGCCGACAGCGTGCACGTGATGAAGGATGGCCGAGTGGTGGAGCAGGCTGCCGTGGAGCAGCTCCTGCGGCAGCCGCGCGAAGACTATACGCGCCGGCTGCTGCAGGCGGTGCCCAGCCTGATCCCGCGGCAGATCCGGCCGCAGAAACAGGATGACAAGGTCCTGCAGGTCCGTGACCTCAAGAAGGTCTATGGCGGTGGCGGCTTCTTCCGGCGCGGGCAAGGCACCCTGGCAGCGGAGGATGTAAGCTTTGCCGTCCCTCGGGGGCGCACGCTCGGCATCGTCGGTGAAAGCGGTTCCGGAAAGTCTACCGTGGCACGCTGCGTGATGCGCCTGATCGATCCGACGGAGGGTGAAATCCTGGTGGCCGGCAGCGAGATTGCCCAGCTGTCGCGTCACGCCCTGCGTCCCCACCGGCGCCATATCCAGATCGTCTTCCAGGACCCCTTCCGCTCCCTCAATCCGCGCTGGAAAGTCGGGCGCAGTCTGGTGGAGGGGCCGGTGAACTATGGCACCCCACGGCAGGAGGCAATGAAGCAGGCCGGCGACCTGATGGAATTGGTGGGGCTGCCTCGGGATGCTCTGAACCGCTACCCGCACCAGTTTTCAGGCGGACAGCGCCAGCGCATCGCCATCGCCCGGGCGGTGGCGATGCAGCCCGATGTCCTGGTCGCGGATGAAGCCGTTTCGGCGCTCGACGTCTCGATCCAGGCTCAAGTACTCGAGTTGCTCACGGATATTCAAGAGAAGCTCGGGGTGGCGATTCTCTTCATCACCCACGATCTGCGCGTGGCGGCCCAGATTTGTGACGACATTCTCGTCATGCAGAACGGGAAGATCGTCGAGTATGGTTCTGCCAGCGAGGTTCTCGCCCAGCCCCGTCACGCCTATACCCGTGCGCTGACCGAGGCGGCACCCGGTCGTGGTTGGGACTTTGCCAACTTCCGGGAACTGCAATTGGCCTGACGGGAAATTTTCAGGGAGCAGGCTCCCGACCCGGCCGTTGCGGACGACAACAGTCAAAGGAACAGCCTTACCCCATGCGCCAAGGTCTTTTGCCCTTCGGAGCCTTTACCCTCGCCCTGGTTCTCATCGGCTGCGCGGGAGCCGACCCTTCCCCGCAGGCGCTGGATGCGGAGGCGGTCGCCGCCCGCGTCGAGCGGCTGGAACAGAGTGTCAGCCACCGCTGTGATCTGGCAGGCAGCGGTTTCGAGCAGAACAGGGAACTGCTGCTGCAGTTTGGCGACAGGCTTCACGAGACCACCACGCTTCTGGGTCACCTGCGGGCCGACGTTGCTCGCCTCGAGCAGGCCGAGCCGGCAACCCTCGTGGAGTGCCCCGGGGACGGACTCGACCTTGACGACAAGGTGGTGGTGGGGCGCGCCGAGTGGGTAGGCCTGCCGGACCTTGGCACCTATCTGAAGGCGAGGGTCGATTCCGGGGCCAATACCTCGTCACTTTCGGCGACCGAAATCACCGACTTCGAGCGCGACGGCGAGACCTGGGTGCGCTTCAAGCTGGGGCTGGTAGAGGACGACGTGGTGGTGGATGAGGTGCGCGACGAGTGGATCGAACGCCCCGTGGAACGCCGGGTCCGCATCCTCCAGGCTGCCGGTGAGGAAAGCCGCCCTGTGATCAGCCTGATGATGACCCTGGGCCCGATCCAGGAGAGGGTCGAGTTCACCCTCAACGACCGTACGCATCTCAGCTATCCGGTGTTGCTGGGCCGCCGCTTCCTCATGGACATTGCGGTGATCGACGTTGCCGAAATCTACCTTCATGAGCGGCCGGTTTTCCCAGGCGGTCGCCCTTCGGAGGAGGCCGGGCTCGACGAGGCAGACGATCGCGACGATGTTGAAGACTGATTCTGACAGCCATTCTGGCGCCCCCTCGCTCGACGGTCGCGTCCCAGCCAAAGCAACTTCATGTCCCGCTTGACCTTCTATCTGATCGTCGGACTGCTGATGGCGGCCGGCATCGCACTGACTTTACACCGCCACCTGCACTTCGAAGTGCCCTGGACGCCCGGCGAACAGCGCCAGGTCTGGGAGATCGAGGCGGTGATCAACTTCAACGCGCAAGGGGAAGCGGTCATCGTCGATCTGGCTCTGCCCTCCAACCAGCAGGGATTCCGGCGGCTTGTCGAGAACACCGCATCCCCGGGCTATGGTCTGTCCTACCTCCAGGAGGGCGGTGCGCGCCGCGCACAGTGGTCGATCCGGGAAGCCGCGGGCGCACAGCAGCTCTACTATTCGACGCAGTTCCTGGTGGTTCCCGGCGCCCTGGATCCGGTCGTCGAGCCACCGCCGCAGCCCCGGGACATCGTCTGGGAAAGCCCCTACGACACGGCGGCGGCCCAGGTGATTGCGCAAGCCTGGGCGCGCAGCGCCGACTCCCTGACCTTCACGCGCGAACTGATCCGTGATTTCGACGAGGATCGGCAGGGTGAGAATGCGCGCCTGCTGCTGACCCAGTTCGAACGCAGTCCGCTGCTGGTCCGCCTGATCAACCAGGCGGGAGTTCCGGCACGCGAGGTCAACGGCCTGCTGCTGGAAGATCGCCGGCGCCGCCAGAACCTCACCAGCTGGGTGCAGGTATTCGACGGGGAGCGCTGGGTGCTCTTCAATCCGATCAGCGGCCAGCAGGGGCGCCCGGAGAACCTGCTGCTCTGGGAGGCCACCGGGCAGGCGGTGCTGGACGTTCAGGGCGGGAGCAACTCCAGGGTCAGCTTTTCGATGCTCACCCACAACCAGCCGGCGGCGGCCGTGCGCAACCAGTGGGCGGACGACACCCTGCTGAACTTCTCGATCCACAGCCTGCCGCTGGAAGAGCAGGCGCTTTTCCAGACGATCTTGCTGATACCCATCGGGGCGCTGGTGGTGGTCTTCCTGCGCATCCTGGTTGGCATCAAGACCTCGGGTACCTTCATGCCGGTGCTCATCGCTCTGGCCTTCATTCAGACCAGTCTGCTCACGGGGCTGATCGGCTTCCTGCTGGTGGTGTCGGTGGGACTGGTGATCCGCAGCTACCTGTCTCACCTCAATCTGCTGCTGGTCGCACGGGTCTCGGCAGTGATCATCACCGTGATCGCCATCATCTCGGTCTTCTCGGTGCTCTCCTACCGCTTCGGCCTGAACGCCGGCTTGACCATCACCTTCTTCCCCATGATCATCCTCTCCTGGACCATCGAACGGATGTCGATCCTCTGGGAGGAGGAAGGGCCCAGGGAGGTCCTGATCCAGGGCGGTGGCAGCCTGCTCACCGCGGTATTGGCCTATCTCGCCATGAACAATCCCTGGGTACGCCACATCACCTTCAACTTCCTGGGGGTGCAGCTGATCCTGATGTCGCTGATCCTGCTGGCTGGCAACTACACGGGCTACCGCCTGCTCGAACTGCGCCGCTTCAAGCCGGTCACCGAGGGCTGAGGGGCCATGTGGAAAGCCTTTTGGGCGAGGCCCGGCCAGCTGCGGGGCAAGGGCATCATCGGCATGAACCGCCGCAACATCCGCTATATCGGCCGCTACAACGACCGTCGCCTCTACCCGCTGGTCGACGACAAGCTCAAGACCAAGCTGCTGGCGCAGCAGTACGGTATCACCACGCCGGCCT